>ERZ856578.100-NODE-100-length-152479-cov-27.520498_pt1 | contig 152479 bp, 124 predicted proteins | sample MGYA00514384_ERZ856578 | MGnify/ENA primary metagenome ERZ856578 (study PRJEB29103, sample SAMN06111958) | human gut metagenome | biome: human gut; feature: ankylosing spondylitis patient; material: healthy_person | host: Homo sapiens | place: China:Hangzhou... | reverse complement strand
GTCACAGCTCACGGATAAATATGTTTTTCGAGGCAAAATGTCTCATTGATTTTTAGGACATAAGAAATATTATGGGCGGATTTCCATCCTTGATATGGGAAGTCTTAGAGAATAAACAAAACGGTAAGAATTTCTTGCTATTTGGCGGTGTCCCTGTTATGATAAGCTTATAAGAAATCGGATAGATGGAGGTGATCCCGATGGATATGATAGGAAGTATTGCGGACCTTTCGGTGGCGATGGCGCAGAACCGGCTTGCATCGGATGTCAGTACGGCGATGCTGGACAAGACGATGGATACCTGGAAGGAGCAGGGAGACGAGATGGTCAAGATGATGGAGTCTTCGGTGCAGCCGTATCTCGGACAGAATATCAATACATACATATAAACAATCAGGTGCAGATCATTGATCGGCACCTGTTTTGGTTAAGAATCAAAGAGCAAAGAACTGTTTTAAGCTTTTCTAAAATAAGTATAAAATATGTGCAAATTTTGTGAAAATTCAGAAAAAGACTTCCATTTTTTGTGAAAGTTTACTATAATAATGTGTATGAGAGGTATGGAACTGTAGGACGGCAGATACATACCATAGGAGCTTGAATATCTGCTGACACAATCTAAAAGAAAAGGGAGAGTATTATTATGGTAAACAGATTTGTATTGAACGAGACATCTTATCATGGAGCAGGAGCGATCAAGAGCATCGCAGATGAGGCAAAGGGACGTGCTTTCAAGAAAGCATTTGTATGTTCTGATCCGGATCTTGTAAAGTTCGGTGTGACACAGAAGGTTCTGGATGTGCTTGACGGTGCAGGACTTGCTTATGAGTTGTATTCCAATATCAAGCCAAACCCAACGATCGAGAATGTACAGACAGGTGTTGCGGCTTGCAAGGCTGCAGGCGCTGATTACATTATCGCGATCGGTGGTGGATCTTCTATGGATACCGCCAAGGGCGTTGGTATCATTATGGAGAATCCGGATTTTGCCGATGTGCGCAGCCTGGAGGGCGTTGCCGATACAAAGCATAAGAGTATGCCGATCTTTGCAGTGCCTACGACAGCAGGTACCGCAGCAGAGGTTACGATCAACTACGTTATCACGGATGTAGAGAAGAATCGTAAGATGGTCTGCGTAGATCCTCATGATATTCCGGTCGTTGCATTTATTGATCCGGAGATGATGGCAAGTATGCCGAAGGGACTGACTGCTGCAACCGGTATGGATGCACTGACACATGCGATCGAGGGTTATATTACCGCAGGCGCATGGGAGCTTTCCGATATGTTCCATCTGAAAGCAATCGAAATTATTTCACGCTCCTTAAGAGGTGCGGTTGACAATACACCGGAAGGCAGAGAGGGTATGGCATTAGGTCAGTATGTTGCAGGTATGGGCTTCTCCAACGTTGGTCTTGGTATCGTTCATTCCATGGCACATCCTCTTGGTGCTCTTTATGATACACCACACGGTGTGGCAAATGCGATCATCCTGCCAACCGTTATGGAGTACAATGCAGATGCTACCGGTGACAAGTACAAGTACATCGCACAGGCAATGGGCGTAGAAGGAACAGAGAACATGTCTCAGGAAGAGTACCGCAAGGCTGCCATTGATGCAGTTCGTAAGCTGTCTCAGGATGTTGGAATCCCTGCAGATCTCAAGGAGATCGTGAAGAAGGAGGATATTCCGTTCCTTGCACAGTCTGCTTACGACGATGCCTGCCGTCCGGGCAATCCAAAGGAGACATCCGTTGAAGATATCACAGCTTTGTATGAGAGCCTGATCTAATCAATTTACGTAGATATTATTACCTATTATAATAGAAGACACCCGGAGATCCAATGAAGAAGATTTCCGGGCGTCTTTTTATTGTTATCGTCAGGAAATGACAGGATTTTAGAAAATAGCAAATTGTTTCGCAGGGACATGGTTCCCTACAGAAAACAGCCGTACACTCGGGCGGTATACTTGCATTCTGGTTAAGATAATGGTATATTTAGAAACAGTTTAATAGTAGGAACACACCTATGGAATGGAGGATAATCATGGAAAAAACAATGGAGAAGATTCAGGCAGTCGCAAAGGCAAGAGGTTTTATTTATCCTGGATCTGAGATTTACGGCGGACTTGCGAATACATGGGATTATGGTAATCTCGGTGTGGAATTGAAGAATAATGTGAAACAGGCATGGTGGCAGAAGTTTATTCGTGAGAGCCAGTACAATGTCGGTATTGACTGTGCAATTCTTATGAACCCACAGACATGGGTCGCATCCGGTCATCTTGGAAGCTTTTCCGATCCATTGATGGATTGTAAGGAATGTCATGAGCGTTTTCGTGCTGATCAGCTGATCGAGAAGTTTGCTGAGGAGAACAGCATCGAGCTTGACGGCAGCGTGGATGGATGGAGCAATGAAAAGATGCAGGACTTCATTGCGGAACACAGCGTGCCATGTCCAACCTGTGGAAAGCACAATTTTACAGATATTCGTCAGTTCAATCTGATGTTTAAGACATTCCAGGGTGTTACAGAGGATGCTAAGAATACCGTATATCTTCGTCCGGAGACAGCACAGGGTATTTTCGTCAACTTTAAGAACGTGCAGAGAACATCCAGAAAGAAGATCCCGTTTGGTATCGGACAGATTGGTAAGTCTTTCCGTAACGAGATCACACCGGGTAACTTCACATTCCGTACCCGTGAGTTTGAGCAGATGGAGTTAGAGTTCTTCTGTGAGCCGGACACCGATCTTGAGTGGTTCGCATACTGGAAGGATTTCTGTATCAACTGGCTGCAGACGCTTGGCATTAAGCCGGAAGAGATGCGTGTTCGTGACCATGACAAGGAGGAGCTTTCCTTCTATAGTAAGGCAACATCTGATATCGAGTTCCTGTTCCCATTTGGCTGGGGCGAGCTTTGGGGTATTGCAGACCGTACCAATTACGATCTGAGCCGCCATGCGGAGACCTCCGGTGAGGATATGAGCTACTTCGACGATGCCAAGAATGAGAAATATATCCCATATGTTATCGAGCCTTCGCTGGGTGCTGACCGTGTGACACTGGCATTTCTGTGCAGTGCATATGATGAAGAAGAGCTTGAGGGCGGCGATGTTCGTACCGTAATGCATTTCCATCCTGCAATTGCACCGGTTAAGATTGGTGTGCTTCCATTATCCAAGAAGCTCGGCGAGCAGGCAGGCAAGATTTACGAGACATTGTCTAAGCTGTACAACTGTGAATACGATGACAGAGGTAACATCGGTAAGCGTTACCGTCGTCAGGATGAGATTGGTACTCCTTACTGTATCACATATGACTTTGATTCTGAGGAGGATGGTGCTGTAACAGTACGTGACCGTGATACCATGGAGCAGGAACGTATCAAGATCGAGGATCTTCCAAAGTACTTCGAAGGAAAGTTCAGTTTCTAATATAATAGGCGCGATATAATGTGTGGCAGAAGTGTGTCATGAAAATGAGCATTTCTCACAATAGAAAAGAAATAGTAATTTTGTTTATTCGACAAAATTACTATTTCTTTTTGCTGTCTTAGCCAAAATGACGGGAATGTAATAAAATGTTAAGAATCTTTTGTGCATTGTGTCTATTGAATTGTGCGGGGTGCCATGCTAAAATTCCGCATGTATCAAGAAATCCACTAATATAAGGGGGAAATAATCATGAAGACTTCTATGAAGAAAGTACTTTCATTGGCTCTGGCTGGAGCACTTGCACTTACAAGTGTATTCTCTGTAAATGCAGTTGATGCTTCCAATGCTAAGAAGGCAGCCGCTGTTAAGACAGCAAAGCTTTCTATCGTTGCTGCAAAGGATAAGGCAGTTAACGCTTCTACAACAGTAACAGGTGTTGCAGTTTCTACAAAGGGTGCACTTGCCTGCAAGTATGACGCAAAGCTTGCTACAAGCATTGCTTCTGCATCTGCAGTTGTTGTATCCGGCGATGCAATCAAGGTAACAGTTACCGCTACAAAGGGTGCTGTAGCTTGTACAGATGCTGCTGTCAGCGTATTATCCGCTAACACAGAGATCGCTAAGGTTCTTGTAACGATTAAGGGTGCTGCTACAACAAAGGCAACAAAGTCTATCAAGTTCAAGAAGAACAAAGTAGTAGTTGCTGCCGGTAAGAGCACAAAGGTTGCTTACACAGTTAAGAAGGCAGCTACAGCTGATGCTGCTAAGAAGGTAACTGTTAAGTCTGCTAACAAGAAGATCGCTAAGGCTACTCTTGTAAAGGGTCAGAAGAAAGTTAAGATCGCTGTACCTAAGAAGGCTAAGGCAGGTACATCTACAAAGGTAACACTTAAGTCTGGTTCTAAGAAGGCTGTTCTTAAGGTATTCGTTAAGAATCCTGCAAAGAAGGTTAAGGCTAAGAAGGCTACTGTAGTAGTTAAGAAGAACAAGACAAAGAAGATCACTGTAGCAGTTAAGGCTAAGAACAACAAGAAGGCTACAACAGACGCAATCAAGGTTAAGTCCTCTAACAAGAAGGCTGTAAAGGTTAAGTCTGCAGTTGCTAAGAAGGGCAAAGTTGTTATCACTGTTAAGGCTGCAAAGAAGGCTGGAAAGAGCAAGCTGACTGTTAAGGTTGGTGCTAAGAAGGCTACTGTAAATGTAAAGGTTAAATAATTTTACATTCCTTATGTGACTTTGACTTGAGGGTGTCGCACTGGTGACAGTGCGGCACCTTTTTCAGTATATAACTAAGACTTCCCATACCAAGGATGGTAATTCGCCCATAATATTTCTTATGTCCGGAAAACGAAATATCAATTTTGCCTGAGAAATCACTTGATCCGTGAACTATGACTAAAAAATTGACGCAGATCAGTAGGATTTCCGAAAAATCTTTGCTTTGCAATGCTTTGATAAATACGCATCCGCACGACTGAGCCCCATAGGTGGGCTCAGCTATTTCGGACGGCACGCTCCCGCTACCACTGCACCACGCAGCGGTACATAACGCCCCGGATGTTCGATGGAGTATCTATATCATTTGCAAAATCCGGGGCGTAAGTACCGGCGGGTGCAAGTGCCTTTCGAAACATCTGAATCCCACCTTGGGGCGAGTACGGCAGGATGTGTTTATCGAAGATCAAAGCAGCAAAGCAATTAGATTTTTCGAAATCCGTAAGTGACAAGACAATTTTTTAGTCATAGCTCATGGATTTTTAATATATTGGCAGGCAAATTATGATTTCAAAATAACCGGACATAAGAAATATTATGGGCATACATCAATTTGAGGTATGGGAAGTCTTAGTATATAAATATAAAAAAGTATATGATGTAGTGAAAAGCCAGCACAAAATATAGTTTTTCCCTTTTAAAATATAAAGGAAAATGTTTGTAACATACGTGGAAGCCAACGAAAATCAATTTGGTACGAAAAGAGGAAATATATGCGTGGTACGAAAAAGAAAAGAAAATGGAGTCGCAAGAAGTGCCGTTTACTGCTGATGTGGTCAAGTGTTATATTTGTTGCGGCGGCATTGCTGCTTTCAACGGTCTGGAGTCATAATTACCGGATGCGCAGGAACAATACTGTGGCGAAGAACGATCCTGTCAGGAAAGCAGAGACTACAAAGGTGCCGAATAAGACAGCAGAGCCGATGGAAAGTCCGACGCCTTCCATGAAACAGACGGAAAAGCCGGATGAAACGAAGAAACTGTACACGTATCTTCAGGGACCAAAGTCCTGGAAGCGGGGCATTGACTGGTCCGGTGAATGGGGAGAGCAGTATATGGATGGAGGCTCGTTTGGCGGCTTTGGCTGCGGTCTGTGCTGTATGGCAAATGTGTATTCGTCATTGACAGAGTATCAGTGTTCTCCGGTGGATATGTATCGTTTTGCCAAGAAGCATACCGGCTATGGCGGTGGCATGGCAATTGACTGGGGATATATGCGAAGAAGCCTTACCAGGCTGGGATTTCAGTGTCATGTCGAGCATAAGCAGGAGACATACCGACAGTTTCGACAGAATATCAGCGATGCCAAATGTGCGATTGTTCTCGTCTCCAGTAGCAACTCTACGGTTCACTGGAAGAATACACCGGGGCATTATGTGACGATCTTTGCTTATGATAAAAAGCATGACCGGGTTTTTCTGGCGGATTCCGGAGATCCGGATCACAACAGGAAGTGGATCTCGCTGAAAAAGATTTATCGTTCTCTGAAAACGGCAAGCAACTGGCAGTACCTTTTGGTTGAGGGTTATCAGAAATCGAAGGATATCTGGAAGCATAAGACGGCATCCGGAGTATGGAACCGGCCGGCATATCTGCAGAAATAATCGTGCACAGTGCTGTGCCCGGCTGGTCAAAGAATGTGATAATGCGGTAACGGCATGTTGAGCAGAATATGCCGCAGAAAGTCAAACAACAGGATGGAAGGACCGGACAGGAGAAACCAGAGCGTGCTGTTCAGCAGACAGATCTGCCCTTGTATATTGTATGGGCGTCCGGTGTAATCCCAGACGTTTAAATGGAGCTGGTGATTGACAAGAAGTCCTACCAGATATTCGATAGTTGTGATCATCAGACCACAAAGAAGCATTTGCAGCAGAAGGGAAAATCTGGCATGGAACAGAGCTTCCACCGCACCGATCAGCAGAAAGCAGATGCCGGCAGTGAAAAACATGGAAATATGCGTGTATCCCCGGTAGAGAATTTCGATTCCACAGTAAAGAAAGCCCCCTGTGAAAAATATAATGGAATATGCCTGTATTGGAGTAAGTGCCATAGAAATACCATGCCTTTCTGATTCATATTACGTGCCTTTAGTATGATTATTTTTTTGCTTGTTTATACCTGTGTATTGATGAATAGGGCTGGAATATGTTACACTAATAAGAGTGATCAAAACGGGAATAAATTTTTGCATATGGAATTTATTCTTCGGCATACCTGACACAGATCCGGTATGTGTGCAAAATATGTTTAGAAATGAGGAATGATATGAATTACGATATTTTAAATAAAGCGGACAAGGTCATCCTCGATCGGATTGAAAAGGATGAGATCAAGGGAGCGAGTCTCTGTGTGATCCATAAAGGAGATACCGTATATTTCCGTTCCTTTGGTATGGCAGATGTGGCAAGAGACATTCCGATGACGAAGGATTCCATTTTTCGTTGTTATTCCATGACAAAGCCGGTTACGGCAGCGGCAGTGATGACCGTGGTAGAGAAGGGGCTTCTTTCCCTGAGCGATACGGTGGATATGTATCTTCCGGGGTTTCAGGATCAGAAGGTGTTAAAGGACGGCGAGCTTGTGCCGGTGCAGCAGAAGGTGACGATCCAGCATTTGTTGAATATGACAGCCGGTGTGACATATCCGGATGCCAGTTTTCCGGCGGGAACTTATATGCAGAATATGATCGACAAGTATTATGCAGACCTTGAGGCGGGCAAGCCAACGAGTACATACGATCTTGCTAATCTGATCGGACAGCAGCCGCTGGAATTTGAGCCGGGAGAGGGCTGGCGTTATTCCTTCTGTGCGGATGTGCTTGGTGCTGTGATCGAAGTGGTGACGGGTAAGACATATGGTGAATATTTAAAAGAGACAATCTTTGAGCCGCTCGGAATGGTGGATACCGACTTTTATGTGCCGGAGGACAAGCTGGACCGTTTTATGGAGAATTACGAGTTTAAGCCGGAGACAGGAACGTTGGAACCGTGTACATGGCAGCATCTTGGACTTTCCTATATGCACAAAAAGAAACCGGCATTTGAGTCCGGTGGAGCGGGACTTGTATCCACGGTGGGTGATTACTCCAGGTTTGTCCGGATGATGATGCGCGACGGATGCTATGGTGGTGTCCGCATTTTGGGGCGCAAGTCGATCGAGCATATGCATATCAACCAGCTGACACCGCAGCAGATGAAGATGTATGACTGGGAAGCACTCAGAGGCTACGGCTATGGTGATCTGATGCGCCATATGATTGATGTTCCGGCATCCTACGGACTTGGCTCAGAGGGAGAGTTTGGATGGGATGGATGGCTCGGCTCTTATGTGGCGATGGATCCGGCGGAGGATCTTGCGATCATTTATGTGATCCAGAAGTGTGGCGGTAACGGATACCGTGATGTGCAGCTTCTGCGCAACATTATTTACAGCGCACTGTAGGCAGGAGAGAGGTGGCGTCATGAAGATCATAGAGGGAAAGCAGGCTGTCGTGAAACAGATTGAGACAAAGACTGCCGTACAGAATCATGCAGCGCAGGCAGTGTGTCGCGATGTTCTGGCACCGGAGTATCAGACGCTGCATTATCATGGCGTGAAACAGGAGAAGGGAAAGTCTCTTGCGTTTCAAAAGCAGGTGATACCGGCTGAAGTGTACGCAGCAGACGAAGGGAGAAACGGAGTCAGCGGAGCAGATATCGTGACGCCGGTGTTTGCGGAAGAAACACTCGGACAGTTGGATCATGAGACGACATTGAAGGAGCTGTTTGCGGGGGCAGGCAGTCGGAGAGAGGGATGAAATGGTAGATCATATTGTCAGACTGGATATTAAGCCGTTAATGACATATAACGATGGTAAGAAGCGTAAAACCACACTGACATCTTTCGAAAAGGTGTTAGCGCATAAAGAGAACGGCATTGTCAATGAGGAGGATATCAAGACTCAGGAAAAGGCAGACCGCAGGAAGCTGCAGAGCATGACGACCCGTAAAGCAGGACAGGCAGTAGAGACCAGGACAGCGAAGACATTATATGCTGATCCGGTGACAGGACGGGCTGTGACTTATGAGGATGTTGCGGATACCAAGAAGAGTCAGGCGGATAAGGCATCGGGAACCGGGAGAGTGTCGGCGCAGAGTAAGACAACCACAGCGGACTCCATGAAAACAACAAAATACGATTCATATTTTAAGAAGGCAGCCGCCAAATACGGAGTATCCGAGAGTCTGCTCAAGGCAATCGCAAAGGCAGAATCTAATTTCAATGCAAAGAGCGTTTCCGGTGCAGGAGCGATGGGCGTCATGCAGCTGATGCCGGATACCGCAAAGGGACTTGGTGTGACTGATCCTTATGATCCGGAACAGAATATTATGGGCGGAGCAAAATGTATTTCGCAGAAGCTCAAGGAGTTTAACGGGAACGAGAGAATGGCTCTGGCAGCCTATAATGCCGGAAGCGGCGCAGTCAGAAGATATGGTGGCATACCGTCCTACTGCAAATCATATGTTAATAAAGTACAAAGCTACAAGAAGGCATATGAAACCGCAGATGCTGTATGATATTGAAATGTTATGGTTTCGGTTATGCGGACTTCCTAAGCGGAAATCTGTATAGCCGAAATTTATTAAAGGGGCGTATTTATGATCACAAAGAAATATATTGTCTGGGACTGGAACGGAACGATCATTGACGATGTCGGGATTGCGCTGGATGCCGTGAATGATATGCTCAGAGAGAAGAAGCGGCCGGAAATCACACTGGAGCAGTATCGTCAGGCGATGGATACGCCGATTCTTCGTTTTTATGAACGGTTTTTTGATATGGAAGAGACCGATTTTGACTGGATTGCAGAGAGGTTTCAGGAATATTATGAGGCGCATAAGCGGGAGCTTTCTCTGCATGAGAGAGTGGAGGATCTGCTTCGCCGATTTGAACAGGAAGGGTGTCATCAGATTATTTTGTCCTCCTCTGCAACAAGGATCATAGAACAGCATGTTAAGAGATTTGGACTGACGCATTACTTTGATGCAGTGCTTGGAGCCAATGATCTGCTGGCAGCAGGGAAGATTGAGCGGGCGGTTGACTATTTCACACAACAAAAAATACCAAGAGATGAGACGGTCATGATCGGAGACTGTGTTCATGACTATGAGGTGTCTCATACACTTGGTATCGATTGTGTGCTGATGAGTGGTGGCCATCAGGATCTTGCAAGTCTGAAAGCCTGTGGATGTCCGGTGCTGTCCGGATATCAGCCCATGATCCGAAGTCCCTTCGGATAGTGGTTTTTCAGCATACCGTTCTGTGCCTTGCCCCAGCCGAGGGTACAGTTGTCAACGATGACAAGAACCCAGCCCTTGAAGGACGGATCACAGGCGATTATTTCGCCGTGAAGATAACGGTTGGCATCTTCATAGCTGCAGGAAAGGCTCTGACATGCCTGTGACGGCTTCAATGCTTTTGCCAGTGCGTGTGCCGGTTCAAACCGGTTCTTTTTGAGCGTACCAAGCTGAAGACCGCTTCTAAGCAGCTTCAAACCGGCAAGCGAAGGCGCTGCGGTCGGCAGCAGATAAAGAGAGTCGCCGAATAACTCCATTCTGCCATGTGCAAACACTGGATCATCCTGCAGAGGTGTCTGCAGGTATTTTTTTTCAAATTCTTTATAGTCGGTCAGATCGACCGCCTTATCGCGCTGTTTCTTTTTGGACTTCTTTGCGGAAACGGTCGGCAGGACTTCGCCGGCCGGCTGTGGTGTGCCTGCTTTGACGAGACGTGCGGCAAAGTGTCCTTCTCCATGGAGCTTGTGCGGCCAGAGACGCAGAACGCGGGATGAGATCTCGTCGGGGTATGCGGCAATGCCGCAGGAAAGGCCGCCGTGATCCGGAAGGTCTGCTACGCGTTGTCCAAGAGCGGTGTCGTGCCAGTCCGTCAGAGTATAATCCGGATGTGTCTCTAAAAACCACTGAATCATGGCTTCATCCTCGTCCGGTGCAAAGGTGCACGTTGAATAGACGAGAACGCCGCCGGGCTGCAGCATCTGGTCTGCCTGCGTAAGGATCATCCGCTGGCGGTCAGCACAGATCCTGACATTCTCAAGACTCCATTCACTGACGGCGGTATCATCCTTACGGAACATTCCTTCGCCGGAACATGGGGCGTCGACAACGATCCGGTGGAAGAACAGCGGAAAGTGAGTGGCAAGTCCTTCCGGGGATTCGTTGCAGACAAGTGCATTCGGGATTCCCATGCGTTCGATATTCTGTGAGAGAATGCGGGCGCGGTTCGGGAAAATCTCATTGGACACCAGCATGCCCTGCCCCTGAAGCAGAGCGGCAATATGAGTACTCTTGCCGCCGGGAGCAGCACACAGGTCACAGACAAGTTCGCCGGGCTGTGGATCTAACAGGCTCACCACAGACATGGCACTTGGCTCCTGAATATAGTAGGCACCGGCTTCATGGAGCGGATGCCTTCCGGGACGCTCCTCCGGATCAAAATAATAGCCATCCTCCGCCCATGCAACCGGCTTTAATGAGAAGGGAAGCGTATCACAGCCTTGAAATGGATTACGCCGGAGCCCGTAAGCTCGCGGCGTATCATACGACTGTAGAAAATCTTCCCACTCTGCACCAAGGATCGGTTTTCTCTCACGGAGAAAATCAGGTGGTAAATTTCTAGACATATTTGACTCCTATCGTGATTAGATCAGATCGATGATATCGACATTCTCTCCGGTAATACCAACCTGAGCACCGTCAGCAGCCTCGGTTGAGTCCGGATGTGCGATGAGCCATTTGTTTCTTGCCCAGAGATATTTGTCGTTATCATTGACAACGGAGATCTCAGGAGCATCCTCGTTGGTTCCCTTCGGAAGAACGATAACAACACGGAAGCCCTCGCCCTTCCTGGCACTGCAAGGTGCATAGTGAAGTGTGGTTGCGTAAAGCTCTACGCCGGTTCCCTTCGGGCACAGGAATGCCTCCGTCTTAGAGGAATCAATCTTGCCGTCAATAATGTCCTGCTGTCTTGCAACAAGAAGGATCGCATCGTCAGCAGCAATATCGATCTCGCTGTCTCTGTGATACTCGAAACAGTTTAATTTTGTGTTGGTTCCGTTGCAGTAACCGATCTCGATCGGCATACCACCGTAGCAGTTATCGCGAAGCTGTGCGTAAGCAGGGGTATCCTCAAGCTCTGCGACCGATGGAACATATACAACACTGTCTGCCGGCTTCGGCGTATTGGCCTCCAGACGCTCCAGAAGCAGGGAGTAATCGTAACTGTCAACAACTCGTCCGTATGTACGGAATGCATCATCAAATACTGATTGGATCTTCATATTAGTGTCCTCCATTTCTATGCCTCAAAGGCAGTTATACATCGTAAGAACAGTATAGCATACTTTTGGAAAATGGGGAATGCTTCTGGCAGAAGTTTGGTATTGCCATATGGGTACGATAAATATATAATAAAGTAGAATATGTGAAAAAACCGATACTACAGCAGTAGAATGAATAGGGGGAGTGTGAAAACTCATATGAAAATTGCATTAGGACAATTAAATATGGCGTGGGAGGACAAAGAATTGTCCCTGCAAAAAGTACGGAAGCTGACGGCTCAGGCAGCAGCCGGTGAGGCAGATATGATCGTGTTTCCGGAAATGTCATTGACCGGCTTTTCGATGGATATTGACCGGATCGGAGAGGATCCGGATCAGCCGGAGTCGGTGGAACGGATGGGAAGGATCGCCGGAGAGTATCATATCGCCATCGGCTTTGGATGGGCGGCACTTCCGGAAGCCGGACAGACAAAGGGGACAAACCGGTTTACCGTACTGGACGCAGAGGGGAAGGTTCTAGGAGAGTACAGTAAGCTGCATCCTTTCCGGTATGGGGGCGAAGCTGATATTTATCAGGGCGGTGATCGTCTTGTTACTGTCCCGTTTATGGGACACACAATAGGTCTGTTTGTGTGTTATGATCTGCGGTTTCCGGAGATTTTTGAGCTGGTATCGGAGCAGGCGGATGTGATGCTTGTGATCGCGGACTGGCCGGCTTCGAGAGCGGACCATTGGCTGACACTGTTAAAGGCGCGGGCGATTGAGAATCAGTCTTACATGGCGGGAGTCAATTGCACCGGAAGCCTGAACGGGCTGGATTACAGCGGAGACAGTGCGGTGTTTGATCCGTTGGGGAATCTGCTTGGCACGCTGCACGGACAGGAGGGCATCGTAATCTGTGAGATCGGTCATGATGTACAGGCGCTGCGGCAGAAGTTTCAGATGAAACAGGACAGAAGAAACGAATTTTATATACAGGAATATCAAAAATAAGGAAGGTACATTAATTATGAGCAAATACGAAATGGCGGTAAGAGTTTCACAGGTGCAGAGTCTGGTTGAGGAAAGAAAGTACCGGAAGGCGGCGGCCGTTCTCTCGACGATCGATGTGCGTCAGGTTAAATCACAGACAGAGCTGCAGACCTTTGCGGAGGTTTATGTGAAGACAGAGCAGTTTGAGGCGGCGAAGGCAATTTATCTGCGTATTTATAAGCGCAATCACAATAAAAAGGTGCTGTATCGTCTGATCTATCTTGCAATCCGGACCAACAATCTGGATGAGGCGGAGCGTTTTTATGAGGAGTTTCAGGATCTGAACCACAGTGAGCAGGAGAGCCTTATTCTTCGCTACCGGATCGACAAGGCAAAGGGAGCACCGTTTAACCGCCTGATCGAAACACTGGAGCGGTTGAAGGAAGAGGATTATGTCGAGGAGTGGGCATATGAGCTTGCAAAGCTGTATCAGCGTGCCGGACGCGAGGAAGAGTGCCGCAGAGAGTGTGAGGACATCAAGCTCTGGTTTGGCGAGGGTGAGATCGTGGAGCGTGCACAGGCATTGCTTGATTATCTGGATGAGGATGAATCTATTTACTATGAAGATAGAGACTATACGGTAGCCCTTCCGGAGGAGCCGAACCCGGATGATACCGGTTCACTGCCGGATCTGGGACCGGAGCTTATGAAGCAGGAAATCGAGAAAATGAAAAAGAAAAAGAGAGAGGAAAGACTTCGCGAACTTCCGGAAGAGGAGCCGGAGGATGAAGAGTTTGTCGATGATTACGAGGATGAGGACGAAGAGGAAGAGCTTTTAGTTTCGCCGGAGGAAATCACCCAGAAGGCAAAGGGCGGTTTTCATCTGCTGCGTGGACTCTGGAAACGCGGCAGCAAGGACAAAGAGGAGGAAGAGGATGCTCAGGAAGCAACTTATCCGGAGGGGATGGAGCCTATAGAGGAAGATACTGCTCAGGTAATGCCGGAGGATGAGATGGCAGCTTCGGAGGAAGAGTCTGAAGCGGTTCAGACTGATGAGATGGATCAATGGAAGCCGGAGGAAAATAAGGAAGAGACGGAGGAGCAACAGAATACGGCTAAACCGATGAGCCGGGAGATGAAGAATACATTGGCGGCAGCCGTGGAAAATGTTCTGGCAGAGCAGGCGGCAGCGAGTGAAGAACCGGAGAAGCCTGAGAAACCGTCGCAGTCGGGTCTTGGCATCACGCAGGATCTGGCAAAGGAGATCACGGCAATCTTTGAGGCGGAGAAGAGAGAGCAGTTAAAGGAAAAGGCAGTGTCAGTCATGGATAATGCGACCGGAAAGATCAGCGATGTGCCGAACCTTGCTTCCGATGTACTGGGACGCATGACACAGGCGGTTCAGAGTAAGGTTGGGAAAACATATATTCCGATGGACATAGCGGAGCCACAGGAGGAAGCGGAAGAAGAGATGCAGACTCTGCAGGAAGAGCAGCCGGTATCATTGACGGAGGACGGCGAGATACAGCGCCCGGTCGGAATGGAGGAGATCATTGCATCCGGCGTGCTTCCGGTGAAGGAGGATGATGTTACGATGATAGAGCTGGATCAGATCATGCCGGAACCGGATATTCCGGAGCTTCGTCAGGTGATGCCGGAGGACAGCCCGGAACTTGGCAATCTGCCGGAGCTGGAGGAGAGTGAGCTGCCAACGACAAGAGCACTGCATCATTCCTTCAATGATATTCTGACCCTGATCGCCGGAGAGCTGGAGCCGAAGCATTTTGTATTGATCGGTGAAGGTGAGGAGAAAATCCTTGGAATCACGAAAAAGATCGTTCGCGTGAATCACGAGAAGGGCTTTTTGTCCACAAGCCAGATCGCAAGGATCAGTTCCACACAGTTAAACCAGATGGATCTGCTTCGTGTCTGCAACCAGATCAAGGGGAACTGTCTGCTGATTGACAATGCATCAGAGCTTGCATTTACGACGATCACAAAGATATTTGCCGTGATGGATGCATTCCGCGGTGATTTCATTGTAGTGCTGGCGGATGACGGCAATACACTGGATGAGCTTTTCCGTGTAGCACCGGCACTGGCAAGACGATTTGAGTATGTAATTGATATCGCACAGTATAGTGAGGAGGATTATCAGTAGAATGGCAGGAGAAGAAATACATGTAATCGGTCATATTAATCCGGATACGGATTCCGTCTGCTCGGCGATCGCATATGCCGATCTGAAGCGGCAGGTGACAGGACGGTCTTATATTGCAAAGAGAGCAGGGCAGATCAACGCAGAGACACGCTTTGTGCTGCAGAAGTTTCATGTGCCGGAGCCGGACTATTTAAGTGATGTCCGGACACAGGTTTTTGATATTGATGTGGTACAGGTGCCGGGAGTTGGCAGCGATATTTCCCTGAAAAAGGCATGGGAGATCATGAAGGAAGGTACACTGGCGACGCTGCCGGTCGTACAGCAGGACGGCATGCTTGAAGGTCTGATCACGATCGAGGATATCGCGAAATCCTACATGGATGTGTATGACAGCCGCGTTATCGCAAAGGCACAGACGCCGTTTCGCAATCTGATCGAGACTCTGGAGGGCGAGATGATCGCGGGGGATCCGGATGAGATCATTTCCTCCGGTAAATGTCTGATCGCCGCAGCAAATCCGGATCTGATGGAAAATTATATCGAGAAGGACGATATTGTGATACTGGGTAACCGTTACGAATCACAGCTTTGTGCGATCGAAATGGATGCCAAATGTATTATTGTCTGCGATGGTGCGCTCGTATCCTTTACGATCAAGAAGCTGGCAGAGAGTAAGGGCTGCTTCATTATTAAGACACCGTATGATACTTATACCGCAACGCGTCTGGTCAATCAGAGTATGCCGATCCGTTATTTTATGAAGGCAAAGGATCTGATCACATTCCGGCGCAACGATTACATTGATGATATCCGAGAGACAATGGCACAGAAGAGATACCGTGATTTTCCGATCATGGATCTGAATGGCAGATATTATGGCATGATCTCCAGACGAAGCCTGTTGGGTGCCCGCAAGAAACAGCTTGTGCTTGTGGATCATAACGAGATTGCCCAGGCAGTGGACGGTCTGGATGAAGCAGAGGTACTGGAGATCATCGATCATCACCGTATCGGTGGGCTGGAGACGATGAATCCGGTATATTTCCGTAACCAGCCGCTCGGCTGTACGGCGACGATCGTTTATCAGCTTTATCGGGAGCAAAATGCTACGATCGACAAGCAGATCGCAGGTCTCCTCTGCTCGGCAATTTTATCGGACACATTGATCCTTCGTTCGCCGACCTGCACGGAGACGGACAAGAAGGCAGCCTACGCACTCGCGGAGATTGCAGGGATCGATCCGGAGAAATATGCCGAGGAAATGTTTGCGGCAGGCAGCAATTTGTCATCGCGCACGCCGGAGGAGATATTCTATCAGGATTTCAAGAAATTCGTGGTGGACGAGGTTTCCTTCGGAGTAGGACAGATCAACTCCATGACGCAGAAGGATCTGGACGATGTGAGGGCGCGACTGATTCCGTATATGGAGAAGGCACTCACTTCGCATGCGATTCCGATGCTGTTCTTTATGCTGACCAATATTCCGCAGGGAACGACCGAGCTCTTGTGTGCCGGCAACGGAGCCCAGGAGCTTGCCAGAAAGGCATTTCATCTTTCCGGGGATGAGGATGCGATCATTCTGAAGAATACCGTATCCCGTAAAAAGCAGCTGATCCCGGCACTGATGCAGGCGATTCAGCAGGGATAGCAAATATGATGCAAAGGGCAAAAAGTCTTTTGCATCCAACATCATAAATATAAGAAAATTGACAGAAATTTGACATAAAATGGAAATAAACTAATGCTAAAATATGACTGCTGGATTGCGGAAATTGCATGGCGGTGGAGCAATCCGTGACATCATTTTTAGGGGACAAAGACATTTTGATCCCAATATTATTACATCGCAAAAGGGGGAAAGAACGCGATATGCAGCTAAGGGGAAAATCAGAACACAGAAGAGGGAACACCAAGACAAGGATCATGGCAGTCGTCATGGCTGTCGCAATGCTTTCGGTACAGCTGTTTAGTGCAGCACCGGTCAACAAGGCTTCTGCCGAGGGGGATACGGCAGACCTTCGTATTATGTTTACGACCGATCTGCACGGACAGGTTGTCGATGTGGACTATTCCAAGGGAACACTGTTTCCGAAGGGAGGTCTTTCCAAGGCGGCAACATTAATTAACCAAGCGAAGAGTGAGGTGCCGGATGGCAACACGCTCTTATTTGATCTGGGAGATGTCATGTATGACTACACGACAGATTATATTTATGAGCATGATCAGTCAGAGACACAGCCGATCTACAAGGCAATGGCATCGTTAAACTATGATGCGATCATTCTCGGCAATCATGACTATGAGTACACACTGCCATACATACAGAAGCAGTACGAGACAAGTGGTCTTAAGGACAAGGTCATCGCCTCTAATATTACAGATGCCGTGACCGGAAAGCATGTTTTCAATGAGAATAAGATCATTGAAAAGACATTAAAGACAAAGGCAGGAGCCAGTGTGACAGTCAAGGTCGGAGTGATCGGGGAGTCGATCCCGATACTTTCCAAGAAGCGTTGTGACTATACCGGTGTGTTAAATGGAGAGGATATGGTTGCCAATGTAAAGAAGGAGACCAAGATCTTAAAGGATGCCGGAGCAGATATCGTTGTGGTACTGGCGCATTCCGGCGTGGGAAGTGAGCAGCCGGCACTGATGGATGAGAATGTCGGATATGCACTGACACAGATCGATGGTGTGGATGCGGTGCTGTGTGGTCATAAGCATTCCAATTTCTGTGCGGATGGCACAACACATTATGATACTTATCCGGGGGTGGATACGAAGACAGGTCTGGTCAACGGCAAGAACCTTGTTATGGTCGCAAACAGCGGTCAGGGTATCGGAGTGATCGATCTCGGCGTATCAGCCGGCAAGAGAATCGTGACCAGAAAGTCACAGATCAAAAAGACACAGATCAATACGGGGATCAATCAGACGATCGCAGCATACATGGACAAGTGGGGCGCCGTTTTCGGGGCAGACAGCACAGAGATCCTGGCTGAGCTGAAATCTTCCGCAAGATGGCAGAACTACTTTGGCACGGTTGAGGACAGCAGTCCGATCCAGCTTCTCAATGATATGGCGATCTCTTATGGCCTGGAATATCAGAACAATGACAATACAGAATGCAAGGGACTTCCGGTTGTTGCCGCATCACGTTATTCAAGATACGGTGCGGGCAGTGGACTGGATTATTATGATATTAAGGACAATTTTACCAGTGCGGATCTTTATCAGCTGATGAACTACAGGATTCAGCTCTGGCGTTACAAGGTGACAGGGGCACAGCTTAAGGAATGGCTGGAGTGGGCAGCGAGTGCTTACGAAACAGCGGGGAGCAACGTTATCACGACCGGTTCTGCAATTTCAAGCCCGTCACCTTCGCCGGCAGCAACAGCGACACCGTCGGCGACTTCGGTAGCAGATCCATCCGGGCAGCCACAGGATTCTGTTCTGACACAGTCTGCCAATAAGGGGATTTCCCAGACGAGTGACCTGTTAGCCGGCATTATCAATTACAAAGGAAGCAAGCCGTTGCAGTATTCGCTGCAGGAGCTGTATCTGACAGATCTGAGCCGTTTCTATGTGATGGACGGTGTGGAATATACGATCGATACGAAAGTGGCACCGCGTTATAACTACGATGGCAAGAAGGTCAATGATACCAGACGTGTTACGAACATTACAAGAAACGGGCTGCCGGTAAAGGATACGGATGAGTTTCTTCTGATCGTCAACCGTCTCGATTCGACAAAGGTGCCGGAGCTGTTTACGACACAGGCAATGACCAAGCTCAGTGCCGCAGATACAAGAGCTTACTTTAAGAAGTATATGCAGAAGCAGTCCGAGTGCGGTACACTGGGTAATCTTGAGGATAACAACTGGGATGTGAAGTATTCCGGCCAATATAATTATGTATTAAAGACCGGTTCCGGTGCGAGTGATCTGATCGGGCAGAGATCATGGATCAAGGAGAAGCTCGATTCGTCGGAGGATTTTGACTATTACAGAGCGGAGCTGTCGAAGAAGAGCACACAGGATACCTCCGGTCCGGATCTGAACCTGGCAGCATTAAATGAGATAGAGACAAATCATCCGGTCCGCGTTGCCGTTCAGGCAACAGACCGCTCCGGTATTGCGTCCCTGACCTATCTGCAGGGCAAATACAACGATGCCTCTATCGCATGGAACAGCGCAAAGGCTGTTGAAAACGGGTATATTTCCTGTGATAAGAACAGCATTTATTCGGTTCGTGCTGTCGATGGCAACGGCAATACAACGATCCGTTATATCCGGATCAATAATATCAATGAGGGTGTTCTGGAAGCACCAAAGGTAGACACTTATACAAATCGTAAGGTTTATATCACAGGTACAGCCGAGCCGGTCACAACAATCTATTTTGAGTTGGAGGATTCCACCGTCTACAAGACAACCGTACCGGACAGTGGCGCATTTAAGTATGCTCTGCCACCGCAGAATGCCGGTAAGAAGGTATTTGTCTACGTCAAGGATGATGAGGGACGCTGCAGTGCAAGAACGGTTGTTACGGTAAAGAGAACCGGTCCGAATAAACCGGTTATGGATAAAATGACAACAGCGGTTCGCACGGTTTCCGGTGAGCTTAATGATAAGAATGTATATCCGGTATTTATTCTGGAGAGTAAGAAAACGGTATTTATGCAGGACGACGGAACGGAGGAGCTTTATAAGCAGTCAGATATTTACAACAAGGATTATAAAGTTGAGAAGCTGAATATGAACATTGCCGGTGATGGAAGCTATAATTTCCAGCTTCCGTATCTGCTTACGGCAAAGACAGAGTTCAAGATGCGTACGATCGATGTGGCAAACAGAGTCAGCATGGGAACGAAGCGTGTTGTAAAGCAGACAGTTCCTGCAAAGCCGACCATGCAGACGGTATCTAACAAGTCTACGATGGTCAAGGTATTTTCCGAGGAGAAATGTAAGAGTGCGACGATCACGGTAGGCAAGAAGACCTACACGATTAAGACGAAGAAATACATTTCTTCCAAGAAGATGTACCGCTACCAGAAGAAGATCAAGAAAACCAATTCCGGTGTCAAGGTCAATGCATATGTGACAAACAGCAAGGGTAACAGTCCGGTATTAAAGACAAAGAAAACAGAGGTCGTACCGGATACCCCGAAGACAGATAAGATCAAAGCCGGAGCAAAGAAGATCACAGGTCATGTGGATGTCGTGGGTGATGGCAGTGAGAAGGACGGCGTTACCGTTGATAACACGAGGACGAGGGTATTTGTCATTGTCAACAAAAAGAAATATACCGCATCCATTGATTTCGAGGGTAATTATATCGTGAAGCTTAAGAGTAAGCTTTATTCCGGCAATAAGGTGACGGTTAAGGCGCGCAATAAAAAGGGAATGGGAATTGCTAAGAAATATACCGTCAAATAATCAGAGGTCATGTATTTAGCAAAGGTTTCTGCTACAGAAATGTGGCAGAAACCTTTTTGATTTAAACGAAGGAATATGGTATAATAAATTCGATTATATCTGTAATTGAACAGAGAGTACGGAGAATTAGTGTATAGTGAGGGGACGATATGGAACAAAAGGAAAAACTGATCGGGATCTTTGTGGCCAGAGCGTTCGAGGAAAACAATCTGAATTTTATTCATGCGCTGCATCGCATCGGGAAGAAGCAGGGGTATAAACTGGTCATCTTTTCGCTGGATACCTGCGTTGAGAGAAATCTGGAAATGACATCGGCAGAGATGGAATTTTGCGGACTTGCGGCATATCTGCCTCTGGAAGCCTATGTGATACTGGGAGAGACGATCAAGAACCGCGATATGATCGACTGTATAGCGGAGATCGCTGCAAGGCGTAGTATTCCGTGCTTTTGCATGGATCGGGAGGCAGAGGGCTGTTATTTGATCTGCCATAATTATAATTCCGGGTTTGAGCAGATGGTACGCCATGTGATCGAGGAGCATGGTGTCAGACGTGTTAATATGCTGGCTGGTTTTGAGGGGCATGAATTATCCGATGCCAGATTGCAGGTCTTTAAAAAGGTATTACAGGAGAACGGCATTCCTGTGGAGGAAGAGCGGATCGGATATGGTCAGTTCTGGGAGACACCGGCACAGCAGGAGATGGAGCGTTTCCTGCAATCGGAGCTTCCGATGCCGGAGGCAATCATCTGCGCGAATGATGCGATGGCACTTGTGGCGTGCAATGTGCTTGAAAAGGCAGGCTACCGGGTTCCGGAGGATGTCATCGTGACAGGCTTCGACGGTATTAATGATGGTAAGTATTATCTGCCGACGTTATCGACCTGTGTACCGGATTACGATGCGACGGCATGGTTTATTCTGGATAAGGTGCTGGAATGGCGGAAGAGTGGTCGGGTGCGGCCGGAAGCGTTTACCATTAATTATGTGGCAGAGAAGAATCAATCCTGCGGCTGTCAGCCCAAGGATAACGAGAACCGGAATGAGATCATTCGCAGACTGGCATCCTCTCTGGGAGACTGCGCATGGCATACGCATGCAATGAATGAGATGGTGACCGGTGCTTTGCCGTTACAGTCCATGGAGGAGCTGATGCAGATTACTCCGAAGACAGAATATATTCCGAAGCAGTATTTCCGCAATGCGGCGGTGAAGCAGGAGTTGTTTCGCGGGAGTATCGGAAAGGATGTGCAGGGATCGATGGTTTCTCTGCTTTGTGGCGGGGGTGGCCGGTATTTTTCTTCCGGGGAAAGCTTTGCGGTGAAGGACTGGTACGTGTCGATCAGCATACCGGATGACCGGTGGGAGATCATGCTTGTGCGTCTGCTAAATGCCGGTAAGACGATCTATGGTTATACCGTGGACGGCTTTAAAGATATTGATCAGAGAGATATGCAGCGCTGTGACGAGTTCAGTATGTTTTTGTCGAACACGATCAATCTTGTATTACAGAACCAGCAGTTAAATATATTAAAGCATAATCTGATGCAGGCGAATAAGGAGCTTGCCAGTCTGTCAGAGTTAGATGCCATGACAGAGCTTTATAACCGCCGGGGCTTTTATAAGCATTTTGCCAGAATGGTGGCAGAGACATCGCGCAAATATGCCGTGCTTGTCTCTGTGGATATGAACCGGCTCAAGTATATCAATGATAATTATGGACATATCGAGGGAGACTTTGCAATCTGTACGCTGGCACATGCCGTACGCGAAATCTGCGGAGATGAGGCTGTCTGTGCCCGGTTTGGCGGAGACGAGTTTGACTGTATTATTTTTGCAGATGATATCGCAGAGCTGACGGAGGAAGATCTTGGCTGCAGACTGCAGCAATGCATCGATGAGACGGAGGGTGTTTCGCAGAAGCCGTATCCGATCACAGCCAGCATCGGTGTGGTTGCCAGAGAGAGAACCGATGAACTGGATGTGGAGCAGATGATCGGTAAGGCAGATACATTGATGTATTCGAACAAGCGTAAAGCCAAAGAAAACAGGAGTTGATACATCCGTATTATGGTATATAATTTATAAAACAAAAAGCAACGCAATTGACAATCAGCCCGTCAGCGTTGCTTTTGTTATTCGTAAGAGATATTTTCTTCTAGTTGTTCTTTAGATTTTTCAGTGCGGTGGAAAGCTTGATAGGATTACCGTAGCGAAGGGTACCCATACGGTAGATCTTGGCAGCAAGCCATCCCGCAGCGATCGTGGATGCGAAAAGGATCACGGCGGAGATTACAATCTCTGATGTGGCGACACTTCCCATGCCGATCCGCACAAACATGGCGGAGTAGGAAGAAAATGGAAGGAAGGAGCAGATTTTCATGATCGTGCTGTCCGGTGTCGGAAGCTGGAACATAACAATAAAGTAAACGATCATGATCAGCATCTGCAGCGTGCCGGCAGATTTGTTGATATCCTCTGTTTTGGAGACAAGTGCGCCCATGGCTCCGTACAGGAATGCATAGAACAGGAAACCGCCGATGCCAAAGATAGCAAAGCCGGCGAGAACGCTGCCCGGTATCTTGAGCAGCATATCCAGTTTATCGCCCCAGTAGGTGTGGTTGACGCTGTAGCCTGCCAGAGCAGCCAGAAGGACAGAGCCGAGCTGTACGATGGCTGCCGTGGCACCGGCAAATACCTTGCCAAACAGAAGGTATTTGGCATCGACACTTGTGACAAGCACCTCGATGGAGCGGTTGCTTTTCTCGACGGTAACAGAGGTGGCAACCATAACACCGTATAAAATGATCATCATGAAGATAACAACAACGAGAGCGTAGCAGTACCAGTAATTATCACCGGCATCCTTGCCGAGAATACGCTCCGTGCAGTTGACCGGAGCATCATAGCCTGCCGAGAAGGAAGCGTAATCCAGATCGTTTTGTTCACAGTAGATCTGCTGATGAACCTGAGAAAGAAAGCTCTCGAAGATCGCCTGATTCTCATCGTACATGTTCCGGTTCAGAACATAATATTCATAGTTCAAATCGTCTTTCACATCAAATCCGGCAGAGATTTTTTCGGATTTGACTGCCTTTTTCAGCTCTTTTTCACTTTTCATTGTGACAATCTCCGTATCGGAAAATGCCTGCTTTAAAATGGACAGGTCCTTAAAAATACCGGTTTCATCCACCAGACCGATGGTGCTGTCCGCTTCGTCAGAGCTGTCAGAGGAGGCACCGCTGTTGTCGGATGTATCGTCACTTGCGGCGCTTCCGTTAGTCGGCTTATCAAGACCGAGCATGTCAGACATATCGATAAAGCGTGGCAGAAAGGTTCCGGCGCATAAAAGAACGATCAGTAAAAGTGTGGTTATGGTAAAGGATTTGTTGTTAATGTAGCTTTTTAATTCAAACCCATATATCGTAAAAAAACGTTTCATAGAATCCTCATTTCCGGCATAAAGCCTTATGTAATATAATCCTGTGCGTTCGTGTTATTCCCATGTTCCGGCATAAAGCCTTAAGGAGCAGATCTCACGCATTCCCCTCATTCTCCGGCTTTCGCTACAAAGATGTCATTTAATGACGGTTTGTATGTCTCAAAATGCTCAATGGTGCAGTCGGAAAGCTCAGACAGTTCGCGTAAAAGTGTCTGGCGGGATACGCCCTCATTTAAGCGGACGATGACATCCTCTTTGGTCTGTCCCGTTATATGGACACTGTCTGCAAGCTTTGTGCGAAGCAGGTCAGCAAAATCCTCCGGAGGCATATCGACAGCGCTCAGAACAAGCTGATCCTTGCCAAAGTCACGCTTGATCGTATCGAGGTGACCGGACAGAACGATCTCTCCATGATTGATGATAACGATATCTTCACAAAATTCCTCGACATAGCTCATCTGGTGGCTGGAGAAAATGACGATCTTGCCGTCGCGGATCAGCTCCTGCACAACATCCTGCAGAATCTGGGAGTTGACAGGATCAAGACCGCTGAAGGGCTCATCTAAGATCACGATCTCCGGATCGCAGACCAGTGTGGAGGCAAGCTGTACCTTCTGCTGATTTCCTTTGGATAAAGTTTCTAACAGTTTATTTTCATATGGAAGAACCTCTAATCGCTCAAGCCAGTGTCTGGCGTTTATAACAGCACTTTTGCGGCTGATGCCGCGCAGCATGGCGAGATAAACCATCTGTTCCAGAATCTTTCGTTTTGGGTATAAGCCTCTTTCCTCCGGGAGATATCCGATCTGAACCTTGCGGGGATCAAACGGTTTACCGTCCAGTGTGATCTCTCCGCTGTTCGCATGGAACACATCCATCAGGATACGGATCGTTGTCGTCTTGCCGGCACCGTTGCGGCCAAGCAGACCGAGCGCCTTACCGCTTTCCACGGAGAAGGAAATGCCCTTCAGGACATTTGTCTCACCAAAGGATTTGGTAATATTTTTCACTTCGAGTTTCATAGAAACCTCCATTCATTTTTGAGAAGCTGCTGCAATCGGTTCCAGGGGAACAACAGCAGTTTCTGTTGAAATATAAAGTCTTAATAACCAGTATAAAAAATATCGGAAGAAATAGCAAGTGCCGTCCGAAACAGCTGAGCCCACCTATGCTAAATAACCGGACATAAGAAATATTATGGGCGAATTACCGTCCTTAGTATGGGAAGTCTTAGGAAGAATAAAATCATGGTTGTAGTGGCGAAAATGAATTTACAATCAATTTACGTTTCATTTACTTGAGGGCGGTAGTGGATTTTACATAGCGTTTTTATAATGAATTTCAGTGAGTGAGAGGGTAAAACAGAAAGGAAGACAGAAATGCTTAAATTAGAACATATCAGCAAATCCTTTGACGGCGTCAATGTACTTAACGACCTGTCACTGGAGGTGGAGGATGGCGAGATCGTTTCGATCCTCGGACCGTCAGGCTGTGGAAAGACAACATTATTAAATCTGATCCTTGGTATTACAAAGGCAGATCAGGGACAGATCATATATCAGGGAAAAGACATAACAGAGATTCCCATGGAAAAACGAGAGTTTAATATTGTATTTCAGGATTATGCATTGTTTCCAAATCTGAATGTATATCAGAATATTGTATACGGACTTCGCAACAAACCGAATATTTCCAAGATGGAGGAGGTTGATGCGATGATCGATCTGTTAGAACTCAGACCACATTTAAAGAAAGGAATCGACCAGCTGTCAGGCGGACAGAAACAGCGAGTGGCACTGGCGAGAACCATGGTCATGAAGCCGAAGATCCTCTTGCTTGACGAGCCGCTTTCCGCGCTGGATGGTGTGATCAAGGAGTCGATCAAGAGCAAGATCAAAACAATCTCAAGACAGTTTCATCTGACGACGATCATTGTTACCCATGATCCGGAGGAGGCGTTGACCTTATCCGACCGGGTGCTGATCATTGAGAAAGGAAAGATCTCACAGTACGATACACCTCTTGGCATTGTGAATGCGCCGGAGAATGAATTTGTGGAGCATTTCATATTAAATCAGTTAATCATCAAGCGGGATAATATTCTGACATTATTTGGGAATGTACCGTTAGAAGCAGGGAAAGCGGTGTAAAAGTGAGAAAAAATTCAATTGGCATTAAAGTAATATTTATGATTCTGACCGTTTTCTTTGTTCTGTTTTTGGGACTGCCGGTCATTCGTTTACTGTGCCGCTCCTTCTCGGGAGAGGACGGAGGGGTCACACTTTCTGTTTATCAGAGCGTGTTTCAGCAGAAGAAATTTGGACAGGCACTTGGCAACAGTTTTCTGATCGCAGCGCTTGCCGCAGGGCTTGCAACGATTGTCGCATTCATTCTTGCTTATACCTGCTATTATACAAATTTGCCGAAACACTTCAAAAATATCATACGTCTGGCGGCGATGCTGCCGATGTTTCTTCCAACGATCACATATGGTTTCGCAATTATTTACTCGTTTGGTCATCAGGGATTGATTACGAAAACCTTAGGACATACACTTCCGTTTGAACTTTACGGAATCTTTGGTCTGCTTGTGGGCTACAGTGTGTATACGATACCGGTAGCATTTCTGTTAGTCAGCAATACGATGCAGTACATAGACAAAAAGGTCATGATCGTATCAAAGGTTATGGGAGATAAGGCACATGCAACCTTCTGGATCGCCATTGTGCGTCCGCTTCTCGGAACACTCTGTGGCGCATTTATTCAGGCATTTTTCTTAAGCTTCACGGATTTTGGTATTCCGGCATCCGTAGGCGGCCGGTTTGAGGTTGTTGCAAGTGTGCTATATGACCAGATGCTCGGAGGCATTCCGAATTTCGGAAAGGGAGCCGCAGTAGCGATGATCATGCTGCTTCCGTCGATTGTGAGTATCTGTCTTTTACAGTATCTGGAGCGGTTTAATATCCGTTATAAAAAGATCAGCGACGCAGAACTGTCCCAAAACGTGGTCAGAGATGTTGTGTGGTCGATTTTGTCTGTCATTGCACTTGTTTTGATGCTGTGCATTTTCGTTGTCATCTTTGTGGCACCGTTTGTCACAGACTGGCCGAATAAAATATCCTTTTCCATGGAACATTTCGTGTCTGTTTTTACGGACAGTGATCTGTTAAGCATTTATGGAAATACACTGGCAATGGCAGTTTTATCGGCGGCAGCCGGTACGCTGGCAGCTTATGGCGCAGCACTTGTGACTGCAAGAAGCCGGATGCCGAAGTGGTGCAAGGGTGTTGTGGAAGGGATCGCCATGGTCACGAACACGATACCGGGTATGGTTCTCGGCGTGGCATATATGTTTGTGTTCTCCGGCACCAGTCTGCAGAATACGATGGGACTGCTCATCATCTGTAATGTGATCCACTATTTTTCATCGCCTTATCTTATGATGAAAAATTCGTTGTCAAAACTGAATGAAAGCTGGGAGACAACAGCCGGTCTGATGGGAGATTCCTGGATTAAAACGATCATCCGGATCGTGACGCCAAATGTAAAGGAAAGTCTGTGGAGTGTTTTTGGATATTATTTCACCAACTCCTGCGTTACCGTCAGTGCCATTATCTTTCTGGTTGGTTCCAGAACTATGGTGCTTACCGCGAAGATCAAGCAGCTCCAGTATCTCAACAAATTTAATGAGGTATTCGTGTTATCACTGCTGATCTTTTTCACCAATCTGATAGCCAAAGCTCTGTTTGCAGGGCTTGCTAAATATAAACCAATGCGTGTTACGCAAAAATTATTCCAAAAGAAGGAGACATTATGTTAAAAAGAAGAATTATGAGTATGGGACTGGCAGTGATGCTTGCTGCCACAGCGATGACAGGATGTGGAAACAGTGTAAAATCGGGAAGATCCGATTCCGCAGACAAAAAGGTAGTTATTTATTCCAACGCAGACGATGAGGCGATCACCGCAATGCAGAATGCATTGGATAACAATGGTTATAAAGGAAAATATTCGTTTGAGGGTTTTGGAACCTCCGAACTTGGCGGAAAGCTTTTGGCAGAAGGGAAAAATATCGAGGCAGATATGGTGACAATGAGTACCTTCTATCTGGACAGCGCACAGAAGCAGAACAACATGTTCAAGAAGCTTGATTTTGAGGTAAATACCATTGACAAATTCGGCGATTACGCGGCACCGATCACCTCACAGGAGGGTGCGATCATTTTAAACACCGATCTGATGAAAGAACTCAAGCTGACAACACCAACCTGCTTAAAGGATCTGACGAAGTCAGAGTATAAGGGACATCTTTCCATTACTGATGTTAAGTCATCTTCTACCGCATGGCTTCTGATGCAGGCTCTGATCTCTGAGTATGGCGAGAAGGAAGCACAGAATATCCTGAAGCAGATCTATATCAATGCAGGAGATCATATCGAAGATTCCGGATCTGCCCCACTGAAGCTCTGCCGTGCCGGCGAGGTTGCAATCGGCTTTGGCCTCAGACATCAGGCAGTTGCCGATAAGGAAGACGGTCAGCCGATTGATTTTGTAGATCCGACCGAGGGTAACTTTTCTCTGACCGAGTCTGTTGCTGTAATTGACAAGGGTGACAAGAGCAATCCTGAGGCAATGAAGATGGCACAGTGCATTATCGAAAACGGTCGTAAGGAGCTGCAGCAGTCTTATCCTAACCCTCTTTATAAGGGAGAGTCCTCTGACAATAAGAATAAGTCAAAATATCCGAAGACCTTCTCAGAGCCGCTTACCTTTGAACTGTATGAGAAGCATCAGCAGTTATCTGATGAGGTAATGCCATAACAGGGACAAAACTAAAGATGAGTATGAAAAAAGGGAAAATAAAATAGAAAATCAAAATTTCAGAAATGAGGCGTAACATGCAATATAAGTTATTAACACCGGGACCGCTTACAACAACGGATACGGTCAAACAGGAAATGATGGTGGATCACTGTACATGGGATGATGATTATAAGCAGGTGACCCAGAAAATAAGAAGTGGTCTGTTAGAGCTTGCAGGCGTATCGCCGGAGGAATATACGACGGTACTGATGCAGGGAAGCGGAACCTTTGGTGTTGAGGCTGCCATAACGACGTTGACCGGGAAGGACGATCATCTTCTGATCCTTGCGAATGGTTCTTATGGCGAGAGAATGGCAGACATTGCCAGACATGCCGGTATCCATTATCAGATGCATCAGTGGCCGATCGATCAGCAGCCGGATGCCGCTACAGTAGAGCAGATCTTAAAGGAGCATCAGGAGATCACTCATGTTTCTATGGTGCACAGTGAAACGACAAGCGGTATTTTAAATGATGTTGCATCCATCGGAGCTGTTGTCAAAAATGCCGGCGCCGTATTTATTGTCGATGCAATGAGCAGCTTTGCCGGTGTGGAGATTCCTGTAAAGGAATGGGGCATTGACTGCATTATCAGCAGTGCCAATAAATGTATTCAGGGTGTGCCGGGCTTTTCCTATGTGATCCTGCGTAAGGATCTGCTCGAGCAGAGCGAGGGAAATGCAAGATCACTTTCTCTGGATCTGTATGACCAGTACAAGACGATGAATGTGGACGGCAAATGGCGTTTCACCTCACCAACACATGTTGTGCTGGCATTTGCAAAGGCAATGGAAGAACTGAAGGAAGAGGGCGGTATTGCAGCACGTCATCAGCGTTATTACAATAATGAGGTACTTCTTCGCGAGAAAATGTCCGTACTTGGGTTTGTCCCGTTTTTGGGACAGGATGTACAGGGACCGATCATCACAACCTTCTATTATCCGGAGAACTGCAATTTCACATTTCGTGAAATGTATGACTACATCAAGGAAAGAGGATATGTACTATATCCCGGAAAGACAACGAAGGAGGAGACCTTCCGTGTCGGCAACATCGGAGAGATTTATCCGGAGGATATCGAGAAGCTCTGCAGTCTGTTAAAAGAATTTCTGGAATCACGATAGAAAGGACGTTAAAGCGATGGACATTGAACTGGTAATTATGGACTGGGCGGGAACAACCGTGGATTACGGCTGCTTCGCTCCGGTATATGCTTTTGAAAAGGCATTTAAAGAGGTTGGTATCGTACCGACCATGGAGGAGATCCGTGAGCCGATGGGAATGCTCAAAAAGGACCATATCCGCACAATGCTGGCGATGAGACGTATTCATGAACTCTGGCTTGCGCAGAACGGCAAAGAGCCGGATGAGCCGGATGTTGAGCGAATTTATGATATATTTGAAAAGAAGCTGATGGAGGGTCTGGCGGAATATACCGATCCGAAAGAGGGCTGTCTGGAATGCATGGATAAACTGCGTGAGCATGGTATCCGCATTGGCTCAACCACCGGCTACACACATGCGATGATGGATGTAGTCGAGAAGGAGGCAGCGGCAAAGGGATATCATCCGGATCTTCTGGTCACACCGGAGGACGTGGATGGAAATGGACGCCCGAAGCCGTATATGATCTTCCGCAATATGCAGCTTTTACAAGCAGAGGATATCCGGAAGGTCATGAAGGTGGGAGACACTGCTTCTGATATGAAAGAGGGCAAGAATGCCGGCGTATATACGGTTGGCGTTCTGGAGGGAAGTTCCGCTCTTGGGATGAGTCAGGAGGAATTTGAAGGACTGACCGGACAGGAACAGCAAAAGGAGCTTGACCGTGCCAAAAAGATATTGATGGATGCCGGTGCAGATCGTGTGATCCGCAGTTTAAAAGAGCTTCCTCATATTATTTTCTCATAAATAGAATAACTAACACCCAAAGAGCCGGAAATAGTTTGTATTTCCGGTTCTTTATTGTATAGGAAAATGTTCGTAACATAGTGAGAATCAAGGAGAAATGCTGGATTTGCCCTTTTGGGTGCGTCAGGAATGTTGATAAAAGAACACGGCAAGCTGGGTGCGGTCGCGCAGCTGCAGCTTCTCGAGAATACCGCTGAGATAGTTGCGGATGGTACCTTCGCTGAGAAAGAGCCGTGCGGCAATTTCTTTGTTGCTGAGCCCCTGCGCGACCAGAGTGATGATCTCGTATTCTTTTTGTGAAATGTCGTGAGCACTGTAGTTAAAGGAGGCTTCCTGCTGCATAAGCCCGGGGAGCTTCTCCATGATCTCGCTGCCATAGACATTCTGACCGGAATAGACAGCGTTTAGTGCCGGGATGATCGTTTCATAATCCTGTTTGATGATGTAGCCCTTTGCGCCAAGCTGCAGAGCTTTTGTGATGTACTCGTCATCCACGAAGGTGGTAAGAAACAGCACTCTGGCATCCGGAAACTGCTCAAGCACATCCGACAGTGCGTCCGTCCCATTGCGGTGCTGCATACGGATATCCATCAGAAGAATATCCGGACGGTACTGCTGATACAAGGGCAATGCATCGCTGCCGTCATGACCGATCGCAGATACATGAATGTCACCGGAGGCTTCGAGGATCATTTTTAATGACATGCAGACAAGCTGGTCATCGTCTATAAGAACTATATTCATAAGTGATTTTCCTTTCCTGATATCAATTTTGTGATTGATTTCTACTACGTTAATTTTGTCTGTTTTTATTTCTGCCTTCTTGATCTGTGGACAAGAAGGATTCCGTATATTCAAGCTGTTCATTACGATTTCGGGATCGATATAAATATGCGGTATCCCTGTTGATCACTGATATGCAGAATGCCGTGAAGAGCTTCCACGCGGTCCCTCATGTTCTGAAGTCCCATTCCGCCCGTGGTGACTTCTGTCATATCCTCCGGAGCTTTCACGCTGCCGTTATCGGTGATCAGAAGCTGATAAAAGGACGGATGCTCCCTGACGGTGATCTGAACCTGAGTGGCGTTGCTGTGTTTTATAATATTGTTCATGGCTTCCTTTGTGATCGACAAAAAGCAGTATTTGATATTCTTGGGAATCTGTCTCGACATATCGTACTGTAGCCGAACCGGGCAGAATGTAAACTGTTTGGTAAGCTCATTTAATGCAGCATTCAGATCAACGGATTCATCGCGCAGATCATGGACACTGCTTCGGATATTGTCCATCGCAAGATTGAGTGTGTCCTTTAAAGCGGACAGATGAGGTGTGATGGATGTGTCCTTACAGACGGCGAGAAGTGCTCCTGTCTGCAGAATAGATCGTGACAGCATATGTCCCACGTTGTCATGGATTTCTCTGGCAATGCGGTTTCGCTCGCGTAGGGTCGCAATGTAGATCTGGTCGTTTTGATTCTCCAGTATTCTGCGGTTTGCCTCCCGCAGGGAAAGCTCCTGCTCGACACTGTTATCCCGGAGCAGATGGATCTGTTCAGTTAAGCGGGTGCGTGACCGGTTGGTATATGCCAGATAAAAGCCTATGGCTGCGATCAGCAGAAGAAACGGAACCGGTCTGCCGGAGATCCGATAACTGTAAGTGATCAGTGGGAGCAGATAAAGTCCGGCGGGAACAAACTGTTTATGCAGGAAAAATACATAACAGTGCCACGGCAGAAATATCGTCATCTCCGGATAGAAAAAGCAGAGGATCAAAGCCATAATTCCCAGATAACTGCGCTGTCTGTCTGAGGAACATAACAGCTCAAAGCAATATATTGTGATCAGAAACAAAACACCGGTAATATGTACCGGATCCGGTTTAAACGCCGGATAGACCAGACTGCAAAGGATAAACAGTAAAACAGAATCTATATAAATGCACATGGATATTCCCTCTTCCTGCGGTTTGAACTGCATACGCTGTGAACATGCTTATTATACGGGATTTGCGGCGGGATATCTACCGGTATTTCCGGAATGTGACAAATGTCATATGCGCTTTTTACATTTTTCACTATCATTGTGAATGAGATTTCGGTATCATAGAATTGTATCCGGGGGCAGGAGTTTGTCCGGGTGAAATTGATATCAGGAAAGCAGGAGAAAATATCTGTGGAATTTGTAAGCAGGTTTTTCAGAAATGTGAGGTTTGTATGGTTGTAAAAATAGAAAATCTGGTAAAACGATATGGTGATCTGGTAGCCGTGGATCATTTCAATCTGGAAATTGAAGAGGGAGAGATCTTCGGACTTCTGGGACCGAACGGCAGCGGCAAGTCAACAACGATCCATTGCCTGTTGTCTCTGCTGACGTATGATAAAGGTCACATTGAAATCTTTGGTAAGGAGATGACGCCGACCGGCTATGACATCAAAAAGGACATTGGCATCATTATGCAGAATGTCGCGGTATTCGAGGAGCTTACCGTTTATGAAAATATTGATTATTTCTGTGGTCTGTACATCAAAAACAAGGCAGAGCGCAAAAGGCTGGTGGAGGAAGCGATTGACTTTGTGGGACTTACGGAATACCGGAAATTTTATCCGAAAAAGCTGTCGGGAGGACTTCTTCGCCGGTTAAATATTGCCTGTGGAATTGCTCATAAGCCGAAGCTGATCATTCTGGATGAGCCGACGGTTGCGGTGGATCCTCAGAGCCGTAATAAGATCCTCGAGGGGATCCGGGAGCTGAACAGACAGGGAGCCACGATCATTTACACTACGCATTATATGGAGGAAGTCGAGCAGATCTGCACCAGAATTGCCATTATGGATAAAGGCAGAAATGTTGCACTCGGCACGAAGGATGAGCTTAAGGCGATGATCGATCTGGGAGAGACGATCCAGATGGAGCTGTCTGATTTTTCGGAGGAGATTTCCGATGCAGTCAGAGCACTTCCGCATGTGATCAATGTAAGCTTTGAAAATGGACTGCTCAAGGTTCGTTTTTCGAAAGGAAAGCACAATCTTTTACGTCTTCTGGATCTTTTGAAGGATAAGGAGATTGTGTTTGGGAATGTTCATTCTGAGCTTCCGACCTTAAACGATGTATTTTTGGAAATAACCGGTAAGGAACTCAGAGATTAGGAGGTGGTATTATGTTGCATGTGAGATATCGAATGAAAACCATGCTGCGTCAGAAAACACTTCTGTTCTGGTCTCTGGCATTTCCGATTATTCTCGGAATGTTGTTTTATTTTATGTTTGGCGGGATCAATGATCTTGAGCAGTTTGAGGAGGTGCCGGTAGGTGTTCTGACAAACAGCGATCTTCCGGAAATGTTTGTGAGCATGATGGAGGAGGTACAGACGGAGAATAAAATACCGCTGTTTCGTGTGAAAAAATATACAGACAGGAAGCAGGCGGAGAAAGCGCTGCAGGACGAAAAGATATACGGAATCGTTCAGGGAGGAGAGGAGTTATCCCTTATCGCCAAAACATCGGACAATTACAGCAGTCTGATCAAGACATTTCTGGATCAGTACCGCGAGAATACCGCCTTGATCGAGGATACCGCCAGGAAGGATCCGGACAAGGTGGCAGATCTTGTGCAGGCTCTGGCGGCAGGAACACAGGCGCAGATCAAGGAGATTCCGTTAAAAGGAACCGACAAGGATCCATACGCTCAGTATTTCTATGCATTGATCGCCATGACCTGTCTGATCGGCACAATGGTTGGAATGCACAATGGCAATGATATTCAGGCAGATCTGACGGCGGTGGGTGCCAGAAGAAATGTTGCGCCGACACCGAAGCTTCGTCAGGTGCTGAATGATTTTATCGCAACATACATTTTGTACTGTATCATTGTGGCGATCGTAACCGGCGTCTGTGTCTTTGTATATGACCAGGATTTCGGACAGAACGCGGGACTGGTTCTGCTGGGAGGATGGATCGGCAGCTTTACGGCACTCGCGATCGGTGAGGTGATCGCTGTATTTATCAAAGGACCCGTCCAGAAAAAGGAAGGTGTCTGCGTGGCGGTATTTATGATAAGCTCCTTTCTTGCCGGACTGCAGTGGGGAGATATCACATTTCTCATTGAAGAGCACTGTCCGGTTATCAACCGGATCAATCCGGGGACATTGATTGTGAACGGCTTTAAGAGTCTGTCCGTATATGGGGATAGGCGCAGCTATGTGATCAATATGGCGACACTTGCTCTGACCGGTATCGTCAGTGTGCTCATCAGTGTGTGGAAGCTCAGGAGGGTGCGATATGAGAGTATTTAAAGCATATTTTTTGATATTAAATAAATACAAGGGAACTGTTTTTATCTTCTTTGCGGTGTTTATGTCCCTATCGCTGATCATGGCGAAGGTAAACGGCGGTGGCGGAGCATCCTCTTTTCAGCAGGACAGTCTGGATATCGCCGTTGTGGATGAGGATCAAGGAGAATTTGCCGGTCAGATCAGGGAGTATTTTGGGACACATAATCAGGTGACCGAAATGAAAATGGATCAGGATAAGATTGCAGATGCGCTGTATTGGAGAAAGCTCGACTATGTATTAGTCATTCCGGAGGGAACGGACGAGGTGCTTTCCAAGGGAGAGATGCCGGAGCTTTCCTGCATGAAGGTGCCGGGCTGTTTTGATTCCGCATATTTTGAGGCGGCTTTGCAGATGTATCTTCAGAAAATGACCGCACTGACCGGGAATGGAATCAGTCTGCGTGAAGCAGGACAGAAGCTGACAGCTCTGCAGAAGAAGGAGACAAAGGTGCATATGGCATCCTTTGTCAATAAAAGACAGGGAGATATGAGTACACGGTTCTTTCTGTATGTTCCATATCTGTTTATTGCGGTTGGTGTGTCCGGAATCGGTCTGGTGCTGCTTCGGCTGAACCGCAGGGAGGTACGGGAACGGACGGAATGCAGCTCTATGCCGATGAAGAAAAGAGTGGCAGAGATTACGGCAGCAGTGCTTGTATATGGGGGCGGCTTGTATCTGTTTGTGCTTGTGGCAGCAGTCGTTATATCCGGTGGCAGCATTCTTACCGATCCGCGTCTGCCGTGGTTTGCCGTGAATATTTTCACGATGCTTCTGTTTGGATTAAGCCTTGGCTTTTTCGCCGGCATGGTTGCCAAAACGGATGATGCCATCAACGGTATTGTGAATGTGTTGAGCCTGGTACTTTGCTTCCTCGGCGGCGTTTTCGTTCCAAGGCAGTTTTTCGGAGCCGGGGTACAGAATGTGGCGAAAATATTTCCGACCTACTGGTATGTGGTGAATAATGAGAGCATCGGTGCTATGAAAACGGTATCGCACACTTTTGTGAAAAATATTCTGACCCAGTCCATGGTATCTCTGGGATATGCGCTTGTGATCTTTGCGGTGACACTTGTGATCGTTTCGGCAAGGCGCACATCGGAAGCATAAAATATGACAGGAGCCGTCAGACCGGCTGATGTGAATTCAAGTGGTCTGCGGCTTCTTTTTTGTGTATAGAAAAATGCTCGTAATGAGGTGGAAATCAGGGACAAAATGCTAGATTTGCCCTTTTTTGGTGATTTTCAGGGGATAATTATTGTAAGACAAACAGAATATATAGTATAATCAAGAAAGGTATAATGTTACGGAAAGGAGATACCATATGGCATACGATGATTATCTGAAAGCACAGAAGTTAGCACTGAAAGCATATAAAAGTAAAACACTGCAGGGAAGTTATCCATATCTTCCGGTTCTGGATGAGATTTTATCTCATGTGCATATAGAGCGCGAGGAGAATCTTGGCACGATCAACATCCCGGCGAAGCAGGTGATCGGAACCTCTTCCGCAGGACGGACACAGGCATTTGCCTGTAATTTCATGCCGCTTTTAAACTATGGCAGTGAATTTTCCGTGAAATGGTCTCTGCTGTATGATGCGCAGATTCAGGAGGGAATCCATACGCCGATCAAGGTGTATGAGTTTTTAAATAAATATTATGTTGTCGAGGGAAATAAAAGGACAAGCGTATTAAAGTACGTGGGTTCTCCGACCATTCCGGCAGAGGTGATCCGCAAGGTGCCGCGTCTGACGGACGATCCGGATATTCAGATTTATTATGAATTTATGGATTTCTACCGGAATTCAAAGATCAATTATGTCGTATTTACCAGAAAGGGAAGCTATCAGAAGCTTTGCCAGTATGTGGGAAAGGGAGAGGATGAACAGTGGTCCGAGGATGACTGCATGAACTTTTCCTCCTTTCATGTGGCATTTTATAATGCATATAAGGCGATGGGCGGCAACGAATTAAAGGGGATGACAGAGGATGATGCAATGCTGTTTTATCTGTCCCTTTATCCGTACAGTGAATCCATGGAAAAACTGTCCGGTGAGATCAAAAAGGATCTGGCAAAGATCTGGCAGGAAATTGTAACACTGGCTGAGGATGAGCCGGTGGAGCTTTTGACCGTTCCGAATACAGAGACCTCCATGATCAAAAAGATGCAGTCGCCGAAGGTGCATAAAGTGGCATTTGTCTATGATGTCAAGCCGTCGGAATCCGACTGGATCTACGGACAGGAGATGGGAAGAAAGCATATCATTGATGCCTTTCATGGAGATATTGATGCCAAAGCATTTATCGCAAAGCCGTATGAGGACGATGAGGAGATACTGCGTAAGCTCTGTGAGGAGGGCTATGACATTATTTTTGCGATCGCGCCGATGTTTGTGCGAGCCTGCATCAAGATCGCCCCGCTCTATCCGAACACAAAGATATTAAACTGCTCGCTTAACTCACCGCATGCCTCGATAAGAACCTATGGAATTCGTATTTATGAAGGAAAGTTCCTGCTTGGAATGATCGCAGCAAGCTTAAGTGAGCAGGATGATATCGGCTATCTTGCAGATTATCCGATCTACGGCGTGATCCCCGGCATCAATGCGTTTGCGCTCGGGGCAAGAATGATCAATCCGAGAGCGAGGATCCATCTTCAGTGGTCTACAATGCAGGACTGCCCTTCCGATCAGTATTTCCTTGACCGAGGGATTTCGTTTATCTCATCCCAGAACATGATCTCGCCGACGAAGGAAGACCGTACTTTGGGACTGTACCATTTATCGGACAAGGGGACCAGAAATGTTGCCACGACGGTTTATCAGTGGGGCGCGTTTTATGAGGAGCTGATCAACAGTATTATGCGCGGTTCCTGGAAAACGGATTCGACGAAGGAGCCGAAGGCGTTAAATTACTGGTGGGGTCTTTCTGCCAATGTACTGGATGTGATCTTGGGCAGCAGTATCCCGGAGAACACCTGCCGTCTGATCCGTTTCCTGAAAAGTTCGATCGCAAACGGAAGCTTTACTATCTTCTCCGGTATATTGTACGACAACGAACATACAATGCGCTGTGGGGAGAATGAAGCGCTGACGCCGGAGGACGTCATGATGATGGACTGGCTCATCGAAGGTATTGAGGGAGAGATTCCGACGATTGACCAGCTGAGTGATCACGCAAAGGATCTTGTGCGGCTGCGAGGTCTGAAGCAGACGTTAAGTGAGGGAGAACGACAGCTTGTGTGATCCGTATGAAACAGATATCAAAGTGATCTCATACGGCAGATTTTGTGCCTGTGACCGGGCGTTTGCGGGCTGAGAAGAGCATGAGGGATTAGTATGAAAATTTTATTGCTAGCGGACGAAGAATCGAAATATCTTTGGGATTATTTCGAAAAAGAAAAATTAGATGGGATCGATCTGATCATTTCCTGTGGGGATCTGAAAGCGGAGTATCTGTCGTTTCTGGCGACATTTACGACGGTTCCGGTTCTTTATGTACACGGCAATCATGATGTGCATTACGACAGAAAGGCGCCCGACGGCTGCGTCTGTATTGACGATGCCGTGTTTGTGTATAAGGGACTTCGGATCGCAGGACTTGGAGGTTCGATGAGCTATTCTATGAGAAAGTATCAGTACACCGAGCGTCAGATGTATCAACGGTGGTCCCGCCTGAAATGGAAGGTCCGCATCCGCGGCGGACTGGACATTCTGGTGGCACATGCACCGGCAAAGGATCTTGGCGATGCCGAGGATCTGCCGCACCAGGGCTTCCGGTGCTTCCGCTGGATCATGAAGCATTATAAGCCGGCTTATTTTTTCCATGGTCATGTACATATGAATTATCGTCGTGACCAGCCGCGGGTCAGCCATTATCTGGACACAACGATCATCAATGCCTACGAGCGGTATGTGATCGAGGTGCCGGAGCCGGCCAAGAAGCGCAAATTCTGGGAGAGGATGAATAAGCTGCTGTATCCAAAGGATATTTATTATTAAGGAGTATTGAAAAGGGAAAAGTGAAATTGTAACCGACATATCGTTTGCAAAGGAGAATTCTATGAAGAAAATTACAAAAGTGATCGTGGTGGCAGCCATTGCTGTGGTAGTGCTTGGGGGAGTATCTATCCTCAAACATGCAAACACAGAGAGCCGGCAGAAGGAATGCCGGAAGGTGATCGATGGCTTTGAGTATCAGTACACGGTACAAGGCGATGAAGCATGGATCCAGAATATCAGACCTCTTGGCGATAAAGATCTTTCGGTGCTTAAAATACCTTCAAAGCTGGGAGGAAAGGCGGTCACCAAATTAGGAGATGAGAATGACCGCTTTGATAAGGAGGAATCCACATCCGGAAATACAGTTTGTGATATTTTCGGAGAAAAATATATGGAAGATTCTACTGCGCAGACGACTTATATCTATCCGGACGATGTACATGACCGGGTGGCTGATATTCAGGAAATATATCTGCCGGATACCTTAAAATATATTTCCTTCAATGCATTTCGTTATGTGCAGGATGGCAAGTCCCTGTATTTTTCTGCACCGATTCATACGGAGCTGAAAGATACCAGTCTTCTGGACGTTGTATGGGAGAAGCTGGTGCTGCCGGAGAATATGGAAGAATACCAGGTATTAAACGGCTGTCTCTGTTCCAAAAATGGGACAGATGTTTATGGGATTGCAGAGAATGCACAGAAGGTATCGGTTCCGGAAGGAACAAAAACTTTGACCATGCAAAGGATACCGTCGGAACTCGAAGAACTTGTGATTCCGGCAAGTGTGGAAAAGATATCTCTGGAGCTGCCGTACAATTATGCTGCGGCGCAAAATATCGATTTTAATGTTTCCGGATCAAATTCGAGATACGCCGGACAAAAGGGCGCTTTATATGATAAAACAAAGGGAAAACTGCTGATCGCGTCCATTCAGGACGGCAGTATGACAATTCCGGAATCAATCTCCATGATCGATCAACCGGTGGTCCTTGGTGATGGCACGAAGCTGCGTACGGTTAAGCTTTCACCGGATGTGCTGTCGGTGAAATTCAGTGGGTATGATGACGACAGGATTCCATACTATCGACGTGGTGTAAATTTCGTGATACAGGGGGATCATGCTCCGAAATTTTATGACAAAATCTATCAGTCAAATGTTGTGTCTGCTTCTGATATTGGCAAGAAGGATCTGAAGCAGTTAAAAGCATACCGGAAGCTGGTGAAGGATCCTGCTGCATGGAAAAAGGTCAACGGAAAATATCAGTATCCGGTGTGTCCGTACGGAGCATATTCTTTTCTTGCTGTGGATTATCAGAAGGAATATGATTCCTTGTTTGATGCTCCCAAAAGCCTGCTGGCAGACATGTCCACAGAGGAGTTATTTGAATTTGTTATGCGAAATCCGGTGGCAAACAGCCTGATGGATCAGGACCGCTATTATGCAGAAGGAATCGAGTATGCAGCAAAGCGCATTCCGGCACTGCGCATTCTTCTGAACCGGGAGGACTTGTATCAGACCGTGATCAAATATTATAAGAAATACCAGATTCCTGCCGATGCATCCGGGATAAAATGTGAAATGAATTATCCGTCTGAGAATGATTTGCTCAAGTCGGTTTATCTGCGTTACACGGCAGTCAATACGTTAAATTACTGTGAGTCAATTCTGGTCATGTGGGCGGACAGGAACTCAGAGCAATTAAGAAACAAAGCAAAGAATGTTTTGCAGCAGAAAATAAAAGAAGCTAAGGATTCGGAATTTCTGGATGAATTGAGTCAGTTTGCATGGGATCTCGGGCAGGATACGAGCGTGCCGGAGGACACCGAAATGTATCTGGCAGCATTGGTTCCGTAAAGAATCGGGCAGGAAAAGCACAGTTGTTTTGCTATTCAATGTGGCTTGTAACCTTGAGAAAATATCGCTATAATGAAACAAAGTGTATAGGAGTTGTATAGTGCTAAAATGAAAGCAGGTGAGTGTATGAAAAAGGCGATTAGTATAGGAATACAGGGATTTTCTGCTTTGAGAGAGCAAGATTGTTTTTTTGTAGATAAGACAAATTTTATAAAAGAATGGTGGGAAAACCGGGATGTTGTAACATTAATCACACGTCCGCGGCGTTTTGGTAAGACGTTAAATATGAGTATGCTGGAGTGTTTCTTTTCTAATAAATATGCGAATCGGGCAGATCTGTTTGAGGGACTTTCTATCTGGCAGGAAGAGGCGTACCGGAAACTGCAGGGATCATATCCGGTAATATTTTTGAGCTTTGCGGCAGTGAAAGCGGGAAATCTGGAGGATGCCAAAACCCAGATTAAACAGGAGATTGCAAGGTTGTACCGGGAAAACAGGAATCTCATGAAAGAAGATATTTTTGGTGAGGATGAGCGTGAACTATATTACCAGACAACAGTAAAGATGGATGATGTTACGGCACAGGATTCTTTGAGAAATCTGTCTGAATGGATGGAACGTTATTACGGTAAGAAAGTCATCATTCTTTTGGATGAATATGATACACCAATGCAGGAGGCATATGTTCAGGGATACTGGGATGAATTTACAGCTTTCGTGAGAAGCTTGTTTAATGCATCCTTTAAGACGAATCCTTATTTAGAGCGTGCTATTATGACGGGAATTACGAGAGTTTCCAAGGAGAGTATTTTTTCAGATTTGAATAATTTACAGGTGATTACAACAACGTCTGATTTATACGCAGACTGCTTTGGATTTACGGAGTCAGAAGTGTTTCATGTGCTCGATGAGTTTGGAATGGGAGATAAGAAGGATGAAGTGAAACAGTGGTATGATGGCTTTACCTTTGGAGAACATAAGGATATTTATAACCCATGGTCTATTACAAATTATCTGGACAAAAGAAAAACCTATCCATATTGGGCTTCGACCAGTTCCAATGGGCTTGTCAGCCGCCTGATCCGAACTGCATCTGCCGATGTGAAGGAGAAGATGGAGGATCTTTTAAACGGACGGGAAATTGTTGTAAGTTTTGATGAGCAGATCGTCTATAATCAATTGGATCATAATGAAAATGCAATTTGGAGTCTTTTGCTTGCCAGTGGCTATTTGAAGGTGAAACATGTTGATTACCGAGGCATTACAAGAGAACCGTGGTATACGCTGGACATTACAAATATTGAGACCTTGAGTATGTTTACGACAATGTTTCAGGATTGGTTTCAAAATCAGGATGCGAACTATGGTTATTTTATGAAAGCTCTGATTAACGGTGACTTGGAGGCAATGAATTATTATATGAACAAGGTTGCTCTTGCCACATTCAGTTATTTTGATGTGGGAAGCGGAAATGGGAGTGATCCGGAACCGGAGCGTTTTTATCATGGCTTTGTGCTTGGACTCATTGCAGAGCGTGCAGGGATCTATGAGATACGTTCTAATCGGGAGAGCGGATTTGGAAGGTATGATATTATGATGATTCCGCAGGAGCGTGAGAAATATCCGGCGATCATTATTGAATTTAAGGTGTGCAGCCGGATGAAAAAGGAGACTCTGGAAGAAGCGGTTCAGTCTGCGTTGGATCAGATAGTTGACAAAAACTATGATGCAGAACTGTTATCACAGGGAATTGCGGCAGATAGGATCCGTCATTACGGCTTTGCCTTTGAAGGAAAAAGAGTTTTGATCGGGTAGGAAAAGCACAGACATCTTCCCTCGCGCATAGGATAGAAGGAAAGCGTGAAAGAGGTATGTCATTATGCAGTCTTTTCCACAGCCTCCCAGCGCAAAAGAGGAAAGAGAGTATCTGAAAAGGTGCCGGGCGGGAGATAAGGATGCGAGGAATGCTCTGATCGAGCGCAATCTGCGTCTGGTCGCATATATCGCCAAAAAGTATGCCTCGATGGATCGGGACATGGAAGATCTTATTTCCATAGGAACGATCGGTCTGATCAAGGCGGTGGATTCGTTTGATGAATCCAAGGGGATACGGCTTGCCAGCTATGCCTCCAGATGCGTTGAGAATGAATTGCTGATGAACTTCCGGGCAAGGAAGAAAACAGCAAGAGATGTGTATCTTTATGACACGATCGGATCTGATAAGGAAGGCAACGAGATCAGTCTGATCGATATTATTGAATATGAGGACGAGGATATTCCGGAACGGCTGACAAGAGAACAGCATTTGCGGAAATTAAAGGGGTTTATGAATGAAGTTCTGACGAAGCGGGAGAGGGAGATCCTGGGACTTCGCTATGGACTGGATGGGCAGAGGGAGTGGACGCAGAGAGAGGTGGCACAGCGCTATGGCATTTCCAGATCTTATGTGTCCCGTATCGAAAAAAAGGCGCTTCTCAAATTAAATCAGTGTTATCAGGCATTGATGTGACGGAAGAGAGAATAATTTTGGATGGTCCTCTTGTGGGGGAAGAATGAATGTGATACACTTATCTCAATTATGTTTTGCAGTTATGTATTGAAGAGAGAAAGGGACAGAAATATGTATTACATCAGTGAATATAAAGAAGGAGATAAATTTACCGGAATCTATCTGTGTAAGAGCAAGCAGATTCTTAAAACGAAGGCGGGAAAGACCTATTACTCCCTCCTTCTTCAGGATAAGACAGGAATTATTGACGCAAAGATCTGGGAATTGAATAACGGGATCGCCGATTTTGATTCTATGGATTTTGTCATGACGGACGGAATGGTGACATCCTTCCAGGGAGCACGTCAGGTCAATATCCGCCGCCTGCGCAAGGCTGAGGAGGGCGAATACGATCCGGCAGAGTACATACCTTCCTCAAAGTATGATATCGAGGAAATGTATCAGGAGCTTTGCGGGATCATTGCTTCTTTAAAGGAGCCTCATTTAAAACAGCTTGCCGAGAATACATTCATCAAGGACACCGCATTTGTCAAGGAGTTCAAGGTACATTCCGCAGCGAAAGCAGTGCATCACGGCTTCGTGGGCGGACTGCTGCAGCACACACTGGCAGTAACCAGACTGTGTGATTTTATGGCAGCGAATTATTCGGTATTGGATCGTGATCTTTTGCTGACCGCAGCGATTTTCCACGACTTTGCAAAGGTATATGAGATTTCTAATTTCCCGATGAACGATTACACTGACGATGGTCAGCTTCTGGGACACATCTTTATGGGTGCAGAAAAGATCGGACAGAAGATTCAGGAAGTACCGGGATTTCCACCGGTTCTTGCCTCCGAACTGCGTCACTGTATTCTGTCGCACCATGGAGAGCTTGAGTTTGGCTCGCCGAAGAAGCCAGCTTTGGCAGAGGCGATCGCTCTAAGCTTTGCGGATAATACCGATGCGAAGCTTGAGACCATCACAGAGATTTACGACAAGGCAGAGCCTACCACAGAGTGGCTTGGTTTCAGCCGTTATGTAGATTCCAATGTGCGCCAGAGCTCCGGTTATGTACAGAAAAAGAAAGGAAACAAAATCTGACATGGCATCAAACAAGAACAATCATGATACATGCTCCGATGGGCAGAAAATGCCACAGCTTGAAAAGGGGCAGGAGATTTCTTTAAAAATAGAAGACATGGGAACAGATGGAGAGGGTATAGGCCGTTTAGACGGTTATACCCTTTTTGTCAAGGATGCACTGGAGGGGGATCTGGTACGCGTCAAGATATTAAAGACCAAGAAGCGGTACGGATATGCCAGACTTCTGGAGGTGATCGAACCGTCACCGTGGCGTGTCACGCCAAAGTGTGACTGCGCCCGTGCATGTGGTGGCTGTCAGCTCCAGCACTGCAGCTATGAAAAGCAGCTTATCTGGAAAGAGAAAAAGGTACGGGACTGCCTGCAGCGGATCGGCGGCTTTGCGGAGATTCCGATGGAGCCGATCATGGGAATGGACAAGCCATATCATTACCGCAACAAAGCGCAGTTTCCGGTAGGTTATGACAAAGAAGGCAATCTGGTCACAGGATTTTATGCGGGACGTACTCATTCCATCATACCAAACACCGACTGTGCCATTCAGCATCCGTGTAATCATGCGATTCTGGAAACCGTTCTCTCCTTTATGAAAACGTATCATATAACCGCATACAGTGAAAAGACACATACAGGACTGGTGCGCCATATATTGACAAGGGTTGGTAAATATACCGGCGAAGTCATGGTGTGCCTGATCATCAACGGAAATAAGCTTCCTCATTCAGAAAAGCTGGTAGAATCCCTTCTTTCCTGTCCGATAAATGGGACAGAAGAGGGCGGCGCAGAAGAAAATGTATTGTATGATAACTGCCAGATAAAAAGCATCTGCCTGAATATCAATCAGGAGAAAACAAACCGGATACTTGGAAATAAGATTGTCCCATTATATGGACAGACCTATATTGAGGACAAGATAGGAGATATCACTTACCGCATTTCACCACTGTCCTTTTATCAGGTAAATCCGGAGCAGACACACAAGCTTTACACAACTGCACTCGAATACGCAGATCTTCAAGGGGACGAGGTCGTGTGGGATCTGTACTGCGGCATCGGAACAATCTCTCTGTTTCTTGCGCAGAAGGCAGCAAAGGTCTGCGGTGTCGAGATCGTCCCACAGGCAATCGAGGATGCCAGAGACAATGCAAGGCGTAACGGCTTTACCAATGCGGAATTCTTCGTGGGCGCCGCTGAGGATGTTGTGCCGGAGCAGTACGAGAAGAGTGGCGGCGCACTGCGGGCAGATGTGGTGACAATTGATCCTCCGCGGAAGGGCTGTGACGAGAAGCTGCTTCGCACCGTGGTTCAGATGGAGCCGGAGAAGATTGTGTATGTAAGCTGTGATCCTGCAACGCTCGCAAGAGATCTGAAGTATCTGTGCGGGGAGGGGTATGAGCTGAAGAGAGTGCGAGCCTGTGACATGTTTGGACATAGCGGGCATGTGGAGACGGTGGTAGGACTACAACGCAAAAGTATGTAGAAATCCTTGAATTTACGCACTTTACAGAGTTTTGGACTTTTAATGAAGTTGGTGCAAATCATAAAGAAAAAGTACAAGTTCGTAAAGTGGAGGTGTCTGTGGTACTTGACCTGGATACTTGAAACACAATTTTGTATATAAAAGTGAATAGAGATCATCAGCATCATGATGGCGATAATGAGTACAGCTATCGCAATCTACTTTGGAGAATGGATAAAAGTTGTCATTCCGTTAAATCTCATTGCACTGTTACTACTTGTGCAAGTGGTCTATATTGGAATTCGATGCTATGTGAAAGACTGGCAGGAAGAACGGGGATATTTTTAAAGTAAAACGGGGGGGTGTATCAGAACATAAAGAGTATTAGCGTATTCCATAAACAAGAGCAAAACCAGTGTTTTGCTCTTGTTTAGTTATCTTATATCATATGCATGTCATCGTAGTATTAGTACTGATCTACATTTGTTTTATCCACTTTTTCAAATGGAACCCATACATATTTTTGATCATCTGACAAATATTTGATACCTTCCAATGATTGGTTTTGTGCCAAACGAGCGGCAGCTTTGATCAGATATTCACCCTGTCCGGAGCCGGACTGATAGATCGTAAATGCCATTTTGCCGTCTTTGATGGATTGACAACCGGCATCGGTGGCATCTACACCAATGACAGGGAGAGTATCAAAGGAAATATGGTTCTCCTCGCACGACTGGACGATTCCAAGTGCCATATCGTCGTTGTTGCATGCTACAACATCGACAGGCTGTCCGGTCTTGAAGAACAAGTTAAAGTATTCTTTTGCCGTGTCTGTTGACCAATCGGCATTGTCCTCGAAGACATAATGGATATTTTTGCCGGATGCATTTAAGGTATGTTTCAATGCATTTGTTCTTCCTAAAGTAGCGGAATGTGTTTTCTCGCCTTTGAAGATAGCCACATTAATGTCGTTTTTGGAAGAATATTTATTCAAGATATATTCTGCCTGATATTTTCCGGCTTCTTTCTCATTGGATCCAACGAAGATGTACTTGCCTGCTTCCAATCGCTCCGAATTAGGGCAGGAGTTAAAGAAAGCGATAGGCAGATCACCTGCAGCTACCTGTAATTGCAGTGCCGTATCTGTATCAACAGGGTTGCAGAGGATGACATCATAACCGCTATCTACTGCTTCTTTAATATGTGCTAATTGGTTTTCCAAAGAACCTTGTGCATCTTGCACTGTAAGTTCTGCACCAATTTTTTGAGCCTGTTGTTTCGCAGCATCAATGATCGTTTGGCGAAAAGTATCAGCCGTAGAGACCGTGAGGTACATTTTGATGCCGGAAGCATTATCACTCTGTGTACTGCCATTGGAGCAGCCCGTCAGCAAGCCAAGGCAGAGAACCACAGAAAATATTTTTGTCAATAATTTTTTTCTGTATTGCATAGTTATCCTCATTTCTGCGCAAATTTGCGTCTTATATTTTGAAACGACCAATATGTTCTTTCAGATTGTCTGCACTCTGTGAAAGTTCTTTGGCACCGTCCATGACAATATTGCTGTTATCAGCAATGCTGTTTGCCTGTGCCACCATGTTTTCGGAAGTGGCTTGGATTTCCAGTGTGCTGGCTGCCTGTTCTTCGGAAATGGCAGCGACATTTGTTGCTACAGAATCTACTTCGCTTACTTTAGTCATCATCTGTTTGATCAAATCTTCCGTTACCTGAATATCGTTAAAGATTTCATCGAAAGTACGCAACGCAGTATTGATCATGAGACTGCTGTCATCAATGTTTTTCATACTGTCAGCTGCCTGCTTGATGGTCTCCTGTACAAGACCGGTTACCTCGTTGATCAATTCCACGATGTGACCAACGGACTCGGTACTGGTCTGTGCTAACTTACCAATTTCTGTTGCGACAACGGCAAATCCCTTGCCGGCTTCTCCGGCGCGTGCTGCTTCAATCGAAGCGTTCAGGGAAAGGAGATTCGTCTCATCTGCAATATTACCAATGACGCCTACGATCTTTTCAATTTCCTCAGAAGATTTTCCGACCTTATCGATTGCCTGGTCTAATTTCCGGATAGAAGAACTGATTGTCTCCATTGCATCATTGACTTGGCGCATATCGTTTTTACCCTGAATGGAAGCGGTGACAGTCTGCTGCATATGTGACTCTACCTTTGTACTTGTCTGTTTTGTATCAGAAACGACCATAGCAAGTGTTGTGGCATTGTCGGCAATTTCGCTGATAGAGCGGGAAAGCTCATCGACGGTGACGTTCAATTCTTGCATGGATTTTGCCTGTACGGATGCGGAATCATACATTCCTACGGACAGGTTGTTGGTCGTGTCTGACTGCTCAGATACTCTGTCGGAGATTTCGTGGATCTCATACAACATACCCCGAATGGAATCTAGGAAATGCCGGACACTTCTGCCCATATGTCCAATCTCATCACTGCCTTTGACCTTGACATCAACGGTGAAATCACCATCTGCCATTGTGGTAATTGTCTTAGTAAGTCTGCGTACCGGTTTGACAACCAGATGTATAATTCGTTCGACTAAAACGACCAGAACTAAAAGGGCAACGACTGCGATAACGACCATTTTTGTACGAAGACTGTTGACATCTGCGTAAATGATCTTGTCCGGAATGTAGGACACCAGTACCCAGTTTGTTCCGGAAACGGTTTCAAATCCGGTCAGATTACCATTCAATTCACAAGTGTCATAATCGTTGTCGGAAATCTTCTTTGCTACAGAGGATAAAAAGGCATCCTTGTTGGATGTATCCAATTTCGTGGACACGAGAGAAGAATCACGATGTGCCAGGATCGTTCCGTCGTTCGTATCGATCAGAAAGGCTGCGGCATCATTCATTTTGACAAAGGAATTAACGATTACGGCAATTCTCTGAAGAGATACATCTGCAGAGATTACGCGGATCGTGCCGGAACCGTCATTTAACAATGCGGAAGCACTGACTTGGTTTGTTCCATCGTCACTTTCGTAAGCACTGCCGTATTTCATATTAATACGGGAAAGTCCTTCCTGGTACCAGGTAGACTGTGTAACATCATGAAAAGTCTGCTCTGACTTGCTGGCCTTGATGACATTACCTTCCTCATCAGCGACATAAAGTCCGTTTGGATAATTGGCATTATACTCATAGTAGGAATCTAACAACTTTTGCAATTCCGCACCGGACGCTTTGGTCTGCTCAATGGTCTGCTTTGCCATAGAAAATGCTGCAAGATTTTCATTTAGCCATCCGGCAATACTTTCTGACTGATAGCTGATGGAGGAATCCAACAGACTGGTTGCATTGTTGGAAATGATCTTGCCGGAAATTGTGTAGGACAGTAAGATCATGACAACGATCAAAATGGTTACAACCGGTACGATGGTTCCAATGATCTTTGTTTTGATTGAAATCTTCGTGTTACTCTTTTTCTTAGAAGGTTTCAAAGATGTTTCTGTGTTTGCCTTATTTTTCATAGGCGGTCACCTCTTTTCATAAACTATGGTTTTTCGATAGAAATCTTCTCCACATATTGAGTTGCTATGTTTGAAAAGTTCCACTTAGATAACTCGAAAATCCGCTTTTTCAAAGCCTGTTATGTGTTTTGAAAGCTAATTTGTTCGTTAATAACCCCGGATAACCAAATGCCTGCATTGTGGTCGCTTGGATCTCCTTGAGGTATAGTACATTATAACATATATACCACGAGATTTGTAGATAATTTGCTGTACTGAAGATTGTTGTAAAACTTTTGATTTTGCTTGACACAATCGGTGTCGATAATGCTTCTACAGATGGAAGCCCTGAGAGGATCCTGGAGAAGTATGGAAGTATGGCGATCAGGTGACACTGTTGCAAAATGCAGAGAATCTTAGGGGATCCGGTGGATTTAATACAGGGCTCCGGCTTGTGTTGGAAAAGGGTTACTCTTATGCGATGTGTCTGGATGATGATGCGATGGTAGATGAACAGGCTATCGCGGAATTGTATACTTATTTGGAGCAACATCCCGATACGGGAATGGCAGGTGCCAGAGTATACCATACCCAGATGCCGGAGTATGTGCAGTAGTGCGGGATGAAGATTGATTTGGCGCAGGGCATGGTGCAGACATTATATGCGGATGTGCCGGAGGATGGAACTTTGCCGGAGGTTGTGGAATGTGACAGTGTGGCAACTTGTGCGGTCATGATACGCACGGAGGCGATCCGAAAGGATCACATCGGGATCATACCGGAAGATAATTTTATTTATTGGGATGATACGGAATGGGGACATCGGATGCATCTTGCCGGGTATCGGACGGTGACTTTGGCGGCAGCGAAAGCCTTACATCAGATGGGAGCGAATAACAAAAAAGATGGGAGCGAATAACAAAAGACCAAATACTTTTATAGAATATTATATGTGGAGAAATCGTTTGCATTTCTTTATGAAGTATACACCGAAGGATCAGTTGGAGCAGATGAGTGTGAACACTTTGGAAATGATCTTTGATGCCATGCTTAATGGCACCAATGTGAAAGCATGATATTTGAAAGCAGAGCGTATTATCAGGGGATGATTGATTTGAATATTCTTGAAAAGGGAGAGGATTATAGGAACCTGAAGAAAAGTTATGTCATTTATATCTGCACATTTGATCAATATGGAAAGGGTGTATCGGATGCTTTCACGCAAGATCTGGAGGAGGCGGTGCAGTCAGTCCGTCAGAATGAGAAGTGGAGGCTGGATTATATGACATTACAGCAGGAATATAGGGAAAGATATGAAGAGGGAAAGCTCGAGGGAAGGCTCGAGGGCAAAATAGAAATATTATACACAGGGTTTCATATGACTCCATCCCAAATTGCGGATAAACTTTCCTTGCCGGAATCTGAGGTGCTACGGATTTTAGCAGAACTGCAAGAGTAAAAGGTAGAATATTTGTAAAAGTGTATAGTAATTCAAAAAGATATTTGATATAATTACAAGCGGGAGCAATGGGGATTGTTCCCATTTTTTTAATGGTAAAGGAAAAAGATCGTAATGTGGTGGGATACCTCCAAGAATTGCAAAGCAATTCTTGGAGGGCAGAACGCTGGGGTTGTTTTGTACAAAATGGAAAGGAATGGAATTATATGCGCAAGAACAAAAGAGTATTGGCGGTGCTGCTGAGTGCAGCGATGACGATCGCTTCATTGACATCCGGTGGAACAGGGGGTGTGCCGGCTCGTGCAGCGACTTCGACATCATCATTTCAGGATCTGAATCAACAGCAGATCACGGAGGCAATGGGAGTTGGTTACAATCTGGGCAATTCGCTCGAAGCGAATGATGCCGGAACTCCGAATGAGACAGCATGGGGCAACCCGAAGCTGACGGAGCAATTTGTACTGGCTGCGAAAAGTGCAGGCTTTCAGTCGATCCGCATTCCGGTGTCTTATCTGAACAAGATTGACGATAATAATGGATATCAGATTGATTCTGCCTGGCTTGACCGTGTGCAGGAGGTTGTGGATTATTGTGTGAAGAACGATATGTATGCGATTGTGAATATGCATGGAGATGGCTATACGACGATCAATGGAGGATGGCTTCTTTGCGGAAGCAGCGATCAGACGAAGATCCGGGAGAAGTATAAGGCATGCTGGCAGCAGATTGCAACGCGCTTTAAGGACTACGATGAGCATCTGATCTTTGAGTCGATGAATGAGGAATTTGATGGAACTTATGGTGATCCGAACAGAACGTATTATGAGAATATTAATACATATAATCAGATCTTTGTGGATACGGTTCGTCAGACCGGCGGCAATAATGACAAGCGCTGGCTGTTGATTCCGGGATGGAATACGGATATTAATTATACGGTTGGTGATTATGGTTTTGCGCTGCCAACAGATCAGTATTTGTCATCCGGTGTGGCAGCCGGAGAGAAGAGGATCATGATCTCCGTTCATTATTATGCTCCATGGGAGTTCTGTGGAACGGAATCTCAGGCGGTTACGCAGTGGGGCAGCAAGGCAACGGATTCTACGAAGAAGGCATCCTGGGGGGATGAAAGCTATATGGTATCCCAGTTCAAGAAATTAAAAGATAAGTTTGTTTCGCAGGGATACCCGGTGGTGATCGGAGAGTTTGGTGCGATCAATAAGTCTTCGATAGACAGTCAGAATACGGTATGCCGTGCCGATTTCTATCAAAAGGTCTGCTATTATGCGAAACAGAATGGTCTGGTACCGGTAGCATGGGATAATGGTTATAACGGAGTGTATGGCTTCTGTCTGATCGACCGTTCAACGAATACGGTTGTACATCCGGAGGTTGTGAATGCGGTGATGGAGATTTACCGTGCATCCTCTACGGCAACAGGGATTTCACTGGACAAGGATCGGATTACAGTCAGTGTTGGCGATGCGGGAGTACAGCTTAATGCTTCTCTGACACCGGCGGACAGTCAGGATCTGATCTCCTGGTCATCCGATGATGACACGGTCGCAACGGTGAGTTCATCCGGACTTGTTACGGCAGTGGGCGCCGGAAGCTGTACGATCACGGCATCTGTGGCAGGAGGCTATAAGGCAGAGTGTAAGGTGACAGTGCCAAAAACGACATATATCCGTACGAAGCTTTATATGATGAATACGAACGACTGGGGCACTACCGTCAGCGAAGAAAGTGCAGATATCACGACAGCAGATCAGGAATATACAATGACCTTGAAGGTGACGGATACGCAGCTTCAGAATATCGGTTCTCTGTATTTGAAGGATATTCAGGCGACGGAGCCGGAGGATTCACCGATCAGCTATGCCACGCTTAAGGTAAAGTCCATAACAGTCAATGGAAAAGAGTATTCCATGAATAATAGTGTGTTTACTTATAATAGCAGCTTGAAGAGTACAACAGGAAAAGCGAACAATGTGTTTGACTTTGCATTTGTCAATATTTGGGCAATTACCTATATTGATGATGTGACTACGGAAAGCAAGAAAGCATATTTTAATGGGGTATCTTATCAGGGGACGAATACGATATCTATGACATTTGAGGTATCCGATGTTAAGGCGAATGGGACAGAGACACCGAGTGCCGCACCGAGCAGTACGCCGAAGGTGACGACATCGCCAAGCACCGTACCAAGCAGCACGCCAAAGGTGACGACATCACCGAGTGCCGCACCGAGCAGTACGCCGAAGGTGACGACATCGCCAAGTGCCGTACCAAGCAGCACACCAAAGGAGACAGTATCGCCAAGTGCCGTACCGAGCAGTACGCCGAAGGTGACGACATCGCCAAGTGCCGTACCAAGCAGCACACCGAAAGTAACAGTGTCTCCAAGTGATACACCGGCACCGGGCCTTACACCAAGTGCCGTACCGAGCCAGACACCAGCACCAAGCAGTGCACCGGGATCAAGCGCAGAGCCAAGTCAGACGCCGGCACCGGGAGAGACTGGCGTGCCAAGTGCAGAGCCAAGTGAAACTCCGGCACCAAGTGATACAGCCCAGCCGAGTGCAGAGCCAAGTGAAACTTCTGCACCAAGTGATACAGCCAAGCCAAGCGCAGAGCCAAGTCAGACACCTGCACCGGGAGAGACTGACAAGCCAAGTGCATCACCAAGTCAGACGCCTGCACCAAGTGATACAACAACCCCAAGTGCATCACCGAGCCAGACACCGGCACCGGGAAATACAAAAGCTCCGGGTACCGGTCCGAGCGCAACATCGGGGACAAACGGAGACAACTCACACACCGCAATGAGCTTTACTTTGAAAGCAAGTGTCAAAGGTGTAAAGAATCTTTCGGTTGGAACAAAATATAAGCTGGCAGCCGGAAAGAAAATGACACTTTCCGCGGACTTTATCACAGACACCGATGATCAGGAAGTATCGTTTACAAGCAGCAAATCATCTGTTGTAAAGGTAAATGAAAACGGTGTTGTGAAGGCAGGAAAGAAGACTGGAAAAGCAGTGATCACCGTGACGGCAGCAGACGGAACAAGTCGTAAAGTTACTGTTCAGGTTATGAAAAAAGCAGTGAAAAAGCTTGCGATCAAGAAGGGATCACGCAGCCTGAAGAAAGGCAAGAAGCTGAAATTAAAGGTTCAGGCAAAGCCGGGCAAGAAACTGGCATCGAATCAGTATTACTGGAAGACGTCCAGTGCGAAGAAAGCAACAGTTTCTGCAAAGGGAATTGTGAAAGCAAAACAAAAGGGAACTGTCAGGATTACTGTTTATGCAACGGATGGAAGCGGAAAGAAAGCATCCGTTAAGCTGCAGGTGAAATAGTCAGAGATTGAAATATTAAATGTGTTGGATTTGCTTGCAATTGCAAGCAAACATGGATAAAATATTAAGAAAAAGGAGGCGATACTATGGCAAACACATCTGCTGTATATGCAAGAATAGATACGAATCTCAAGGATAATGCGGAGGGAATTCTTTCGCAACTGGGTATTTCTCCCTCAAGTGCAATTCAGATGCTTTATAGTCAGATTGTATTGAACAAGGGAATGCCGTTTGAATTGCGCCTTCCTTCTTCAAAGCCGTCATCTGTTGGTGCGATGACCAGAAATCAGCTTGATGCAAAGTTGCAGAAGGGTGTCGATTCTATTAAAGCAGGCAGGGTATATTCTGCTGACGAAGTGGATGAGGCGCTTGCAAAGGAGTTTGATATATGACAGATTACTATGCAGTAGTTTATTCTGCAGTGGTCGAGATATCAAAGGAATTATAGATTCTGATGCAGATGAAATCTGAATAAACTGAGAAACGCCAGTACCGGCATTGCCGCTACTGGTGTTTCTCTTTTTTATTATAGACTCGTTTTCAGCTATCCCTACTCCGTGCGTCTCAGACGGTCAACTACACTGACCCTGCTTTCCTGACGATAGAGCAGTGCAGGAACGGTGCATCCGACAATCAGAAATACGAGAACGGCAATAAATACCGGTACAAGTGTTGGGCGCGCCGTGAAGAACCAGACGGTGTTGGTAAACATATGTCCGATCGGAAAGGTCAGTACGGTCGACAGCGCCAGGGCAAGCAGCGATGCGCTGATGGCGTAAAACAGGCCTTCTTCGATCAGCATGGTGCGAAGCTGACGGTTCGTCATGCCAACGGACTGCAGCACGGCAAATTCATGCTGTCTTGTCAGGATGCCGGTCAGGATCGCATTGATAAAGTTCAGTGTGCCGATCAGCGCAATGACTGCGCACAGGAAGCCGCCGCAGATTATGAAGAGATGCTTGAAGCTGTTGAGTGAAGCACGCTGCGAAGCACGGCTGTCGAAGCTGAGCTCGCTGGCAGGAACGGAGGTCTGACGTTTCAGATAACGCTCCGCGCTGGTTTCCGCTTTGCGGTTTGGCGTATCAAACAGATAAAACAACCGGGATGCCTTCTGACCGCTGTCCGCCAGAAACTGATCGTGCGTGAGAACCGTGGAATAGGAGTCAACGGAGAAGTAGCGGTAGCTCATGCTGTACGGCACGCTGACCAGAGCACACACGGTGTAATTGATATTGCGTGATTTAAAAATATGGTACTGCAGGTATTGTTCCGGGGTAGAGTCATCAGCCGGCTCGCCGGTGCGCGCATCAATAACGCCATCCTTCCGGATATAAGATACCTTCAGAGTATCTCCGACCTTTGGATATTTCTCCGGGTTAATCATATTTCCGTAATCGTCTGTATCGACAACGATTGCGATCGCATGTTTTGATGTGTCCGATAAAGCGGACAGATCTCCGCTGTGAATGGTCAGCTTTGAAAGCAGGGAGGAATCCAGAATTTCCAATTGCATATCGGACGCAATCCGACCATTCCGGTGATCCTCGTAGCTTAAGTTCTGCTCCAGCTCCTCTTTGGTATAGATATCATCATGGAGCTTGCGGTAGGTCTTCTCTGTGATCCATGTGACCGGCTGGATGTCATCTTTTGGCTTGTAGCCACAGCCGCTCAGGCTGTTCTGGGTGTTTTGCCGGATCTCATCGATCGTGTTCTGTGAGATGTTTTCATTCATGTTTCCGTCATAGCGGAAATAACTGTTATTGCTGACGATGAAATCGCCGCACAGCATTCTGGAGAGATATTTGTCCATATCAAAGCCGTTGACGAACAGCACCAGAATATTTAACAGTACGATGGACAGAGACAGCGATATCACGACTAGAACAGTTTTACGTTTGTTTCGTCCCAGGTTGGCAAACGCCATCTGATGAACTCTGGCTCCGCGTGTGCGGCGCTTTTTGGCATGCGAGCGTGAAAGCTCCGTATATTTGGCGGCTTCTACCGGAGATACTCTGGAAGCCATTCGTCCCGGACGGAAGCAGGAAAGAAGAACCGTGCCGAGAGCGAAAAGACCGGCACCAAGGAAGATCCAAGGGGATGTGCTGATCGTGCCGGACAGTGAAAGGTTAGAACTCTTTAAGATCAGCGGAGTCATTTGGCATCCGATCAGATAGCCGAGAACAAGTCCGATCGGAATGCCGATCAGACAGAGGAAGAGAGCCTGCTGTCGTATGATCCGGCGAAGCTGTGCCGGGGTGACACCGATGGTTTTGAGAAGTCCGTAAAATCGGATATCACTTGTGACGGATATCTGGAAAATATTATAAATGATCAGGAATCCGGTAAAGACGATCAGGAGTAAAAAGCAGATGACACCGACCAGGGAGATAGTGTCCGGATTATCGGACAGACGGGAGGCGGTATATCCCCAGTTAGCACCGATACGTACGCTGTTTTCTTCGTCGCGTGTGTTCCAGTTGTAACCGAGATCTGTGTCGATATTCTCCATTGTTTTCTCGATATTAAAGCTGGAACGGAGCATAACGTTTAAATCGCTGCGAAAGTTTGTGAGCCCTTCTTTCTGACCGATGGCGATTGCCTCGTCCACGTAATCTCTGGAAACGTTGATATAGTGAACCGGCATGACATCATCAAAGTTCCAGTAACCGACCAGAGTAAATGTGGCGGTCTGCGTGCTGCCGGACTGTGTACTGTCACAGAGTGTGTAGGAGAGAGAAACTTTTTCGCCAAGTTTTGGTGTGACGCCGAGAAGCTTTAATGAGCCTGTGTCCATTGCGATTTCGTGTCCCTTTTGTGGGACACGTCCGGTGGTTGGTGTGGCGTAGCTCCACTTTGCTGTGTTTGGATCCATATAGCTGATTTCTGCGCTGCATTTTTCGAAACCGTCATCTGATTTTGTACCGATGACAATGCGGGTGCCGCTTTTTTTGATGTCAGGGTGTGCCTGAAGTGCCTTGATCTGCTCATCGGTAACGTCTTTAAAGGTTCCGTGGCTGTAGCCGCCGATCTGACGGAAGGTATAGGTTTCATAGCTGGCGTTGACCGACATCATCACGGTAAACAGCGAGGTGAATAAAAGTGTTGTCAGTGCGATTGCAATGATCGCGATGATATTACGCTTTTTGGCTGCTTTTAAAGCACGAAAGCTTAAGCGGCGGATACATTTATGATTGGAAACATGCATACTTTCACCCCCTAATTCCGACGGAAGATACAGCCGTCTTCAATGTGAATGATACGGTCTGCCATCTGCGCAATCTCTTCGTTGTGGGTGATCATGACGATCGTCTGGCCAAATTTCTCGCTGGTGACTTTTAAGAGACTTAAAACGTCCTGGCTTGTTTTGGAATCCAGATTACCGGTTGGCTCGTCGGCGAGAATAATCGACGGTGTGCCTGCGAGTGCCCTTGCAATCGCAACACGCTGCTGCTGGCCACCGGAAAGCTGATTCGGAAGTGCTTCCAGACGATCCTTGAGTCCGAGTGTTTCTGCAATCTGATCAATATATTCGCGGTCGATCTTTTTGCCGTCCAGCTCCAGCGGAAGCACGATATTTTCATAGAGATTTAAGACAGGCACCAGATTGTACGACTGGAAAACGAAGCCGATCTTGCGGCGGCGAAAGATCGTAAGCTGCTCCTCGGAGAGCGAGAAAATATCCTTCCCGTCGACCATTACTTTACCGGTTGTGGGACGATCCAGTCCGCCGAGCATATGAAGCAGCGTGGACTTTCCGCTTCCGGAGGTGCCGACAATAGCGGTAAATTCGCCCTTTTCCACGGTCAGATTGATGCCGCGCAGAGCGTGAACGGCGTTTTCCCCATCGCCGTATATTTTGGTGAGATTTTCTGTTTGTAAAATAGACATGATTCATTTCCTTTCTTTGTAGATCTGTAAACACGTTCAGTATGACATACAAATCTTTCCACAATCTTTCAAGGCAGGAAAAAATTATGACGGTTTTGTAAGAATTGCCGTCCGGGTTAGGAGAGAGGAAGATAAACAGAGAAAACAGAGCCTTTGCCGGGGACGGAGGAAACCTTAATATAGCCATTCTCTCCGGACAGGATTTTGCGGGAAAGATACAGACCGATGCCGACGCCGCTTTCATCCTGTACCTGACCGGAGCGGTAGAAGCGCTGGAATATTTTAGGAAATTCCTCCTCGTCTATGCCGATGCCTGTATCCGTGATATCGATCCTTGCAAACAGCTCATAGGTGTAAACGGAGACAGTAATGCCGCCGGTGGAGGTATATTTGATGGCATTGTCCAAAAGATTGCCGATCGCTTCGCTTGTCCACTTCGGATCAAAGCAGACCGTGGCATCGGCTTCGCAGACAGTCAAGGAAAGCCCCTTGGCTGTGGCGGCAGGTATGTACTGCTCCTGAAGCTGGAAAAGCATGGGCATAATCGGCTGCTTTTTGCAGGAAAGCGCAATGATGCCATGTTCCAGACGGGATAGTTTGACCAGAGAGTCGATCAGAAAACGCAGCTTTTTCGCCTGAACTTCGATCGCCTGAGCACTGTTTCTGGCAGAATCGGAGAGATTTTCTTCCAGTAAAAGCTCACCGTAGAGCTGCAGATTGGCGATTGGTGTTTTGGTCTGATGGGAAATGTCGGCGATGAAGGTTTTGATACGGTCTTTCTCGGTGGCAACATTCTGCGCTGAAAGAGCGGATGCGGAAAGATAGTGTGCGAATTTTGTTTCCAGAGCGGATAACAGGCTTTCGTCAAAAGTATCCTCGGTAAATTCTCCGTTTATCGCGAGAGTTAGCATGTGATCCAGCGTCTCCATCGTGCGTTTTGTCTTGTGTCTGTTCCACAGAACAACAGCGGTGGCGGTGATCACGGCGGCTGCTGTAACAAATATATAAAGGTTCATTTATTCTCCATTCTCCCAGCGGTAGCCGATTCCGTAGACAGTCCGGATGCAGGACTGGGCATGCAGCTTGTCGCGAAGGCGTTTGACGGTGACGGAAAGTGCGTTGTCGTCTACAAATTCACTGCCGTCCGTCCAGATGCGGTCGGTGAGCTGATTGCGTGTCAGTGTGATACCGCTGTTGGACGTCAGCAGATATAACAGCTTCTGTTCGGTGCGGCTAAGCTCGACGTCAGAGCCATTCAATGTGAAGCGAAGCCTTGCAAAATCAAACGAGTAGTCTCCTTGAACAAACACAGAGGATGTGTCTGTCGTGGAATGACAGCGCAGCTGCGTTCCGACACGCGCCCGTAGCACGGCAAGGGAAAATGGCTTTGTGATATAGTCATCGGCACCCTGCTCCAGACCTTCGACAATGTCCATGTCCGTGTCATTTGCGGTTAGAAGGATCACAGGCATCTGCGGTGTCTGTTCCTTGATCTCACGGAGCAGCGTAAGACCATTGCCGTCCGGCAGTGAGATGTCAAGCAGGACCAGAGACACGCTGCCGGTTATAAGCTGTTCTCTGGCAGCCTGAAGACTCTGGCAGGAGATAGTCCTGCGTCCGGGTTCTTTTAATGCCCGGCACAGACCTGCGTTTAAGCCGCGGTCATCCTCAACGATCAGTATTTGTTCCATGGTAATCCGACATTCCTTTCTGGCTTTTGGCATATTTTTGATATATGTCATGCTTTACAATATAGATGATTATAGATGTTTTTGCACAGAAAGACAACCGGATCGGAAACATCATGGCAACAGAATATACATAAAATAGACACAGATCCGAGGTATACTTGGTAAAAAGTGAGAAATTGCCCGTTTACTTGCGTTTGTCATCCCTTTCCGGTTGACGAATATGAAGATTTTGCTATAATAATTCAGAGAATTATTACAATATAATATACGCGAAGGGAGAAAGGATCATAGTGATCGCAGAATGCGGATAATGGTACCCGGTAGTCGGCGGACTGCTGTGTGGACGCTCCTTCGGATTTGAAAAATGAAGTTTTTCAAATGGATGATTTTTCGTATAACAGACGATATAACAGATAGAAATATAAAAATATTGTTGTATATATTTCACAAAAGAATGACACGCATAGTATAGACAGAAGAGGAAGTGATAGAGATGATAAGAGAGAGGATGAGAATAGACCGGTTCCGTACATGGATCGGCATGGCAGTGCTTTTGCTGGCATTTGCGGTTTCACCGGCAGTACGGGTGCAGGCAGCGCAGATTACGATTGACGGAGATCCGCAGGAGTGGACCGGCGTGGATATGCAGAATTCTTCGGACAGCGCCGTGGCAAAGTGGGCTGTGATGCAGGATGACGATTATGTGTATTTTTATGTACAGCAGAATGGTGGTAATGAGTACTACCTTCCGATCAGCAATACGAATATTGATATTAAGTATGCAAGCGGTCAGGGCGGCAGCAATACCCAGATCCGTTTTACTTATATGATGCAGGAGTTCAAGAACGCCTGGTACGGAGATATTACTGGCGTGAAGAAGGCATATGCGCCAAGCAAGGAAGCGAACAAGTACGAGATTGAGTTTGCGATTCCGAAGTCCTTTTTCAGTGAGGATGATTATACGATCACCTACGGTGGCATCTCTGTCAAGAGCAGTGATATCAAGCATGTGAAGGATCATGAGCAGCCGACACCGACGGCAGCGGTATATCAGGGCATTACGATCGATGGAACCTTTACCGACTGGGACAGCATTTCCAAAAAGAAGATCGATGACCGGTGGATCGATGAGACGGCAGCCGTATTTGACGGGGACTATCTGTATCTCTATGTGAAGGAGAAGGAGAATGGTTCTGCGACAGGTGCCGGAGAGCGCGGCAACGGTAAGTATACGATCTATACCGACCTCGGCAGACATACGACTTTCCAGATCCGGAAGGATTATATCGAGGGGATTGACGGAGCGAAGGTTTCTTATTCCAACAAGCGTTATGAGATTGCCATTCCGGCATCTGCCCTGCGCCAGTATAAGGATACGATTTCTTTCGGATATTATATGCGGGACGATATGCTGCTCGATGATATTGCCAATCTGAAGGAGGATACCGAGACAGACAAGACCTTCAACAAGATTGTTTACGATGGCAAATATTCCGACTGGGATTATTATCCGCATCAGCTGATCCAGTATTCGACCAGCGGTGGAACCGGTAATGATGCCGAGGCGGCACTTTATGTGGAAGGAACGACACTGTATGGTCATGTTCTTTCTATGCTCCATATGAACGAGAAGGAGTTTCAGCCGTTTGCGCTGCGTCTGAATGAGAATGATGAGACTACCATGGGACTTCGTCTGGTGACGGTCGATAAGAACGGCAATATCAATAAGGATTGTAAGATCAATAATCTGGATGCGGGAACGTATGAGTATTATCTGTGGGATTTAAACTCAGGCTCATCAGCAACGAATATCAACGATGATGATGCACCGATCTATGGCAGAATGTATCTGACGGTCCGACAGACAGCCGATGGTAAGTCAATCTCCGATGAGATGGAATTTGAGGTTGATCTGGAGAAGTTAGCGAAGCATTTTGATCTGGATCCGACGGATCTTAAGATGATCCAGGCGAAATACATTAATATTGGTAATGAATGGGTATCCATTGCCGGTACATCGACCGGTACCTGGATGGGAATCTCTCTGTGCGGACTTTCAGTGCTGGCGGTACTGTGGTTTCGGAGAAAGAGAGCGAAGGTGGTATAAATGACACCGATATTAGGATGGATCATATTTGCCGTGTGGCTTTACGTTCTGTGGGTCACCCGCAGAAGCGAGCTGCCGGCATGGCATTTTATATGGGGAAGCTGTGGGCTTTTTGTACTGCTGATGATTTTTCTTCGTCCGTACTGTACACAGCCGCTGGCACAGGTTGTCGCTGCACTGGCGGGAGGCTTTGGCAAGCTGACCGGTATGTTTCAGTCGTACTTTAAGTATGGTGTAATCTTTGTCAATACAAGAGCGGGTGCCATTTCTCTTCTCATTGACTTTGAGTGCTCCGGCATATTGGAGATCATGGCATTTGTGGCACTTCTTGCATTTTTCCGTGCATATACCGTTTATGAGAGAGTCGTGGTAGGGATCCTTGGAACGTTTTATATTATTCTGGCAAATGCGCTGAGGATCATTGCAATCTGCGTGATTATTTATGTGTTTGGCATGCCATCCTATTATGTGGCACATACCTTTGTGGGACGTATCCTGTTTTACGCACTGTCCGTTTTATTGTACTTCTTTGTATTTACCAAGACCCAGATCATACGCCAGAAGGTAGGTGGCTTTACGTATGGAACTGATAAATAGATTCTGCAATTCATTTTTATTCTGGGCGGCATGGATCATCATTCCGGTGATGATGGAGATCGTACCTTCTCTTGGAAGTGTGTTTGTCCTGATCAAGAAGCATATATTTCATAAAGAGATCATAAAGCCGGCGATTGATCCGGAGATTTCTCTGATCATTCCGATCTATAATTCGATGGATACGCTGGAGCAGTGTATCCGTTCCATTGATGAGAGCGATTATCCGGATGAGAGGATTCGTATCTTTCTGGTGAATAATCAGGGGCAGGATGACAGCTTTCAGGTGTTTTGTGACTGTCAGCAGAAGTATCCACAGCTTCAGATGCAGTGGCTGAATGCGAAGCAGGGAAAGTCGAAGGCACTCAATATGGCGCTGTTTAACAGCGAGGGCAAATATATTATTCATATTGACAGTGATGGTCTGTTGGAACGGTCGGCGCTGCGCAATATGGTGTATCGTTTTGAGGCGGATCAGACGATCGAGTGTATGACAGGAGTCATTCTTACCGATCCAAAGCAGGTGCAGGCGTATCCTCCGGTGCTGCCGCGTATTCTCCGTAAGGTGGAGTTTATGGAGTATGCACAGGCGTTTCTTGCCGGGCGGAATTACTCGGCGGAGGTAAATGCGGTATATACACTTTCCGGTGCATTTTCGGCATTCCGCAAATCGGCAGTATTAAAGTCGCAGCTTTATAACACGGATACGATCTGTGAGGACACACAGATCACATTCCAGATGAAATATCTGCAGAAAACCAAAGTCGGAATCTGCGAGGATGCGATTTTCTTCGTGGATCCGATCGAGGACATGAATAAGCTTTATACGCAGCGTCAGCGGTGGCAGAGAGGAAGTCTGGAGGTTTCTCATCTGTTTCTGAAGGACAAGTTAAAGGCACGCAATATGCTTACGAATGTCGGTGTGCGGACGCTTCTGTATGACCATACTTTTGCGTTTCCGAGAATGATCTGGTATCTGGCGCTGATCTGTCTTTTGTGTATGAATTATTCGTTTGCGCAGATTGGATATTCGACACTTTTTCTGTATGGACTTTATGTGCTGATCGGCGTATTTTATTATATTTCGACGGTAGGCTTTCTGAAGAATTTTAAGGAGATCCGAAAGTATTATGCGAAGCAGTGGTATGTGATCCCTGTTCTTCCGATTTTTAATCTGATGGTGTTTTTTATCCGTTTTGCCGGTGTGATCAACAGCATCAATACGGACAGTGCATGGAAGACAAGAAATTTCACACAGGAAAAGGAGAGCTTTGTACAGACTGTGGCGAAGGATTTCAGTGTAGTGGGTCATTTTCTTGGCAGGATCAGGGATTTTGTGAATAATGAGGAGTAAATCGTGAGAAAGACAAAGTTTTGGAAATGGATCACCAATATAAAAGTGATTTCCGTGCTGATCGTTGTGGCAGCAACCGGAATGGGGGTGCTGGGCGTTCATCAGGCGCAGGAGTATGAGCGGAGTACACTGGCAATCTATGCGGAACAGCAGGATGCGTATGTACAGCTTGTGCTGGATCAGATCAACCTGCTGGAGGATCGCAGCGACGAGGAGATCGTTCAGAATATCCTCGGCTCTCTGGATACGTCCGGCAGGAAGTACTGGACGCTGACGAAGGATCAGGCACTTTTGTTCGTAAAGGATATTACGGAGACAAACCGGTATAAGGGATTGACGACGGAGACATTTTTTACCTCGGACAGTGCAGCGCATTTCTTAAAGAAGCTTGCGGTAAACCGGGTGGTTCATCAGATGATCACGTTGGATGGCGACCGCTATGTGGCATCCGGTGTGATCTTTGAATATAACGGTGCGCAGTATAAGATCTGTCTGCTGACCAATGATACCGTGATACTGGATAACAATGTATTTTTGTCCTCCAAGATCGGTCTTTATGTGTTTGGCGCGATCCTGCTTGGCATGCTGCTCTTGGTGGCAATGATCTTTGCAAATGTTGTTGATCTTCGTGACCGCAGGATCCGTAAGCTGGAGAAGCATATTACGAGTCTGAATAAGGTGCTGGAGGAGCAGACAGAGACGATCCGCGAGATGGACAGCTATCATACAAGATGGAGCATTTTCCGTCTGCCGATGCTTGAAATGTTTGTGGATAAGCTTGCCGAAAGAAAGACGGCGCCGCTTACGTTTGTGGAGCTGGAATTTGCATCGAAGGAGGAGCGGAAGCATTTCCTGAATCAGGCGCAGATTTTGCTGGATGAAAAGGTGATCCGGTTTGAGAACTCATCGGATCAGGAGATCGTGCTTTTGTTCCTGCAGTATGAGGAATGTGAGGCAATAAAGGGAATCGAGGCAGTGAGCGCGCAGGCAGGTGAGTGCAAGGTGCTGCAGAGTGAGACATATACCGGCGAAGGGGAAGCACTGATAACGGTATATGAGCGGTTTACAAAGAAGCTGGCAGAAAGGATGGAACAGGACGATGACGAACACAACATTTCGGGAATACAAATTTAAATTTTATCTGAATGCCAATCATTTTATTGTGATCAACGGAAAAGAGGGAGAGGTGCATCCGCATACATGGGAGTTTATGGTGGATGTACTGATGAGTGACCAGAAATTCGTACAGTTCGATGCCTACGAAAAGGCAATCGACGAATATTTTAATAAATATCAGAACCGCGTGTTAAATGAGATCGATCCGTTTGATCATATGGTGCCGACGCTGGAGAATATGTCGGATTATTTTGTGAATAACATCCGGCGCATCGTCAAGGAGCTGGGAGGTCATCTTGTGAAAATGGAGAGCAGTGAGACACCGACCAGAAGCTATGTGATCAGCTTTGAGCGAGAGGCGGAATATCTGGAGAGCATTCGGAGAAGCTCGAAGGAACAGATGAGTCAGGTGGTTGATGGCATTTTAGACCGTATTATTGATTAAAGGAGAGTACCGTGAAGAAGCAGGCAGGAATCACGATGACGATCATGCTTTATCTGATGGCAGCCATAGCGATTGCCTATGTGATCCGAATCGGTGGAAATTATCCGACAGGTGTGGACACGATGTGTCATGTCTATAAGGGAGACGTGTTGTATCATGCGATCCGGCAGGGAAACTGGTATCCGCTTTATGACCGGTTCTGGTACAACGGTGTGCAGATGATGCGCTATTGGGCACCGCTGCCGGTATATTTTCTGGCGTTTTGTCAGGCAATCGCCGGGGGTGTGGATCTGGAGGGGTACCTGGTCTTTGTATCCCTTGTCTTTTATCTTGGAGCACTGGTATGGCTTTATATCGGCATCCGCAAGAACCGTCTTGTATTGGGAGCGTTTATGGGGGGATTGTGGTTTTTTATGCCCAATAACCTGTACGCTCTTTTTGTGGAGGGAAATCTTCCGCGTTCCCTGTCCATGGTTTTGCTGCCGCTGTTTATTTATTTTGTCAGCGAATATCTGTTTGAAAATGACTGGCGCAGTCTGATCATGGCGGTTCCGGTGTTCGTGGGGATCGCACTTTGTCATGTGGGGTATGCCGGTATGATCGCGTTGGCGATGCTTTTGTTTCTGCTTGTATACCGGATCCTTTATCACCGTACCGGCAAGTGCATTCCGGTGATCGTAAGCATTATTCTGCCCTTTATGATCATTGGGATATGGCTGTATGCATCCTTGAAGGGAGGCATTACATCGACGGACAGTTCACAGGTCATGAAGGGATTTTTCCAGGATGCGGTGATCTCGCTGAATCCCCTGCGTCGTCTCACCAGAGGAAATACCGATTTTTATTTCGGCTTTGCGGCATTTGCGGTTGCCGTGTTTGGTGCATTTTGCAGTAAGAGACGTTCTATGACCGGATTCTGGGCGGCACTTCTGATCTTTGCATGTACGACGACATCTATGTATGCGGTGCTTTCCAAGCTGCCGGGTAGTCAGTATCTGTGGATGCTTCGTTTTATTTCAATCGCGCTCGTCATGATCCTGTACAGTTTTATGATGTGGACTTCGCTCAAGCGGGGCTTTGTGATCCTGTGCTGTGTGCTGCTGGTATTAGACTGTATTCCGTCCTATGGACTTATCTGGCATGGAATCGGGGAACGAACCGCAAAGGAGAATATGCAGCTTAGTGCAGATGCAAGTCTAATCACAAAGGCAAGAAGTATTACGAAGCAGAGAGTGGCACTGATGGATGGCAGCAGACTCGGCGCGATGGCACCATACCTTCTGACAGACTATGATGAGGAGCAGACGCAGGGGACATATGGTGCAGGCTGGCAGTCAGCGGCTACCGCAGTCAATATTGTAGAACTCAATGAGGCGGTGGAAAGAGGCTTTTATCCGTATCTGTTTGACCGGGCGCTGGAGCTTGGCAATGATACGGTGTTGATAAAGATCAGTGAACTGAAAAATGGAAGCAAGGATATCCCCGACGTCACAAATGCGGCGAAGGAGCAGGAGTTTACACTGGTACAGTATAACAACAGCTTTCTGTTATATCACCGGGAGATCAGTACTGTTTTTGGGACAGTCTGCAAATATGACGGACTGGCGATCGGCAATGCGGCGGCATCGCTGACCTACAGCTATCCGGATATTACAAGAGGAGATTCGGCGAATCTGGATGACTATACCTTTGCAGAACTTTCAGGATACAAGGTGATCTATCTGTCCGGTTTTTCGTACAGTGATAAAACGAAGGCTGAGAAGCTGGTGAAAAGGTTAAGTAATGCCGGAGTGAAGATTATCATCAGCGGAGATGGTATTCCGCAGGATGCACATACGAAGGAACGGGACTTTCTCGGTGTGAGTTGTCAGGATATTTATTTTGAAAACGGCTATCCGATTCTTTATACTGCTCAGGGAGAGCTGGATACGCTGCTGTTTGATAAAGAAAACGCACAGTGGAAGACGGTATATTTTAACGGATTGGATCAGGCGGATGGTTATCTGTATGATTCAGGCATGCGTGTGGACTTTGCAGGGACAGTATATAACGATAATATCGTGTTTATCGGTTTGAATCTGTCGTATCATTATTTCCTGACAAAGGATGAAAATGTCGGTGCATATATGGACCGGCTGATGGGAGATCAGCTCAACTCCCTGCCGGACAGAACGATCGTGCCGCTAAAGATCACATATCGTTCTGACGAGATACGGATCGAGTCACCGAGGGATAATGTGAATACGTCACTGGCATACCATGATATTTTCCACAGTAAGCAAAAGCTGTTAAGTGAGCATGCACTGACAGTGGTGCGCCACGGTGTGACGGTGATCCGGTTGAAGTATCCGTATGTGATGCAGGGAATGATTTTAAGTCTGGCAGGAATTATCGGCTATCTTTTCTTTATCTTGTGGCTTCGCAGGAAACATCATGATTTAGTTACGAAGGAGAAACGACCACAGGAGGTGAAAGGATGAAGCATGAATTTTCTGATATTTTAGTGTTGATTCCGGCGTACGATCCGGATGAGAAGATGATCTCCTATGTCCGCAATTTGGAACAGGAAGGCTTTGAACGTATTCTGCTGGTCGATGATGGCAGCAGGCAGGAATGCCGGTGGTGCTTTGAGAAACTTGAGGCTGATGAGCAGGTGACAATTCTGCGTCATTCGGTCAACTGTGGAAAGGGACGGGCACTCAAGGACGGGTTTCGGTGGGCGTTGGAACATATGCCGGAGTGTGTGGGTGTTGTGACGGCAGATTGTGACGGACAGCATAGCCCGGAGGATACAGTGAAGACGGCGAGGGCATTGATCGACGATCCGCAGGAGTTAATTCTTGGAACCAGAGATTTTAAGCAGGAGCAGGTTCCGTCTAAGAGCCGTTATGGCAACCGGATCACGACGGCAGTGTTTGCTCTGTTCTACGGTAAATGGTTAAATGATACACAGACGGGACTTCGTGGCGTGGGAAGAACACATTTAGAGGAGATGTGCAGACTTGACGGGGAACGATATGAATATGAGATCCGCATGCTGATCTATGCGGCAAGACACAGAATACCATTCCGGGAGGTTACAATCGACACGATTTATATCAATGATAATGAGACGTCGCATTTCCGCCCATTTCATGATTCGGTGAAAATATACCGGGTGATCCTCGGAAACTTTTTGAAATATACGTTATCCTCGCTCAGTGCATCGCTGGTGGATATGGGGATTTTTGCGCTGTTTCAGGTCTGGCTTCTTTCGGGGCTGGAATTAAAATGGAATGTGCTGCTTTCAACGATCGTGGCAAGGGCAGTTTCTTCTCTGTACAATTTTTTGGTCAACAGGGCGATTGTGTTCCGGGCATCGGGAAGTCTGGCACGGATGGCGGCAGGCTACTATGCACTTGTGATGGTTCAGATGGGCTGCTCGGCGGGATTGGTGTATCTGTTGACAAGGCTTGCCGGAGGTTATGCCGTTCCGGTTAAGATACTTGTTGATACCCTTCTGTTCCTGATCAGCTATCAGATCCAGCATAGGTGGATCTTTCGTGGGGACAGATAAGCCGTAATGTGAACAGAAGGAAGTCAAATAAAATACAATGTGAAATAACAGAATAAATAAACAGATTGGGAATTAAAATGAATGAAAATTATATGAAAGAAAGACCGGTGGTGCCTCTTCTTTTGTCGATGGCACTTCCTATGGTTATTTCGATGATGGTAAATTCGCTGTACAATATTGTGGACAGCTTTTTTGTGGCGAAGATCAGTGAGGATGCCATGACGGCATTATCGCTTGTGTTCCCGGTACAGAATTTTATCAATGCGGTGGGAATCGGCTTTGGCGTCGGGATCAATGCGGTGATCGCACTTTATCTGGGTGAGGGCAATGAAGAAAAGGCAGATAAGGCGGCGACACAGGGACTTGTCTGTGCGGCAGTCCATTCCGTTATTATGACGGCGGGAAGCATTGCGGTGATGCCGGCGTTTTTAAGAGTGTTTACGTCGTCAGAGGACGTGCTTTCCTACGGCATCCGTTATTCGCGAATTGCCTTTTTGTTTGCTCCGGTGATCATGTTTGCAATGGCATTTGAGAAGATTTATCAGGCGGTTGGCAAAATGAAAGTCACAATGACAAGTCTGATGTGTGGCTGCATTGCCAACATTATTCTGGATCCGGTACTGATCTTTGGAATCGGACCGTTTCCGAGGATGGGAATTGAGGGGGCGGCTCTTGCAACGGGAATTGGGCAGCTTCTGCCACTGATCATTTATCTGGTGCTGTATCTGGTACGTCCGATCCGTGTCCGGATCCGTATGTCTGATATCAGACCGGATAAGTATATTATTGGTAAGCTGTATTCCATCGGCATACCGGGAACATTGAATCTGGCATTGCCGTCACTTCTGATCTCAGCACTGAATGCGATCCTTGCGGCATTTGCGGGAAGCTATATTTTTGTGCTGGGCATTTATTATAAGCTGCAGACCTTCTTGTATCTGTCGGTGAATGGTATTATTCAGGGAATGCGTCCGCTGATCGGATTTAATTACGGCGCGAAGGAATACAAAAGAGTTCAGAAGATATTCCGTGTGGTACTGCTTATGAGCGTTGTGATCATGGCGGTTGGCACGCTTTTGTGTCTGACGGTGCCGGGAACGCTGATGGGAATGTTTACGGATGTGCCGGAGACGATCCGGGTAGGTGAGACAGCACTTCGGATCATCAGTGCCGGCTTTATCGTTTCATCAGTGTCAGTAGTTGCTTCCGGGGCACTGGAGGGAATCGGAAAAGGGATTCCGTCGTTGATCATTTCTCTCTGCCGCTATATCGTGGTGATCATTCCGATGGCGTTTTTGTTAAGCCGTCTGATCGGTCCGACCGGTGTCTGGCATGCTTTTTGGATCGCCGAACTGGTGACAGCGGTGATATCTGCAATCCTTTGGAAACGGTCAAGTTCATATAATATTTAGAAAAAGAAAGAAAATCTTAAGAGTATTTTGAGATTTTCTTTCTTTTTTTCTGGTATATTAGTTGGCAGATGGAGAAGCTATTGATAGCAGGTGTGTTTTTATGTTGCATCTGCAGCGTTGAAATTGCAGATGGAGAAAGGACGGAGGATTTTTATGAAGAGAATAACGGATGCGTTTTGCCGGTTCTGTCAGGGAATGACAGCCGGGATCGGTGCGATTCTTCTGGTGATGTCAGCATCTGCTATGATGATATACGGTGAGATGTTTTCTAAAGGGCATACGGTTGGAATGACACAGGCGATGTTATTGATGATGATTCTGATATCCGCCGGTTTTGTGGCAGCGTACCGGATATTTCTTAAGAGCGGTAAACGCGTGGCGGTCATTTTGTTTGCGGCACTTGTGCTGCTTCAGATCGGATTTCTGATGTTTGTGTCTCATCCGATGGCGATCAGTGATCCTGCCAGAGTGCAGAATGAAGCCTTGCTGATGGTGCAGAAACAGCATGGACAGATGAACATGCAGGATATGTATTTTCAGAGATATCCGAACAATCATTTTATTGTCGTTCTTTTCTACTATTATTATAAACTGCTTTCCTTTTTAGGGATTCATAAGGTGTGGGAACCAACGGTGGCGCTGAATCTGGTATCGATCGATATCGGAGTCTTTATATCCTGGCTGGCGGCACGCCGTTTTAAGGGGATTTCCTTTGCAAATGTTCTTTTAGGATTGTTTATTTTGTGCCCGACCACGTATGTATGGCTGACAACCGTGTATACCAATACGATCTCATTTCCGTTTGTAATGGCGATCCTGTATCTGTGTCTGCGGCTTCATCAGTGCAGGGGAAATATGCGCGGAGAATATAAACTCTGGGCAGGTCTCGGTACGCTGATGGCAGTGGGATACTGGGTGCGCCCGACTACGATCATTCCGATCATTGCGGTCAGCATGTATTTTGTGATCCGTTTTATTCAAGGGGAAACAAAGGATTCCGCCCGCGTCTGTCTGGTGAAGGCAGGACTTGCGGCAGGCGCGTTTGTATGCTGCTTTATGGGATGCTTTGGGCTGGTTGGCAGACATATCGACCGGAGCAGACTGAGTGGACAGTTTCCGATAACACACTGGATCATGATGGGGTTGAACGAACAGTCCGGTGGAGAGTTCTCGAGATCGGATGAGGCATACACCATGAGTTATCCGACAAAGGAAGAGAAATGGAAGGCGGATGTGGAACGGATCAGGGAGAGAGCTTCCGGAATGGGTGCACCGGGACTTTTGCGTCAGGCGGGAGTGAAGATGTACGGAGTATGGGCACTGTCGGATGATGACTGCTTCGGAAAGGCAGGCTACGCCAGCAATTTCCCAGGCCTGTATCCGTATTTTATGGGACACTCCAACACCTGGTATCTGCTGTTTATGCAGGCGTTTCGAGTGGCAACATTTTTCTTTCTGCTGGTCAGCGTCCTGATGCAGATCAGGCAGCGGAAATTTGATATATCCTTTGTATTTTCCCTGACATTTCTGGGGGCGGTTTTATTCTTTATTCTGTGGGAGGCGAACCGGAAATATAATGTTTGCTTTATGGGCGTTTATATGCTTTTGATGGCAGATGGAATTGAGAGATGCTTCCGTTATGTCAGGGGCGTTGAGCATAACAGAGCCGGGATTCGGGAAAGACTTGGCGTCTGCATGGCGATATTTGGTGTTTTATGTTTTGGTCTTACGATGCAGCTTCAGATAAAGACGGTGCAGGGACAGGAAAAGACGGGCGAGAATGTTGTCTACCACTGTAGAAATTACCCGGATTCCGTGCCGGTCAATACCGTCGATAAAAAGAAAACAGGACAGTTTAAGCGCAGGGTTGTGATGGAGCAGACGATCCTTCAGGGACAGCGGATCGAAGCGGGCGACAAAGAGAAGATCACGATCAATTTTGAGGTAAAAGAGAAGAATCTTTCAAAGCAGGGTAAAAATCTCAAAAAAGGTTTGACGAAAGCAAAGGCATTGAAGAATAAAATAGAAAAACCGTCCGGACGAAAAGAATACCGGGTTGAGGTGATTTCTCTGCAGAGCAGACAGAAGCTGTACGGCAGAAAGGTAAGTCAGGCACAGCTTGACGGAAAAGAGCGTCTTGTGATCCGTCTGCCGCGGGCACGCAGGGATAGTACAAAGGGGTATCTGGTACGTCTTAGTCATTTGGGAAAGAAATACACAATGGTGCCGAAGGTCAGTCGTTTTCCTGATCTGAATCCATACCCGTATGGTTCGCTGTATATTAACGGTCAGAAAACATCTTATGATCTGTCAATGAGTATTTCGAAAAAACATAAAGATATTCAGGTATAAGAGGATAAATCCCCCGATAAAATAGAGAATTTTAGGGATTTGACTTGCGCAGACAATAGAATCAATGATATGATAGACAGGCTAAGGTTTCGTGAAGACGGAATCTTAGCCTAAACTATTTTTATGGGAAAATTAACGGGGAATGATGTAATTATGAAAGAACAAAGAGTGATGAAATGGACAGAAACAGAGAACGGGGCATATCTGTTTCCGGGGTGCGTTGTAACCGGCGATGTGACGATGGAAAAGGCTGCATCGGTTTGGTACAATGCGGTCGTACGCGGTGATATGGCACCGATCACGATCGGAGAAGGAAGCAACATTCAGGACAATGCGGTTGTTCATGTGGACAATGGCTTTCCGACCGTGATCGGCAATGGCGTTACGATCGGTCATGGGGCGATCGTTCATGGCTGCACGGTGGAGGATGACTGTATTATCGGTATGGGGGCGGTTCTCCTGAATGGGGCGAGAATCGGGAAGAACTGCATTATCGGTGCAGGAACACTGGTGCCGGAGGGGAAGGAAGTGCCGGAGGGATCGGTTGCCTTTGGTAATCCGGTGCGTGTATACCGTCCGGTCAATGAGGAGGATATTAAGCACATTCATGCGAATGCGGCAGAATACGTGGAATATGCAGGAGAAGGTGAAGGAGAATACAATTGAAAAGAGAGAATTTTAAGTCGCGGCTGGGGTTTATCCTGATATCGGCAGGATGTGCGATCGGAATTGGCAATGTGTGGAAGTTTCCGTATGTAGCCGGAAGAAACGGTGGCGGAATTTTTGTACTGTTTTATCTGTTGTTTCTGGTTATGGTGGGTGCTCCGGCGCTGACCATGGAGTTTGCAGTCGGGCGTGCAAGCCGTAAGAGCGTTCTCGGGTGTTATCAGGAGCTGGAGCCGAAGGGGAGCAAGTGGCATCTGCATGGCTATGCGGCGTTATTTGGTAATTATGTGATCATGATGTTTTACACAACAGTGGCTGGCTGGATGATCAGTTATTTTTACCGTTTTCTGGCAAATAACTTTTATGGTCTTGATACAGAGGGGGTCTCCGAGAAGTTTAGCAATATGCTTGCTGATCCCAGGGAAATGCTGTTTTGGATGGCATTGATCGTAATACTGGGCTTTCTGATCTGTTCCATGGGACTGCAGAACGGTGTCGAGAAGATCAGTAAGCCGATGATGATCGGTCTGCTTGGTCTGATCGTGATTCTGGCGGTCAACAGCATGATGCTGCCGGGCGGTGCAGAGGGAATTAAGTTTTATCTTGTGCCAAACTGGGAACAGGTCAAAAAGGTTGGGCTTCTTAATGTGATCATTGCGGCAATGAATCAGGCGTTCTTTACGCTGAGTGTCGGTATGGGTGGTATGGAGATCTTTGGAAGTTACATGGACCGGGAGCATACGCTGCTCGGAGAGTCGCTTCAGATTGCGGGGCTTGATACCTTTGTGGCACTGATGTCCGGATTGATCATTTTTCCGGCGTGCTTTGCCTACGGGATCAATCCGGGAGCGGGTCCGGAGCTGATATTTATCACGCTGCCGAATGTGTTTATCCAGATGCCGGGAGGTCGTTTCTGGGGAGCACTGTTTTTCCTGTTTATGACATTTGCGGCATTTTCAACGATTATCGGAGTCTTCGAAAATATCATTGCAAGCTGCATGGATAAGTGGGGGATCAGCAGGAAAAAAGCGTCTCTGATCAACGGAGTCATTATATTGATCGGCTCTGTGCCGGCAGTGCTGGGTTATAATGTATGGAGCAGCTTTCAGCCGAGAGGAGCCGGAAGCACGGTGCTTGATCTGGAGGATTTCATTGTCAGCAATCTGCTGCTTCCGGGCGGAGCCGTTGTATTTCTGCTGTTCTGTATGACCGGATGGGGCTGGGGTTTTGAAAATTATCTGTCAGAGGTCAACACAGGAAAAGGACTTAAGATGCCACGCTTTCTGCGGGGGTATCTGACCTATGTGATGCCGTGCATTATGCTGGTGATCATTATTATGGGACTGATCGGATAGTTCCGTATGAATATAGAAATTGATGGAAGGAATATGTAACGATGCAAAGAGAAAGCTTTAAATCAAGATTGGGATTTATTCTGATTTCTGCCGGTTGTGCGATCGGTATCGGAAATGTCTGGAAGTTTCCGTATGTTGCGGGACAGAACGGAGGAGGAGTTTTTGTACTGTTTTATCTGTTCTTTCTGGTCGCAGTCGGTGTGCCGGTGTTAACCATGGAGTTTGCGGTCGGACGTGCCAGCGGCAAAAGCGTGATCCGCGGCTATGAGGCACTGGAGCCGAAGAAGAGCAAATGGCATCTGCATGGCTACGCTGCACTGTTTGGCAATTATATGCTGATGATGTTTTATACGACAGTGGCAGGCTGGATGATCAGCTATTTTTACCGTTTTCTGATCAATGATTTCAAGGGGCTTGACACCAAGGGCGTAACAGATAAGTTTTCCCATATGCTGTCTGATCCGAAGGGGATGACGTTCTGGATGGCAGTGATCGTTATTATTGGCTTTGTGATCTGCTCCTTCGGTCTGCAGGCCGGCGTTGAGAAGATCAGTAAGCCGATGATGTTAGGGCTTCTTGCGCTGATCGTGGTTCTTGCGGTCAACAGTATTTTGCTGCCGGGCGGTACAAGCGGTCTGAAGTTTTATCTGATCCCGGACTGGAAAAAGGTCGAGGAGGTCGGCTTGTTTAACGTGATCATTGCGGCAATGAATCAGGCGTTTTTCACGCTGAGTCTTGGTATCGGTGCGATGGAGATCTTCGGAAGTTATATGGGAAAGGATCACACTCTTTTTGGAGAGTCCATGCGGATCGCGGCGTTAGATACCTTTGTTGCGATCATGTCCGGACTGATCATTTTCCCGGCGTGTTTTGCCTACGGAATTAATCCGGGAGCGGGTCCGGAGCTGATCTTTATCACGTTGCCGAATGTATTTATCCAGATGCCGGGCGGCAGGATTTGGGGAACCTTCTTTTTCCTGTTTATGACGTTTGCGGCATTTTCCACGATCATTGCCGTATTTGAAAATATCATTGCATGCTGCATGGATAAATGGAATGTAAGCCGCAAAAAATCGGCACTGATCAATGGAGTGATCATACTTGTGGCTTCATTGCCGGCGGTGTTCGGCTACAATATCTGGAGCAGTTTTCAGCCGAGAGGAGCCGGAAGCACGGTGCTTGATCTGGAGGACTTTATTGTCAGCAATCTTTTGCTGCCAGGCGGTTCCCTGGTCTTTCTGTTGTTCTGTGTGACGAAATGGGGTTGGGGATTTGACAAGTATCTGGAAGAGACCAATACCGGAGCCGGAGTGAAGTTTCCGAGGGCACTTCGTGGTTATGTAACGTTTGTGCTTCCGGTTATTATTCTGGTCATTCTGGTGCTGGGACTGCGGTAATGGGCGAAGTCTTATGTATGGTGCAGGGTAGATAGCTTTTGACTATGCTGATGGCGTGGTCTGCTTTGCTTCCGGTTGCGTTTGAATTTTATATTATGACATTTTGACAGGTATATCACGGTATGACATACCTGTCTTTTCTTTTGGAGGAAAATGGAATCAGCCTCTTTTAAGGATTGCATCCATATCCTGCTCCGGTGCGGTGATCGGCTGCAGATTGTAGGTGTCGACAAGATATTTGACAACGGTTTCTGACATAAATGCCGGGAGGGTCGGTCCGAGATACATGTTGCGGATTCCGAGGGATAACAGCGTCAGCAGGATGCAGACAGCCTTCTGCTCATACCAGGAAAGCACCAGCGTGAGAGGAAGGTCGTTGACGGAGCAGTCAAATGCATCGGCAAGTGCTAAAGCAACCTTGATGGCGCTGTAGGAATCGTTGCACTGTCCCATATCAAGGATACGTGGAATGCCGTCGATCTCACCAAGATCCAGATCATTGAAACGATATTTGCCGCAGGCGAGAGTGAGAACAAGAGAGTCCATCGGTGTCTGCTTGACGAAATCCGTGTAATAATTTCTGCCGGGATGAGCGCCGTCACAGCCGCCGACAAGGAAAATATGCCTGATATGTCCCTGATTGATCGAGTTTATGATCTGCTCTGCATGGGAAAGCACGGCAGCGTGTGCAAAGCCTGTGGTGAGAACATGACCGCCGTTAATGCCGCTCATGCTGTGGTCGTGTTCATAGCCGCCAAGCCTCAGTGCGTGCTCAATGATCGGTGTGAAGTCCTTGTTGCCGTCGGCATCTCCGGTGATATGGGTCAGTCCCTTGTAGCCGACAACAGATGTCGTGTAGACGCGGTCCTGATAGCTCGGGCGCTGCGGCATCAGGCAATTGGTGGTAAACAGGATTGGTGCCGGAATATTGTCAAACTCCTTCTGTTGGCTTTGCCATGCTGTTCCAAAATTACCGGCCAGATGAGGATATTTTTTAAGCTCCGGATATCCATGAGCGGGGAGCATTTCGCTGTGTGTATAAATATTGATTCCCTTGTCCTTTGTCTGTTCGAGCAGCTGGGAAATATCCTTGAGATCGTGACCGGATACGACAATGAAGGGACCTTTCTTAATATCGGTCAGAACCCTGGTCGGTTCCGGCGTGCCAAAAGTTTCTGTGTTGGCGCGGTCCAACAGCTCCATGCATTTGAAATTGACCTGTCCAAATTCCATGATCAGATCGATCCATTCCTCCGGTGTGTGCTCTTTGTTGATCTCACATAAGCCCTTATAGAACCATTTGATGACTGTATCGTCCATGTAGCCGAGATTCATGGCGTGGTGTGCGTAGGCTGCCATACCCTTCATTCCGAACAGGAGCGTGGAGCGCAGAGACACAATGTCATTGGCTCCGTCCCAGAGGCTGACCAGCGAAATGTCATCACCGGTGAGCTTGCAGCGTTCCTTTCGGACATGGTCTGTGAATGTGCGGATTGCTTCATCGTCAAAATTGACATTGGTTAATGTTGTAAACAATCCATCGATCAGAAGCCGGTCGGTTAATTTCGAATGCTTGTGCGCATCGTGAGCTGCCGTGGCAAGACGGATCAGTTCATACACAAGTTCATCCTGCAGATGTGCAGTCTCCGGCTGCTTTCCGCAGACTCCGGTGTTGATACAGCCCTTGTTTCCGGCGGTCTGCTGACATTGAAAACAAAACATATTTGCCATAATAATCCTCCAATCATTTTGTGATGTCAGGGTCAAAAGGTGATTGACAGATATCAATTTGTATGTAAACATACGCTGGTATCTGATTTTGCCCCTTGAATCAGTCTTTCCAAATTGTTTGCGGCGTATACTGTTAAAGTGTTCCGGTTAGAAAATGCTTGACAGAAAGAAAGAAGAATGATAGCATAACGGTGTTATGTTGGTAATGAGAAGAAAGAGGCAGCTATGAATGATGAGAAGGAAACCAGGAAAAAGCTTCAGGAGAGTGCGATGCAGGAATTTCTGGAGAAGGGATTTATGAAGGCATCTTTGAGAAGCATCTGTAAGAATGCCGGAGTGACCACCGGAGCGTTGTATTTTTTCTTTCAAGATAAGGATGATCTGTTTGCTTCTCTGGTGAAAGAGCCTTTGGCAAATGTATATGCGGTGATGGAGCAGCATTTTGCGGATGAGAAGCAGGCACTGGAATCGGGAGAGTTCTTGTCCGGCGCGATTCAGACGGAGGATGCGGCCGATGATTTCCGGGTGACTGTGGACATTGTACATGCGATGTACAGCAGCAGAAATCAGTTTCGTCTGCTGCTTGAGAAGTCACAGGGGAGCTCGTTGGAGGGCGCAGTCGATCAGATCGTTCAGATCAGTGATCAACACTACCAGATGCTTGCGGAGACGATGGCGAAGCTGACAGGGGCACCGCCGATTGAGCATAATGTGATCCATTGGATCGCACATATGCAGATTGATCTGTTTGTCTATGCAGTGACGCATATTGAATCCGAGCAGGAGGCGATCCGGTATATGGAGCATGCAGTGCGCTATATGGTCTGCGGATGGTATGGAATGTTTGGAATTGTGCCGGATATGGAATAGACGTGTAAAGCAGATCCGAATAGTGATCAAAAGAATGAATAAGGGAACTGTGGAAGCAGTTCCTAAAAAAACGACAACAACATAACAGTGTTATGTTGTTGGTAAAAATTATCAATAAGGAGATGCTGCCCGATGGATATTTGAACGGGCAGAGCACAAAAGGAGGACGATTATGTATCTGGAAGTGAAGGATTTGAAGAAGAGTTATGGATCAGGAGAGGGATTTGTGCAGGTTCTGAAAGGGATTACGACAGGTGTAGAACAAGGCGATATGTGTGTGATCCAGGGAACCAGCGGTTCCGGTAAATCAACGTTTCTCAACTGCGTCGGAGGGCTTGATACGATTGACAGCGGTTCTGTGATCGTGGATGGCAAGGAGATCGCAGGACTCAATCAGACACAATTGTCTGAATACCGCAGAGACAATCTGGGCTATATTTTCCAGTTCTATAATCTGGTTCCGAATCTGACGGTTCGCGAGAATATCCAGGTCTGTGAATATCTGACAAAGGATCCGCTTGATATGGATGAACTGCTGGAAACACTGGGACTTACGGCTCACCAGAACAAGTTTCCGTCCCAGCTTTCCGGTGGACAGCAGCAGCGCTGCGCAATTGCCCGGGCACTGATCAAAAACCCAAAGCTTCTGCTCTGCGACGAGCCGACCGGAGCACTCGACTCCAAAACCTCCAGAGATATTCTTGTGCTTTTGGAGACGATCAATGAAAAGTACGGAACAACGATGCTGATCGTGACGCATAATAATTCGATCAAGGATATGGTTCATAAGGTGATTCGGATCAAGGACGGACAGATCAGCAGAGAATATTATAATGAAACGAGAGTACCGGCAGCAGAATTGGAGGATTTGTAATGCAAAAAGTATTGAGAAAAAGAATCCTTCGGGATTTACGTGAGAATAAATTTCGTTATCTGGCACTGGCGGTTCTGATCATTATGAGTATGTATCTGGTGATCTCGCTGGTAGGAGCGGCGGAGACGATCATGCAGGGCGGAGAAAAGTCCGACCGTGAACACCGGGTTGAGGATGGAGAGTTTTCCGTATTTGTGCCGCTCACGACTTCAGAACGAAAGGAGCTGACCGGCAAGGGTGTAGAGCTGCAGGAAAGCTTCTATATGGATTATGAGATGAAGGACAACAGTATTCTCAGATTGTTTGAGAACCGTGAGAAGATCAATCTGGCAGTTATCCGGAACGGAAGAAAAGCGGAGTCTTCGGATGAGGTCATGCTGGAGCAGAGATACTGCGAAGAGCATGGTATCAAGGTTGGGGATACTGTGACGATCGGCGGGGAGAAGCTTACCGTGACCGGTATCGGATGCGTTCCGGATTACAATGCACCGTATCACAATCTGTCGGACAGCACTGTCGGAAGCAAGCAGTTTGGCCTTGCTTTTGTAACGGCAGAAAAGTATGACCGGATGCGTGAGCAGGGGAAAAGTGCACAAACGGAGGTGTACAATTATTCGTACATCAAAAAGGAAGATATCACAGACAAGAAGATTAAGGAATGGCTGAAGGATCAGACCATTGACAGCAGTGAGATTTTGGACAAATGGTTCAAAAAATACTGGGATCAGACAGGTGGACAGAAGGATAAGCTGACAAAGGGAATCAATAAGCTTGTCAACGGTTCCGCAGAGCTTTCCGATGGACTTAATGAACTTTCAGCAAACAACAAAAAGCTTCAGAATGCCAGCGGAAGTATCCTTGAGGCGTATTTAAAGGAGGCGTCTTCGGCACTGAAGGCATATGGTCTGAAGGAAGATCTGACCGAGGATAATTTCGAGAGCACATTAGAGCATTTAAAGAATGAAAACAGTGAAAATGCCATTGTGAAGCTGTCGATCGGTTCGCTGTCGGATCAGTTAACTATGTTAAAAAGCTATAAGGATGGGGTAGTACAATATACAGATGGTGTCGGGGATGCCGCTGAGGGAGCTTCGAAGTTATCAGACGGTGTCAGTAAGCTCAAAAAGGGAACCGACAAGCTGATGGATCAGTATTTTAATATTTCTCTGAGCAATATGACGGAATTTGTCACAGCAGAAGAGAATATGAGAATCGGCGCAACGACAGATGATCAGGTCATCAACAAAATGGGTGGTCTTGTCGCAGGTGTGATCATTATGATTTTATTTACCTATGTGATCTCGGTCTTTGTGGTACATACGATCGAGGCGGAGAGCGGAGTGATCGGTGCTCTCTATGCGATGGGTGTGACCGGAAAGGATCTGATCCTTCATTATCTGATGCTTCCAATCTGCGTCACTTCGATTTCGGGAGCGATCGGAACGGCGATCGGGTTTTCTCCGATCGGTGTCAGACAGCAGATGGCAGACACGTATAATTATTTTTCGTTTCCGGAGGTGCCGAATGTTTATCCGGTTTATCTTCTGGTGTATGGACTTGTCATGCCGGCACTGACTGCAGTTATCGTCAACTGGCTTGTGATCCGCAGGAAACTGGCACAGCCGGCACTCAAGCTGATGCGCAAGGAACAGAAGCAGGGGAGATTCGGACGTGTTAATCTTGGAAAGATGGGCTTTGTATCAAGATTTTGTGTTCGCCAGCTTCTGCGGGAAATCCGTACCAGTCTGACGGTAATCTTTGGATTATTTATCTCACTGTTGATCTGCATGCTCAGCCTTGACTGCTTTGTGATGTGCGATAATATCCGAAAAGACAATAAAGCGGACACCCGGTTTGAATATATGTATACCTACAAATATCCGACGAAGAACGCTCCGGATGATGGAGAGGAAGCATTTGCCAGAACGCTGAAGAAGGAACGGTTTGGTTATAATCTGGATGTCACGGTAATGGGACTTACCAAGGACAATTCCTTTTTTGATGCCGATGTGAAAAAGAGTATGAGCCGCGTCATTATTTCTTCTGCGGCAGCACAGAAATTTGGTCTTTCCAAGGGGGATCAGATCGTGCTAAATGATGAGGATGAGGAAAGAGATTATGCGTTTACAGTGGATGGAGTCACACAGTATTCGCCGGGACTGTACGTTTTTATGGACATTGACAGTATGCGAGATCTGTTTGGAGAGGATGACGATTATTATAACGTTGTATTTGCCGATCATAAGTTAAATATACCGGCAGGAAGACTTTACGGCACACTGAGTAAGAAAGAGGTGGAGGAAACCGCAGGTATCTTTGTCGATATGATGATGTCGATGGTATATATGCTTACAACCATGTCAGCGTTGATCTTTTGTGTGGTTATGTATTTGATGATGAAGGTGATGATCGACCGCTCCGGCTTTGGCATTTCTCTGATCAAGATATTTGGTTATCGTACCGGAGAGATCCGCAAGCTGTATCTTAACAGCAATTTCGGCATTGTGGCAGTAGGTGCGCTGATCTGCATTCCTCTGTCAAAGATTGTGATGGACAGTCTTTACCCGTTGATGGTCAGCAATATTGCCAGCGGAATGAATCTTTATTTCCCACCGGTATTGTATATCGGTCTGTATGTGAGCATTCTTCTGCTGTATGCGGTGATCAACTTCTTTCTGGTGCGCAGGCTGAATAAGATCACACCGGCGGAGGTGCTTAAGAATCGTGAGTAGCCGTTGGAGGAGATTCCGGTTTGCTTTTTGTGCCGGATAGCAGTAAACTTTATTTAATTGATGTAATTTTAAAAGAAGATAGTAATTTATGGTTGATGTTGGGGTAAAGGGGATTTTGATTCTGATTGATGCAGCGGATCGCTATTTGGAAGGATATAAGGAGAAAATCGATGACAAAGTTTAAGATATGTGGACTGACGACATGTCAGGAGGCGGAATGGGTTTCTGAGGTGCAGGCGGATTATGCGGGGATGGTGCTTTTCTTTCCGAAAAGCAAACGAAATATCAGTGTTACGCAGGCAGAGAAGATCATACAGGCATTGCCGGATGAGATAAAGTCGGTGGCGGTTGTCGTGTCGCCGGACACAGATCAGATCCGACAGCTTGAGAAAGCCGGATTTGACCTGATCCAGATACATGGGACAGTGCTGTCAGAGGTAGTGGAGGCGCTGCACGTTCCGTTTCTGCGTGCATTTAATGTGGACAATATGCAGGAGTGGGAGATCTTTGAACAGGAAGAAAAATGTGCCGGATATGTTTTTGATGCGGTAAAGCCGGGCAGCGGAGAAACCTTTGACTGGAGCAGCCTCCCAAGCCTTTCGGAGGATGGAAAACCATATCTGCTGGCAGGAGGTCTGAATCCGGAAAATGTTGGAGATGCCATTCGCTCCCTGCAGCCTTATGGCGTAGATGTAAGCTCCGGCGTGGAGAGTGATCAGGGCAAAGGAAAAGCCCCCGAAAAGATCAAAGCTTTCGCGGAGGCTGTTCGTAACGCCGATAAATTATTGTAAAATCATTTGTAATGCTTCACGGCTTATGAAAAATAATTCGATGTCTGGCTGCGGCTCATCATGTACTCACGGTTGGAGACAGACTGAGAAAGTCCATTCAACAGATAAAACAGGATCACACCGATCAGAATACCGAAAAGGCTCATCGTAACATCGTCAATGTCACCCCAGCCCCTGCCGGCAAGATCTTGTAAAAGCTCCAGGATCACAGGAATTCCTACATATATAAGCAGACGCAGGACAAATGGAAGGCGTGCACCGTAAATGCGTACAAAAAAGCCGATCGGAATGCCGATGGCAACCATCTCACCGATATAGCAGAAAAGCGGAGCAAGTGAAACATGGCTCTTCAGTGCAAACTCAATATAGGATGCGGTTGTCATCATCGGGATAAAATTGTGTGCGCCAAACGGCAGCTCCTGATATGGTGGTGTGATCGGAGTCAGGAAATACTGCTTGATCAGCACAAACAGGAAAAACACAATAAACAAAATGCTCATTCTACGGAAGAACAGATGAAATCCGTCAAATCGTGGTCCGCGGTCGAGCATATCGCGGATATTCGAATAAAGAAACGGTACCAGCCAGTTTACCAGAACAAGCACCACCATGGAAAAGTCATAATGGATCCACTGATTCGGCTGGATCAGATAGATCACTGTGGAAAAGATAAAGGTGATCGTCACCATAAAAGCCGCATGAAGAAAGCTGTAACCATAATTGAGTGAGGACTCCAGACAAAAATGCGACAATCCAACTGAAAAGATCACAGCAAAAACAATACTGATCCAATGATAATTGACCAGATAATAAAGGCATGCCTCGGCGATGAAGCTTACGAGGCTCAGAAGAATAACAAGACTGCTGATATTCACTGCACGGTTGTTCATAACAATATCCCCCAATAACATGTATATTCGAAAAAATACTGCCTGGAAGGGCAGCTTCGTTCTTTCGTTGCGCGGTCGTCTGACCTTTTCCAATATCATAGCAGATTTACCCGGAATGTTCTATAGTAAAGTAGACGAAAAAATTACCGGAAAAAAATAAAAATTAGGTATTGACATATAGAAAATATTTTGGTATATTATACAAGTCGCGTGAAACGAACAACGCAGACAAATGGGATCTTAGCTCAGCTGGGAGAGCATCTGCCTTACAAGCAGAGGGTCACAGGTTCGAGCCCTGTAGGTCCCATTCGATGAGTCATTCATCGATCATATTTATGGCGAGATAGCTCAGTTGGCTAGAGCACACGGTTCATACCCGTGGTGTCGGGAGTTCGAATCTCCCTCTCGCTATTATTTTTTTGCCCGAAAGGCATCTGTCATTTGACAGGTGTCTTTTTTTGTTATTGGAATTGCGTCAAGAGAAACGAGAGCTATAAGACAAAATCATCACACAGAAGCAAGGATCGTGAGACCTGATCTGCTGTTTTTTTTTCTTGTGAAAATAATTAAGACAAGTATGGACATCAGTTTGGTAAAATGTCGTTCATAAGATGCAGTATGGGATAAAAGAAAGGATAATGCAGGGCGATTAACAAATATGAGTGAAAGCGGGGGTGATGCAATGAACTTATATGACATCATAAAATATGAAGGCAACAATGATGTTTTTGTCTGGAAACATCCATGTGAGGATTTTAATCTGGGAACACAATTGATTGTCCATGAATCTCAGGAAGCACTCTTTTATATGAATGGACATGCATTGGATTTATTTGGACCAGGTAAACATGTGTTGGAGACTGAAAATATCCCTCTCCTTAGAAAAGTATCAAATTTGCCGACAGATGGTAAAACGCCATATCACTGTGAGATTTATTACATCAATAAAACGGATCAAATGGCAATACGATGGGGAACGGATAGTAAAGTTCAGTATATTGATCCTACCTATAAATTTCCATTATCTATTGGTGCAAATGGGGAAATGAGTCTAGCAGTACATGATTCAAGAAATTTGGTTGTTCAGTTGGTTGGAACAGAGCTGTTGTTAACAAGAGAAAAGATGGTGTCCTATTTTCGATCATTTTTGATGACGAAAGTGAAAACATACCTTGCTCAGGTTATGCGGGAAAAGGCACTTAACATATTTGAAATTGATGAGCAAATGGAACTATTTTCGGAAGAAATACATAAAAAGTTGGTTCCTGATTTCCTAGATTATGGAATTGATTTGAAGAAATTTTTGATTACAACGATTGTGCGTCCTGATGGTGAACCGCAATATGAAAAGTTTAAGGAGTTGCATTTTAGACAATATGCAGATATAGCAGAGGCGCAGTTACAACAGAAAGTTGGAATTATTCAACAACAGACAGAGTCACAGCGTGTTGTAATTGAGGCGGAAGGAATAGCGAAAAAGAGAGCAGTGGAAGGATATACATATCAGCAGGAGCGCGGGTTTGATGTGGCTGAAAAGGTTGCTGAAAATGAAGGATGTGGAAATTTTAGCAACGTAGGGATTGGTTTTGGCTTGATGACTGGAATTGGCAATTCAGTTGGACGTGCTGTTGGAGATATTATGAATTCTACAATGCCTGTAGTGACTGGAAAAATGAGTGAAAATAATCCAATGAGATTTTGTGATAATTGTGGTGCCGAAATTATAGTTGGAGCTTCATTTTGTGTTAATTGTGGGAAGGCACTTGAAAAGAGTGATCAATGTAGAAATTGTGGATTTGTCTTTACCAAATCAGAAAATTTTTGCCCAAAATGTGGCACGAGGAGGATCTTGAATGAAAAATAATATTTGTGTTTATTTAATTTTAGGAATATATTTAACAGTTATAACAGCTATTATATTTATATTGCCGGTCGACAAGAGTGATGCCGCTTGGATTTCATATACTTTTTTTGTGATTTCGATAATTGTTGAAGGAGTATTGATAAAATATAAAGATTCTGATATAGAAACTAAAATTTTATCAATTCCATTATGGTATATAGGGGGGATTTATGTATTAATACAGACAATATTGTTGTTTACGTGTGTATTGTTTTTTGATATATCAGGATGGATTTCTGCGATATTTTCTATTGTTTTTTTGGGAATTGTAGCTAGTAGCTTGATAGCATTTGATTTTGCATTAAAACAAATACAAGGAACAAATAGAAAAATATCAGAAAAAGTAAATTACATTAATGAGATAAGAATAGAATTGGAATTATTACAGGATAAAGTGTCTGGGAAAAATAATAAGAATGTGATTGCATCTTTATGTAGAAAAGTTAGGTTCAGTGATCCAATGAGTTCTGAAAAATTGTCAACACTAGAAAAAGAAATATTGGATCTTGTGAAAGAAATATCAGATATGGATGAAAAAACGATGCCAACAAAGTTGGATGAAATTAGCAGAAAAATTGATGAACGAAATAAACGATGCTTGATGAAGTGAGGTATGACATATGGCAGATATGGGAACAAGAGAGGCAGCAGAAAAGTGGGGATATACGCAGGAAACGATAAGAAGGTGGTGTGCGGACGGAAAAATAGAGAATGCAACACAAGATAAAAAAGGATCACCTTGGCATATACCGAAAAATGCAAAATGTCCAAGAAGAATAAAATGCAATGAACATTAAGGAGGAAATAGTTTATGAAACAGTTAGTGTGTGAAATGTGTGGAAGTACAGATCTTCTGAAAGAGGAAGGTGTATTTGTGTGTCAAAGTTGTGGCTGCAAATATTCCGTAGAAGAAGCTAAGAAGATGATGGTTGAAGTAGAGGGAGCTGTGACTGTCCAAAATGCAGCACAGTTGGACAATCTTCTCAAATTGGCACATAGTTCGTTTGAGTCAAAGAATTACGAGAAGGCAGAAGATTTTTGTAATCAGGTACTTGCTATGGATGATAAAAATTTTGATGCGTGGAAATTGAAGGGTGAAGCGATTAATTATCAAATCAATTCCAATAACCAGAGAATCGAAGAGGTTTATAATTGTATTATGACCGCATATAGAGTTCTTGATGAGGAAAAGAAGGAACAGGAAAAATATGATATTTTTATGTTACTTAATATGTGTCTTAAGGGAGAAGTTTATTTTTGGTTACAGCAATTTGAGGCAAATAGACCAACGGATTATGCATTGAAAAGAGCAAAAAATGCATATGTTGATTCGTACAATAAGATGAAAGCTGCGTTAGAAGAACTTGGCTTTTTGGAAGAACCGAAGCAAGGGCTTTTATTTGCCTTTGACAATTATTTTATTGGGAAATGCAATAAATTTTGTTTGTCTACATGGAAAAGTACAGTGGCTTATAATTATTATCGAAACTATATGGGCAAAGGGGTGGATCCGTTTAGTTCATTGCCGAAGATACGATATCATGCTGATGAATATAGACCAACTAAAGCAATATGGGACACATTTATAAAGGAAGCAGATAATGTGATAGATCTGTTAAAGTTTGCGGAAAAACAAATTAATGATAATACAAATCCAGAAGTTGTGGAAGCAATTTTTTCCAATATTGTCTCTTTTCAAGAGTGTGTTATTCCGGCATGCAGTTGGAATGTTGTGTGGATGAATTATGTGGGATCATATATGTGGGACAGAGAATGGCATTTAACAGATAAGGCAAAAGAAAATAGACGAAACACAATAAATAGCTATTTGGAAAAGAAACATAGAATTCCAGAACGACTTAGAAAAATTCAGGCGGCTCAAAAAGAGAAAAAAAGACAAGAAAAAATAGAAAAATATTGGCAGGAACACCAGGAGGAAAAAAGGGCATTGGATGATGAGCAGGAAGATATTAGAAAAAAATTAGAAGAGTTAAAGGAAAAAATTACTGCAATTGATAATGCCAATGCGGATAAATTAGAAGAACTTTATTCAGAAAAAAATAGATTATTGCCGTGTGAAGAAGCGGTACAGAAACAGGAAGATGTTATACGTGCTCTTGAAAAAAACGTCAGAAATGTGGTTTGTTTCAAGGTAAAATGAAACAAGAGATTGTGACGCAAATAGATCAACAGGAAGAACCGAAATTAAAGGAATTAAAAATTCAGGCAGCAGCAGAAAAAAAGAACATCAGGAGCGTATTGATGTTGAAATAAATGTATTGAAACGGGATGGAAAGGAATTTCGTGATCAATTCGCAAAACTCAAGAAACGCGAGCAAGAGATAACACAAGAATTAACGAAGGAACGATAGAAGATATACTTTATTATAATTACATAAGATACTTTTACTAAACTTGGTAGAAATTACCAACAGCATCGTTTTATGTTCGACAACAGTCATTTTGAAAGAGGCATATTTTGTCAAAGTATCGAAAAAAGCACGGCAAAAACAGCAGAACGGAGAAAAGTGGAAAATGAGCTGGATTCTGTCGACATGACAAAGGAGGTATGCTATACTCCATGCAAAGTATAAAATGACTTGATGAAAGGCGGTGGAAGGATGGAGAATATGACAGAACAAGAATTGATTATCGGGCTTATTGATAAATATGTAGATTTACAGCGTATTAAAAAGGAAAATAAGAATACGCCGAATGAAGAATTAGAATATCAAATTAGGGCAACAACAGTAAAATTATCTTCGATGGGGGTTAATGTAGAAGATTTAACATTATAATGAATAGGCAGAGGGGCAGACAGAGAAAATTGTCTGCTCTTTTGTTGTAGGTATTATGAAAAGCACTAAAACTATGGAAGCTTCTTTTTTCAATGCTTTTAATACGGGCCAAATACAACAGGAAAACGTTTAACAGCAGGGAGAATTTCCAAAGTTTCAGAATCTTCCTGCCACTTTCAATCAGACAGGAGGAAATGGATGGGAGTAAAGGACATTACAGCCAATGCTTTTTTGGCGGACAACAAGAGATTTGCCGATGTGTGTAATTATTATCTGTACAATGGAGAGGATGTGATTCGACCGGAGGAACTGCTGGAACAGGATGCCAGAGAGATATAGAGTATACTGGGGAGCAGATCCATGGGATGGACCGAGAAGCCTGCATGAAATGCTGTGGGATGAGACAGATGGATAAATTGGAAACGATGAACTTCGATTTGTCTCTGATTACAGGATGAATCTGGTCATTCCGTCAGAGATCACGGATTTTCATAAGTTTCGTACTTCGGTTGGAACTGTACTGGAATTATTAAAGTATTCTAAAGATAATAAGAATATGGAAGAACTGGTTCAGATGCATCAGTCGAAAGGAAATCTGGAAGCGGATGCAGTGCAGGTTATTAATCATTTTTCAAATCTTAAGCTTAATGTAGAAAAAAAGAAGGGAGAGATCAGTATGTGGAAAGCATGGGAAGATCAAAAAATGGAGGGAGTTATGGAGGGACGCCGGGAGGGCGCTCTGGAAAGCAAAATACAGCTTGTCATTAAGAAAATTTCAAAGGGGATGTCTGTTTCGCAGATTGCCGATATTCTGGAGGAGGAAGAAGAGTCGGTTCAGCGGATCTGTGATATTGCTGCCGGCATGGCACCGAATTATGACATTGTAAAGATACGTGAGGAGCTTGAACGCGAGGAGAAAACGGCGTAAGGATTCCGGGAGGTGTTCCGGTTATTTACAAAACACTGCATCATAATAAAAAATTAAGACACTTTCAGCCATCCGTCTGATATATTTAATTGTACGCATATTTGCCATATTTTGACATACGCAAAATGCAATGTTACCATAATACATCAGGGATGAGTGAGGAAAAGTGAGAGAAAATGGATATTGCTTTGGCTGTATGAAACCGCTGGATCAGGAGGGGAGATGTCCGGCATGTGGTTTTGACAGAAAAAAATATCAGAGCAGAGGGTACCATCTGCCCTTGGGGAGTGTCTTGGATCATGGAGAGTATCTGATCGGAAAGGTGCTTGGAGAGGGCGGCTTTGGCATTACATATATCGGACTGTATAAGACACTGATGATACCGGTCACGATCAAGGAGTTTTTCCCGAAGGGATTGGTTCGTCGGAAGTATAGTCAGTCGGAGCAGTCCCATCTTGTCAGACCTGTTTCAGCGAAGTCGGAGGAGATGTTCAGGCAGGGAAAGAGAGATTTCCTGCAGGAAGCGCGGGTGTTGTCGAGGTTTGGCGATCTGGATGGAATTACACGTACCAGAAGCTTTTTTGAAGAGAATGGAACAGCATATCTGGTGTTAGATTATCTGGAGGGAGTCAGTGTCAGAGATTATGTTGCCGTGAATGGGAGGATGACCCCGGCAATCTGTTGGCAGATCCTTAAGAATCCAATGAAAGCGCTATGCAGACTTCATGAGAATGATATGGTACATCAGGATATCAGCCCGGACAATATCATGATCAATACCTCGGGAAAGGGAACACTCATTGACTTTGGAACCGTGTGGAGTGCCGGTGAGCTTAGTGATAACGAAGAGCTGGCAATCTACAAACGCAGCTACTCTGCGTATGAACAGCTTGAAAAGCATGGACAGAGAGGCCCGTGGACAGACGTTTACGGACTGTGTGCGACTATCTATTACATGCTGACAGGGGAGAAACCATTAGATGCGACGGAACGGATCTATGAGGATACACTCCCGAGACTGAGTCGGATGGGCGTGACGCTTGATGACGAAGTGGAGAAGTTGATAATGCGGGGACTTGTCATCGAGTCTGCAGATCGCCTGCAAAGTGTGGATGAACTGTATCAGGCATTGTATCATGATTCATTGATTGCTTTTCCGGTTATGATGCAGCAGGAGACGAAAGTGAGTTCTTTTCGATGGGGCGACAGGCAGGGAAGAAGTTGTACGCTGACGAGTCAGATGGAGAGGAAACTTGACAGAATGGATGCCAGACGTCGTAAACGCAAATGGTATCCGGTTATTTTTGGAATCGCAGCGGCGGGAGTGTTGTTCCTGTTTGCTATGTATATGATCAACGGATGATACGGGCTTCACAGAACGAAGGGAAGCAGTATACCAGAGAGGGAGGGGGATTTGATGACTTTGGATCCAAATAGTACCAGAAGTATTGCCAAACAGTTTGCAGAGGAGAATAGGACGGATCATTTCGATGGCTTTGATGGATATATGACCAGGAAGCTTTTTCAGATTTCGGTGGATGACTGGCGGGCAATGGAAACTAAGCAGAGAAATAAATACCGAGAGAAGGCGTATCATCAGTTAAGCAGTAAACTCGGCAAAACCAAGTTTATTTCGCGACCGACTCTGCGCCGATGGTTTGGTCTCGATGGAGAACTTGTTTTTCCAAAGAGAATACAGATTTTGGATTTTTCGCTGCTTCTTGGCTATACGGAAGAAGAGATGCAGGATTGCCTGAGGAAGGGGATCTATGAGCCGGGAGTCCAGATCAATGATTATCAGGAAGTGATCTATTTGTATTGTGCGGCCAATGGGTTCAGTCTTGGCAAATGTCAGGATATGATCCGGTTGTTTGAGCAGGCGGTCAATCAGGGTGCGGCACTGGAGCAGAAGAGTCATACCGATCTCTTATGGAAGATGTACCAGATCAATAAAATAAAGACACCGGCACGTTTTCTGTCGTGGATGGTGGAAAATTCAGTTATGTTTAAAGGCTACAGTATGATGAGTCTGAAGGTTTTCAGAGAGTATCGGGAGAAGATTATTCATTATGTACAGAAGGATATGCGGCAGCAGCTCAAAGAATGTCTGGAGGAAACGGATTTTGCGGAATGGTCTGCCGAACACGGATATTCCGAGCCGGATTATGATGCAGGGGTTGTCCAGTATATTAAGAACAAGCGTCGCCGGAAGAATCCCGGACTATCCGAGGATGAACTGGATATGATACAACAGCTTCATCTGCAAGCGTATTCCAAGATGGAAAAGAATGCGGTGATGCTGCGCGAGTTATATGCGGCGGTGTTGATGACGGATGATCAGAGAGATAAGGGACGCAGGATTTCTTTTACGAGGAAGGCAGAGTCTCTGGGCAGGGAGCTTCATTTTATGACGGACGATTATGTATCCAAGCTTTTGACGGTAGCGCAGCAGAAGGAAAAGCTGTTCCGGATATCTGTGCAGCAGGCAAAGAGCGGAGATGCAAAGCTGTTGACCATGAAGAAGAGCCAGAAGCAGCGCTGCCGTCTTGTACAGCGCTCGGATATTCTTCCTATGGTACAGTATGTGGCGGCTCGTCATTATATGGAGATGCAGAAAACAGAGGAGGAATATCCCTCAGCAGATGCCAGACAGCTCTTTGTGAATATGGCGGCGGAGGTATTGAAACGCTGCGATATGGCTCCGCTGGACAAACATTACCGTCTGGATCATATACTGCTTTCGTGTTTTGAAACAGGAGAGGTTTCCTATATGTCAGAGCTGTTAGAGATTGTCATGGAATTGATATAGGTTCTTATTCATGCAGCTTTTTCCGGAAAACGAAATGAAATATTTCAGTAATAACAGTAATAAAAGAATGCATTTCAGGCAGGGAGCGTTGATTTTATCCCTGCCTTGTTGAATTTATCCGGTGGGAATGGTATGATTGTGACGTATTCGAAAGTGGCAGAGCAGAGAAATGAGGAATGCTTGGTCGGCAGCCTGGAGCTTGTGGGCTGACAGCCGGGAAAGGAATGAATATTTATATGAGAGTAGGAATGGGTTATGATGTTCACCGTCTTGTGGAGGGACGTGACCTGATCATGGGCGGCGTAAAGATACCATATGAAAAGGGACTGGATGGTCATTCGGATGCAGATGTGCTTTTGCATGCGATCATGGATGCGCTTCTCGGGGCAGCAGCGCTGGGGGACATCGGAAAGCATTTTCCGGATACGGATCCGACATATGAGGGAGCTTCCAGCGTGAAGCTGCTTGAGCATGTAGGCGGACTGATCGAGGAGGAGGGTTATCTGATCAGCAATATTGATGCGACGATCATTGCACAGCGCCCGAAAATGAGAGATTATATCGATACGATGCGGGAGAATATTGCAAAGACGCTCGGACTTGAGATAAATCAGGTCAATGTCAAAGCAACGACAGAAGAAGGTCTTGGATTTACCGGAGAGGGAGCCGGTATTTCTTCACAGGCTGTATGCTGTCTGGAGCCGATTTATGATAATGCGGGGCTGGTATCCTCCATTGATGGAACGGCACAGGAGATTTCACAGGCACCGGCAGGCTGCAGCGGCGGCTGCGGGGCATGTCCGTCTGCCGCACAGTGCGGAAAGAGCGTATAAATCAGTACAATGATGCGGATATGCAATACTGCAGCTTCGCATTATGATTTCGCATAATACAGAGAATTAATCATTGAAATTTAAAATGCAACATTCGGAAAATATACAAATAAGGAGACAATAAATATGTGGATAGCAGATGGTTGGAAGGATTATGAAGTGATCGATACTTCAGCGGGCGAGAAGCTGGAACGCTGGGGCGATTATATTTTGCTGCGCCCGGATCCGCAGGTGATATGGGATACCCCGCGCAGAGATAAGAAATGGCATAAGCTGAATGCACATTATCATAGAAGTAGCCGTGGCGGCGGTGAGTGGGAATTTTTTGACTTGCCAAAGACATGGCAGATTTCTTATAAGAATCTGACGTTCCGACTGCAGCCATTCCAATTCAAGCATACGGGACTTTTCCCGGAGCAGGCAGTCAACTGGGACTGGTTCGGGGACAAGATCCGTCAGGCAAACCGCCCGGTTAAGGTACTGAATCTGTTTGCATATACGGGTGGAGCGACACTGGCAGCAGCCGATGCAGGTGCCGGTGTGACACATGTGGATGCGTCCAAGGGCATGGTTACATGGGCGAAGGAGAATGCACAGGTGTCCGGATTATCGGACAGACCGATCCGCTGGCTGGTGGATGACTGCGTGAAGTTTGTTGAGAGAGAGATCCGCAGAGGCAATCATTACGATGGCATTATCATGGATCCGCCATCTTACGGAAGAGGACCAAAGGGTGAAATCTGGAAGATCGAGGAGAAGATTTTTCCGTTCATTGAACTGTGCACACAGATTCTTTCCGATGAGCCATTGTTCTTCCTGGTGAATTCCTATACTACCGGACTTCAGCCGGCGGTATTGACTTATATGCTGGAGACTGCTTTGGTATCAAAGCTTGGCGGTCATGTTGAGGCACAGGAGATCGGATTGCCGGTAAGCTCCAACGGTCTTATTCTTCCTTGTGGGGCATCCGGACGATGGACGATGTAAATAATGCTTCTGAGCTTGCAGGCTATTATAACGGGCAGAAGCACAGGTCATGGGCGTATCGGAGTATGACCGGAGATTGACTGCCTATAAGGAAAATGCTATAATTATACGGTTAATGGAATTGTGAAGAAGAGGTCTTAAAGCATGAACCATCAAATCAAACTGACCGGCAATCTGAAGACATATCTGAGATGGTCGGTGATGCTGTCACTGCTATGGGCGGTGGCAACCATTCATATATATGTGGTTGATCGAAAAGCCGGATATTGTGTGGCAGGCTACACGCTGGCTTATTTTGTCGTTGCCATGATGCTGCGTCTGTCCGGAAGAAAGAAGCTGCAGCAGGATCTGATCCGGTTTGCACAGAGTTATGGACGGCTTCAGATGAAGATGATGAAGGAAATGGCGGTTCCTTTTGCTGTTCTGAATGTAGAGGGACACCTTCTGTGGGGCAATGACGAGTTTTTGGACGTTGCTGTTAATAAGAAGGCAGCCAGACGTAATATTGCCAATATCTTCCCAGAGATCACACTGGATCGGCTGCCGGAGGCGGCACAGGGTGATGTGGTACTGAGAGTGACCAGAGAGGATAAGACGTTCCGTGCCGTGCTGCGTCAGATTGATGCTGCGCTGGTAGATGACTTTTCGGATGGTCTGGAGTTAGATCAGTTTATTGATGATCAGAGTATCATTGTGATGTTTTTATACGATGAGACAGAGATGGTGCAGTTAGAGGAGACGATCGCAGCAGAGAAGCTGACGGTAGGTCTTTTGTATATTGATAACTATGAGGAGACCGTGGCAAGCATTGATGAGGTGCGCCAGTCACTTCTGATGGCGTTGATCGATCGTAAGATCAACAAGTATATGCAGGGGATTGATGCAATCTCCAAGAAGTTAGAGAAGGATAAGTTTCTGTTTGTCTTTAAACAGGAGCATCTGAAGGATCTGAAGGAGACAAGATTCTCCATTCTCGAGGAGGTTCGTGCGATCAACATCGGCAATGATCAGACCTGTACGATCAGTATCGGTATCGGTACAGAGTCTGAGACATATACGGAGCTTTACAATAATGCCCGGGCGGCAATCGACCTGGCATTGGGACGCGGCGGTGACCAGGCGGTCATCAAGGGAAGTGAGAGCGAGGAGTTCTACGGAGGCAAGCGGGTTTCCGCAGAGCGTAATACGCGTGTAAAGGCGCGTGTGAAGGCACATGCATTAAAGGAGCTTATCGAGAGCAAGGAACGTGTTGTCGTGATGGGGCATTCCATCGGCGATGCCGATTCGTTTGGTGCGTCCGTAGGAGTTTACCGGATTGCCAAGACGCTGGAGCGCAAGGCTTATGTAGTGTTAGACCAGTGTAGTCCGTCGGTACGTCCGCTTTGTGACCGTTTCTACAGCGGTGACTATGAGGATGGAATGATCGTCAACCGGGAGGAAGCCGGGAAGCTTGTGGATGAGAATGCGCTTCTCGTCATCGTGGATGTCAATAAGGCAGATTACACAGAGTGTCCGGAGCTTGTAGAACAGGCACAGTCGGTTGTGGTCATTGATCATCACCGTCAGGCGGGCGATGCGATTTCGCAGGCTGTGTTATTCTATATTGAACCGTATGCATCCTCTGCGAGTGAGATGGTATCGGAGATTTCACAGTATATCGGCAATGGATTGAAGCTGAAGCCGGCGGAGGCAGAGGCACTGTATGCCGGTATTATGATCGATACGAACAATTTCACGGATAAGACAGGTGTGCGTACCTTTGAGGCAATGGCATATCTGCGCCGCAACGGTGTGGATGTGATCAGACTTCGTAAGGCATTCCGCGAGAATATGGATGAGTACCGGATCAAGGCGGCTGCGATCGAGGCAACCAATCTTTATCTGGACAGTTATGCGATCACAGAGAGCAAAGCCGAGGGGACGGACAGTCCGACCGTGCTTGCTGCCAAGATTGCCAATGAGCTTCTGGATATCAGCGGTGTAAAGGCATCGTTTGTATTAACAAATTATAATGATAAGATATATATCAGTGCCAGATCGATCGATGAGGTAAATGTACAGGTCATGATGGAAAAGCTTGGTGGCGGTGGTCACATCAATATGGCAGGAGCGCAGCTTAAGGACTGTACGGTTTCCGAGGCAGAGGAGAAGCTTCGCACCATGATCGACAAGATGATCGAGGATGGAGATATTACACAATAGGAGGTAACAGCGATGGAAGTAATCTTATTAGCAGATGTAAAGACATTAGGAAAGAAGGGAGAGCTTGTCAATGTCAGCGATGGCTATGCCAAGAATTTCCTCTTCAAGAAAAAGCTTGGAATCGAAGCTACCGCACAGAATAAAAATGATCTTAAGCTTCAGAAGAAGCATGAGGAAAAGGTGGCACAGGAGAAGTTAGATGACGCAAAGGCATTTGCGGAGGAACTCAAAGAGAAATCCATCACCGTTTCCATTAAGACGGGAAGCGGCGGACGAAGCTTTGGTTCGGTATCTACCAAGGAGCTTGCTGCGGCTGCCAAAGAACAGCTTGGATATGAACTGGATAAAAAGAAAATGGTTCTTCCGGAGCCAATCAAAAGTCCGGGGATCTTTGATCTCCCGATCAAGCTTCATCCAAAGGTTATGGGAAGTCTGAAGGTGATCGTACAGGAGACGAAGTAGCGGCGGACGGTAAGTCTGCGGCTGTAAGCGAACGGGGGACAGACAATGGATGAAGCGGTATTCAAAAGGATTCCGCCCCACAACGATGAGGCAGAGCGTGCGGTTATCGGCTCCATGATGATGGATCAGGATGCAGTGCAGATTGCCTCAGAGCAGTTACAGGGGGAAGACTTTTATAATGGACAGTATGGCGTGATCTTTTCGGCACTGGTGGAAATGCATCAGCAGGGAGTTGGAACCGATCTTGTCACCATACAGAATAAGCTGCGTGAAATGGAGATTCCACCGGAGCTTACAAGTGTAGAATATATTGGAGATCTGATCAACAGCGTGCCGACATCGGCGAATATCCGTTATTATGTGAAGATCGTGCAGGAGAAGTCCGTGCTGCGGAGTCTGATCAAGGTGACGGAGTCGATCACCGGCAACTGTTATCTGGACAAGAACCCGCTGGAGGATATCCTTGAGGATGCCGAGAAGAAGGTCTATGACGTTGTGCAGAGACGTAATTCCGGTGAATTTGAAAATATCCGCGATGTAGTATTGCGGACACTTGACAGCATTGAGACTGCGGCAAAGCAGCAGGGACATATTACAGGACTTCAGACAGGATTTCGGGATCTTGATTATAAGACTGCAGGTCTGCAGCCGTCGGATCTGATCCTGATCGCGGCAAGACCTGCCATGGGTAAGACGGCGTTTGTGCTGAATCTGGCGGAGTATATCGCACTTCATAGTCAGAGTACGATCGCAATGTTCAGCCTCGAGATGAGTAAGGAGCAGCTGGTCAAGCGTATGCTTTCCATGAACTCCAAGGTAGATTCCCAGAGGATCCGAACCGGTAATCTGGAGGATGAGGACTGGGGTAAACTGGTCGACAGTGTACGCCGGCTCGGTAATTCCAATCTGGTCATTGACGACAGTTCCGGTATTACGGCATCAGAGATCCACTCCAAATGCCGTCGTCTCAAGATGGAGAAGGGACTGGATCTTGTCATTATCGATTACTTACAGCTGATGAGTGGTGGTGGAAAGCGCCGCGGTGACAGCCGACAGCAGGAGATATCAGACATTTCCCGTGCCCTAAAGGTCATGGCGAGAGACTTGAATGTGCCGGTGATCGCATTGTCACAGCTTTCCCGTGCGGTAGAACAGCGCCCGGATAAGAAGCCGATGCTTTCCGACCTGCGTGAGTCCGGAGCGATCGAGCAGGATGCGGATATGGTTATGTTCTTGTACCGCGAGGAATATTACAAACCTGATTCCGAGAAAAAGGGGCAGGCGGAGCTTATTATTGCAAAACAGAGAAGTGGTCCTACCGGCACAGTAGAGCTGGCATGGCTTGCTCAATATACAAAGTTTGGCAATTTGGAGAGAGAATCCGGCAATTCCTAGGATTTAAGCTATTAAAAAACTCTAAATTTGCCAAAGAGACTTGATTTGCGGAAGCGAAACGAGTAGAATGAAACACGGTGTAAACCTTAGTAACGAATGGAGGAAAGAGAGAAATGGCTGAACAGGTAAAGTTTGATTATTCTCTGACTGCCGGTGTAATCTCAGAGGATGAGATGAAGGCAATGGAGAAGATCACGAAAGACGCAAAAGATGTATTAGTAGGGAAGAGTGGCGCAGGTAATGATTTCCTTGGATGGATCGACCTTCCGGTTGATTATGACAAGGAAGAGTTTGCGAGAATCCAGAAGGCAGCACAGAAGATCCAGTCTGATTCCGAGGTACTTCTTGTGATCGGTATCGGTGGTTCTTATCTTGGAGCAAGAGCTGCAATCGAGTTTTTACGCCACAGCTTTTACAATAACGTATCCAAAGAGATCCGCAAGACCCCGGAGATCTATTACTGTGGTAACAACCTGAGCGGTACATACCTGTCTCAGTTGATCGATGTCATTGGTGACCGCGATTTCTCTGTAAATATTATCAGTAAGTCCGGTACAACAACAGAGCCGGCTGTAGCATTCCGTATCTTCAAGGAAATGCTTGAGAAGAAGTATGGCAAGGAAGAGGCTGCCAAGAGAATTTATGCAACAACCGATAAAGCAAAGGGAGCACTTAAGAGTCTTGCAACAGAGGAAGGCTATGAGACCTTCATTGTTCCGGATGATGTAGGAGGACGTTTCTCTGTACTGACAGCAGTAGGTCTTCTTCCGATCGCTGTCAGCGGTGCTGATATCACAAAGCTTATGGAAGGTGCTGCTTCCATGCGTGAGGTATGTCTGAATAAGGACTTCGCAGAGAATGATTCCATGAAGTATGCTGCAGTTCGAAATATTCTTCTCCGCAAGGGTAAGTCTGTTGAGATCCTTTGTAACTATGAGCCGATCTTCCACTATGTCGCTGAGTGGTGGAAACAGCTCTTCGGTGAGAGTGAAGGAAAGGATGAGAAGGGTCTGTTCCCGGCATCTGTTGATCTTACAACAGATCTTCATTCCATGGGTCAGTTCATTCAGGACGGAAGCCGTGTTATGTTCGAGACAGTGATGGAATTAGAGAAGCCTGCATTTGACCTGAAGATCCAGAAGGAAGATGTTGATCTGGATGGTCTGAACTATCTGGCAGGAAAGACGCTTGATTTTATCAATAAGAGTGCGATGAAGGGTACCCAGCTTGCTCACACAGACGGCAATGTTCCAAACCTTGTAGTAAAGGTACCGGAGCAGAATGAGTTCTATCTCGGACAGCTGTTCTACTTCTATGAGTTCGCATGTGGTCTGAGTGGATATATCCTTGGCGTTAATCCGTTTAATCAGCCTGGCGTAGAGAGCTACAAGAAGAACATGTTTGCACTTCTTGGAAAGCCTGGTTTCGAGGAACAGCGCGAGCAGTTGATGAAAAGACTGTAATAATAGAATAAATCTGTTTTAAATAGAAAGGATGTCATCGAATGGTGGCATCTTTTTTTGATGTCCCATCCAATAAATAAGGTAAATCTGTAGGAAAATGTAGGTATCCATCCGGGAGGGGCAGGTGGTATAATAAATCTACAAACGTGGGAGCGGATAATGCAACGTTTCTCAGAAAAAATGAGAAATCTGAAAAAGATTGGAGGGCAACTATGAGAAAAACAGGAACTCGACTGCTTGCAGTGCTTGCGGCAGTCAGTATGACGGTAAGCCTGCTTTCGGTCAACGCAGTGACAGCTGCACAGACGGACAAGGCACAGAGCGTACAGGAAGTAACAACAGCACAGACCGGTGGTAAGGTGCAGAGCGTACAGGCGGCGGACAGCCTCAAAAAGGCATCGAAAGCGCCGGTGACATTTTCCGAGGCAAGCGGAACTTATAAGGATGCTTTTTCGTTGAAGCTTCAGGGAGCAGACACGGATACCGCGATCTATTACACAACCGATGGCAGTGATCCGTCTGATCCGGACAATACGGCAAGGATTGCTTATGCGGACAGCGGTATTTCGATTACCGACCGCAAGAACGATGAGAATGTACTGTCAGCGATCGATCCGATTTTGTTTGATGCAGTGAATGTAAAGGGAAGCTCTGATCAGAAGAGCTTTGTCAGCACAATATCTGCGCCGGACAAGTCCAAGGTTGACAAATGTACTGTGATCAAGGCGGCAGCACAGCATGAGGATGGTACCTATTCTGATGTTGTGACCAACACCTATTTTGTGGGTGATATGGCAGAGCATATTGATGGTATCAGTGAGAGCTGCAAGGCAGCCGGCAAGGATCTGGCGGTGATGTCGATCAGCATGGACGCAGATGATCTGTTTGATTCTGCCAAGGGCATCTATGTAAAGGGAGATACTTTTGACAAGGCACTTAAGGAGTATCTTGACGGAGGCGGTAAGGTTGACTGGGACGCATCCGATCTTTGCCGGAAGCTGGATGCTAATTATAAGCAGAAGGGTAAGGGCTGGGAGCGCAGCACCCATATCGATTATTTTGAGAGCAACGGAACTGATACAAAGTGCCAGCTTCAGCAGGATTGTGGTATCCGTATTCAGGGTAACTATTCCCGTTCTGATTACCAGAAGAGTTTTCGTCTCTATGCAAGACAGGATTATGGTCCAAAGAACTTCAAGTATGCTTTCTGGGACAATGCGAAGGATGATGAAGGAAATGTGATCGACAAGTACAAAAAGATCGTTCTTCGTAACGGCGGTAACTGTGCATTTACGACAAAATGTTCCGATTCTTACTGGCAGTCATTGCTGGAGGACTTAAATTGTGATAATCAGAGTGCCCGTCCGTGTGTGGTTTATCTGAATGGCGAGTACTGGGGTGTTTATGTACTACAGGATGATTTCTGTGGTGCCTATATGGAAAACAAGCATGGTGTCAATAAAGATAACGTTGTGATCTATAAAGGTGATGCAGAAGCAATCCAGCCACTTGGCTATAAGCTGGATGAGGGTGAGCTCCCGGAGGGAGTGAAGGATGAGGATTATTATTTTAAGGATCTTGAGAGTTTTATGAGCACACATTCCAGTCTGGAGAATCAGTCCGATTATGATGAATTTGCGGCGATGGTTGATGAGGATTCCATGATTGATTATTTTGCGACAGAAGTATGGATCAATAATAAATGGGACTGGCCGGGAAAGAACTGGTCGATGTGGAAGACAACGGCTAAGGATGATACCAATCCATATGCGGACGGCAAATGGCGTTTTATGGTATATGATGTTGAGTTTGGCGGCATAAGCGGTTCCGGTGATGCATCGGAAAACACGATCAGGAATTCCAAGCTGTTAAAAACAGGAACGGCAGACGAGAAATCGGTTAACCATGATAAACCTCATGTCAGAAGCTTTGCACTGATGATGACGAATAAGAATTTCCGGGACAAGTTCATCGCACGTCTTGAGAGTTTTACCAATGGCATGTTTGAAAAGAACCGTGCGACAACAAGGCTCGATCAGTTTAAGGGAATGTATCAGCCAATTCTGGATCAGTTCTTCGAACGTTTCAATACCTTTAATGGCATGACGGCAGACAAGGCGATCAATGGAGAAAGTTGGAACACATACGGATCACTTCAGGCAATCCGTGAGTTTTTGAATGGAAGAAGCAATCAGATCCCGAAGATTGTAAAATATGTCCGTAATTATTACGGAGATCCCGCTGATGTCAGTACATCACCAAAGCCGACGAATGACCCGTCCACCGTACCAACACCGGCTCCGTCGGCAGCACCAAGCCAGGTCCCGGCACAGCAGACAGCGTCTCCGGTATCAACGCAGAATCCGTCCGATATCAGTAGTAATGCGCAGGCTGGTGAGAGTAAAGAGACATTAAAGGATGGCACGGTTGTGATTCGGACTACGGATGCAAAGGGTAAGGTGACAGAGACAAAGTATCAGACGAAAGCCGGTATTTACCGGTTAAGCAAAGATAACAGTCTGTGTTATCTGGCGAAGAACAACGCTTTTCTCAAGAATAAGACATCTGTGACGATCAAGGATACCGAGAAGATCAACGGCAAAACACTGAAGATCACAGCGGTAGAAAAGGGAACTTTTAAGGGACTTGGCAAGCTGAAAAAGGTAATGATCGGAAAGAATGTAACCACGATCGGAGATGATGCATTCTCCGGCTGCAAGAACCTGAAAAAGATCGTGATCAAATCAACACAGCTAAAGAAGGTCGGCAAAAATGCGATCAAAGGAATTGCAAAGGGAGCACAGATTACATGTCCAAAAGCAAAGAAAAAGGCTTATAAAAAGCTTTTTACGGCAAAAGCCGGCTTTGTGAAAAAAACAATGAAATTAAAATAATACAGAGGGCAGCGGCACCGCACAGTTTTAGCCGCAGGGGAATACCTTTGGAACCGAACATTATTAAAATGGCAGGACTTATTAAATAACGTCCTGCCATTGTCCGATATAAATACCATACGGGGAGGAGGCGGTAACGTGAAACCTGCAGGGGATGCAGCAGAGGAAAAACTGGCAGATCTGGTGCGACAGGCCAAAAGAGGCAGTCGGGAAGCTTTTATGGAATTATATAAGCTCTTTTATCATGAATTATATGCGTATGCATCCTATATGCTTCGCCATCCACAGGATGCGGAGGATGTGGTTTCCGACACGATCGTAGCGGCATTCGAATCGATCGGAAAGCTTCGGGATGTATATCGCTTTCGCCAATGGTTGTTTAAGATATTGTCCAACCAATGCAAGAAGCGGAGAAAGTCCTACGCGGAGCGCAACCGCCGTCATAACCTGGACTTTCCGGGAGAGGAACAGAAGGATGTGTTTTCCGGGGTCAGTGACGGTCGGGATATGGAGAAGGAGGCAACGGACCGTGAGTGGATCCGGCAGGCCTTTGAGACGTTGTCGGAGGAAGAACGCTATATCGTTAATTCATTTCTTTTTGGCGGATACCGGGGAGATGAGATCGCACAGAGTCTGGGGATAGGCTCCGGTACACTGCGGTCAAAGTACCGGCGGGCATTGGCTAAAATGAAGAAAAAGCTGGATGAGTGAAAGGAGGCGTCGTGATCATGGAAGAGCAAAATGGACTGGAAAGACTGGCATCCCATCGGATTCAGGGCGTGCTCCCAAAGAAATATCATATGGAATACCGCTCGGGAAGTGAGTCGCTTGTTGAGGAGCAGTCATTAAAAGAGGTCGAGGAAATGATCCTGGCTGCCGGTGAAAATATCGATGTGCCGGAGAGCTTACAGCCGGACAATATGAGCCGGAAGCTGGAGCAGATATATGTCCGCAAAAAGCAGCGCCAAAGACGTCTTGCAGTCTGTGGAATATGCGTTATAATATTGATTATTGCAGTAATTGTATTTTTGATCGTGAGGGGACTGTGATGGTGCTGTAGCGGGAAATGGAGATTATGAATGGAAAAACGTAAAACAATAGGGATATTTTTGGAGGGAGATGACGTTCTCCAGGAGGGCTTGATCGCCAATGCTTTAATTGGGGAAGCGCAGGTGAAGGACTACAATATATTGATGTATCACAGTCTGATGAAAAAGCCGTCGTATGAGCAGGGATGTGTATCGGATGATGTCGCCAAGGGCGAGGGTGCGATCTATCAGCTTCCGGATTATCATATTTTTGACGGTGTGGTCATTCTGGGAGAGGTATTGCGTCCGGATGTGACAAGAGAGATCATTCGCCGTGCAGCAGAAGCAGATGTGCCGGTGATCGATGTCAATGATGTGTACGATGGCTGTTACCAGATCGGATATAATGATACGATCGGTATGAAGGAAATGGTACTGCATCTGATCCGTGAGCATGACTGCCGCGATATCTATTTTATGTCCGGATTTAAGGGCAACAAAGAATCCGAGGAGAGAGAGGCGGCATACCGCAGTGCTCTGGAGGAGGAAGGAATTGAGTTTCAGCGGGATCATGTCGGCTATGGACAGTTCTATATGCAGGCGGCGGATGTGATACAAGAGTATCTGGAATCGCATCCGATGCCGGATGCGATTGTGTGTGCCAACGATACCATGGCGATGTTTGTCATTAAGTATCTCAATGACAATGAATATCAGGTGCCGGAGGATGTGATCGTCACAGGCTTTGATCACACGAAGGAAGCCTCGGAGTATCAGCCTTCCATTTCTTCTGTGGAACGTTCCCTGCGTAAGTCCGGCGTGGAGGCGGTAAGGCTTCTGGAAGCACTTTGGTGCGGAGAACAGGTTCCACAGAGAAGTCTGGTTCCGGCACATCTGGTACTGAATCAGAGTTGTGGCTGTGTAGAACATACGAAGCTGGATCTGAACAGGATTAATCAGGAGAAATTAAAGGACATTGTGCGCAGGGATTTGTTTATCCATCATCTGACCGAATTCTGGCGGGATGTTTCGCCGAAGGAGTCTGTGGAGGAAGTGCTTGAGGTCATTTGTGATTATCTGGATTTCTTTGGATGGAAGGAATTTCGTTTCTGTCTTTGCGATGATATTATTGATCAGGGTGGTGGCAGAAGCAAACGGATCCATGGGTATTCACAGAATATGACTCTGGTAACCTGCAGACGGGGAGAACCGCTTTTGATGGAACCTGTGTTTTATCCTGATATACTTCCGGATATTCCGTTGCAGGGGGAAGAACCGGCACATGATATTTTTGTACCATTGTATCTGAATCAGCGTACAGTTGGTTATCTGTGGATATCGACGGATTATTGTATGCAGGAAACACCTATGGTATATGCAATGTTGACGGTTATGAACAGCTCGGTTATTGATCTGTGTCTGTTGAAGGAGAAGGATTCTCTGGTAGAAAAGCTGGACAGCATGTATGTGCGTGACGAGTTGACCAAGCTTTATAATCGTTTTGGCATGAGACGTTATGTGGAGAAGATCCTGCAGGTAGCAAAACGCGATGGAAAGCACATTATGTGTATTGAGATGGATCTGGATGGTTTGAAGCGGATCAATGATACCTATGGTCATGATGCGGGAGACAATGCCATTGTGCAGATTGCCAATGCGATGCGTCAGGCATCAGAGCGCAGAGAGGTCTGTATACGAAGCGGTGGCGATGAATTTCTGGTATTTGGAATTGCCGAAAAGGAAAGTGATGCAAGATCATTTATCCGCAGAGTGGAGGATTGTCTTGATGAGTATAACAGCCGGAATCAGTGGCCGTATCAGGTTGCGTGCAGTTGTGGATATTATGTACGCCGTGCCAGTGAGATCAATTCTCTTGAGGAGATGGTGACAGAGGCAGATAAGCTTCTTTATATGGTCAAGGCAAGAAGGCGGACGACACGGACGTCATAAGTCGCTATCATGTCTGTTTCGCGGACAGAGAAAGCAGAACTTTAATGTATATAAAAGGCCCCGCAGACCGGTGACAGAATGTGTCACCGGTCTGCGGGGCTTGTATCATTTAATTATCCATGAAGACAACCGGTTTGATTGGTATGTATCAGACTAGTATACATAAATCTTAAGCTTGGAAGCTTTTGCTTTGACAAGAAGGGAGCGGTAAGCGGATTTCTTACCGGATGGAACAACAACGTAGCAGCCACTCTTGACATAGCGGAATGCGTTACTGTTGATCTTTGTGATCTTTTTGGAGTTGATGATAACGGCTTTTAATTTCTTGCAGTTTTGGAATGCCTTTTCGCCGATAAATGTTGTTTTGGCAGGAATCGTAACCTTGCGCAGGGCAGAACATCCGGCAAAGGCATATTTTTTGATTGTTGTTACACCGCTTCCGATTGTGACGGAGGTTAAGGATGTCATCCCCTGGAAGGCATATTTTCCGATGTAGGTGACATTTTTGCCAACTTTGACGGAAGTCAGAGCCTTGTTGTTTTTAAAGGATTTTTCGTTGATTCCCGTAACGAGGTAGCTGGTACCCTGCCATGTAACACTTGCAGGAATTGTAAGGCTGGTTTTAAGCTTGCCTTCTGCACTAAGTCCACGGACTTTAACCGTTGCTTTGGCAGTTCCGTCTGCGACAGCGGTAACACTGTAGATGTAGTTGCCTGTTGTGAAACGATCACCAACCTTTAATGCTGCATTTGTTGTGATACCTGCCGGCGTTGTGGTTGTTACAACTGCCGGCGGAGTTGCTGTTGCAGCCGGTGTGATCTTGGGCGGCTGTGTTGTTGCGGTACTTTCCGGCGTCTTTGTCTCCTCGGGTGTGTCTGTGACATCCGGTGTCTTGGTGGCTTCGGATGTTTCCTGCGGTGCATCGGTGACATCAGGAGTGTCAATACCACTGCCGGAGGTAATACTTGCTACAACTGTAGAACCATCATTTTCCGCGGCTGTCTGGTTTGGCAGGCTGCTGATCCCTGCACCGGAGATAACCAGTGCGGCACTTAACATCATTGCGATTACTTTTTTCTTCATTTGAATCCCTCCAATTTCTTTTTGATGTTGCATATCTTAACAGGCAGATAAGTCATTTTTCGGACAAAATTATGGCAGATCCGGCTCAATTTTTTGTCAGAAAAATGACAAAGCATCTAGGAATATTTCGGTTAGTTTGGTATAATTACATATGTAGTGCAAATCGAATCATTATGAAGGAGGTAACTATGAAGAAGCGATTTATGGGGAAATGGTTTTCCTTCGCTTTAGTTCTGGCGATGCTTATATCCCTGATGGGGAACTCAGGCGCACAGGCAGCTAAGGCACCGAAGATCAGCAAGAAATCAGTTACCGTTACGGCTGGAAAGTCAGCCACGGTAACAATTAAGAACAAGCCTTCAGGGGCGAAGATCACCTGGAAGACGAAAAACGCGAAGATTGCCACTGTTAAGAACGGCAAGATCAAGGGCGTGAAGGCAGGAAAGACGACAGTCACTGCCCGGGTTGTTTACAAAAAGGGCAAAAAGAAGATTACAAAGAATTTTCAGGTAAAAGTAACCGTGAAAGCAGCGAAAAACGCTGCGACACAGGTTCCGGCGACACAGGCTCCGGCAACACAGGCTCCGGCAGCATCTGCACCTGCCCCGGCTGCACCGACTGTGGCACCGTCCGCTTCCACTGCACCGGTTGTAACTCCTGTTCCGACAAAGGCACCGCTTCAGTCGAGAACACCGGGTCCTTCCTATGGAGTGAATGAGTCCAATCTGACGGACGAGCATACATCTGCCAACGGCATTACCACAAAGGATAATGGTCTCATGAGAAGAAATCTTACTGCGCAGGATATCACACCTGTCATGGGGCTTGGCTGGAATGTCGGAAACTCTCTGGAGCAGACGCTTGCAAAGAGCTGCACCGCTCTTTCCGCAGAGGAGCAGGCAAAGCTGACGGACGAGCAGTGGGTAACCGGTTACGAGACCAATGCAGATAATGTAGTATCCACACAGAAGCTTTTCGACGGACTGAAAACATACGGCATCAACACCGTCCGTATTCCGATCGCCTGGACTAATATGATGCAGGTAGTCAAGCAACCGGACGGAAGCAATTATTATAAGATCAACGATGCATACTTTAACCGTGTTGAGGAGGTTATGAACTACTGTCTCAACAATGAGATGTATGTCATCATCAATATCCATTGGGACAACGGCTGGTGGGGCATGTTCGGAGATAAGGATCCGGCAGTCCGCGCAGAGGCATGGAAGAAATACGAGGACATGTGGACACAGATCGCAAACCGCTATCAGGAGTATTCTGATCATGTGATCTTCGAGGGCGGCAATGAGGAATTGGGCGAACGTCTCAATGATGACTGGACCGGCGGAAGCAAGCAGACCGGTACACTCACACTTGAGGAGACCTACGAGGTTGCAAATAAGATCAACCAGACCTTCGTCAACATTATCCGCGAGTGCGGTATTAATATGGACGGAACGACCAACAACAATTACGATCGTTTCCTTCTGATCCCGGGTTATGACACAAACCTGCATCAGACCTGTGGAGACAAGTATTCCGATAAGGTTAAGAAAAATAACGACAAATTAACCTTCACAATGCCGGAGGATGTTAGTGACAACGGAATCAGCAAACTGTTTGTTTCCATTCATTACTATGATCCTCTCGGATGGGGAATTGCAAAGTCCTCTTCCTCAAGCTATGAGACACCAAAGGGAACCTCTAATTTCAAGGATACCTGGGGTTCTGAGGAAGATTATGCGGCAATGCAGGAGGATTTCGATGCAGTCAATACCGCTTTTACCGAGAAGGGCTACGGCGTGATCTTTGGTGAGTTTGGTGTTGTATCTGTTAACAAAGACGGCATTGCAGATTATTTCCGCCAGTTCTTCAAGAGCTGCCGGCAGTATGGCATGGTTCCGGTTATGTGGGATGAGGGAACATATGTAGACCGCTCCGGTACCGGCAATAAGAAAAAGGCATATTTTGTCTATGATGATATTGGACAGGTATTTGCAGAGATCACAGGATCGACTCCGAGCATCTCAGCCGATGCACTGAAGCTTACAACACACACAGGTATCCCGGAGAATCCGGTATCTGCCAATCAGGATCCACTTGTTGTTGCAACCTGGGACGGTGATTTTATGAGAAATACAACCACCTCTGCTTCTGTTGATCTTAATGAGATCCGCGGCGTATTCGGAGAACAGTTTATCGGACAGTATAACGGTCAGGAGGTCGGAGGCTACTGGAATGCGGGAACCACGACCATCAATGATAAATTTGAGGGACTTACCCTGGAAACATCATGCTCAAAGGAATGGTGGCATGCACATTACCAGTTGAGTGACTGGAGCAAGATTGAGAAGCCATGCGTGCGTATCACCATGCACAATGACGATATCAGTCAGTCTGCAGACCTTCAGCTTGTTTACACCGATCCGTCGATCATTGTCAATGAGAACGGTGCGGCATGGCGTTATGAGAAGGACTTTGCACAGGTTATCTATGAGACCGATGAGAATGGCAAGGTTAAGACAGATGACAAAGAGCGTGCAATCGTGAAGAGAGATGCCGATGGAAATATGGTATTAGCAGATACCGCATGGATCGGTAAGGTATTAAATCTTGATAAGAATGCGCTGGAGGCATATCCGGTACTTCTTCTTACTACGAATAATTACCTTGGCGTTGATTTCGTCAAGGTTGAGATCTGCGACGCTGCATACAATGCAGACGGTACACCGTTTACGGAGGAAGCAGACAACTAATATTGTGACGGCACAGGTGTTTCATATACAGTGATCACACTAACAAAACCCGGTATTTTGAAAGGAAAAGTTCTTTTCGGAATACCGGGTTTTTATGATTTGACATACGTTAAAAAGAAAAAAAGCGAAAATTTGTCAGAATTGTGTCAAAATTTAAGAATTATTTAAAGATATTGAAACGATTGTATGGTACTCTAAGCGTAGAGTATGTATTATCAGGAAGCTTATGGAGTAATACATGCACAGTTTTGGGAAAGGAGGGGGAACCTTGGAGAAACCGGAAACAGAAAATAAAGGGGAACCGCGCAAGTGCGTTATTGATGTCAAAGACCTGTATAAAATCTATCCGATCGGCAAGAATGAGGTGCGTGCGCTGAATGGTGTAAGTTTCCAGGTGTATGAGGGAGAGTTTTGTGCCATTGTCGGTGCATCGGGCTCCGGTAAGTCTACATTGCTGAATATGCTTGCAGGACTGGAGAAGCCTACCAAAGGTCAGATCATGGTGGCAGGTGAGCGGATCGACAAGTACAAGGAGAACAGACTCGTACAGTTTCGCAGGGAGAAGATTGGATTTATTTTTCAGTCCTTCAATCTGATCCCGACCATGAACGCGGTCGAGAATGTGGCATTACCGCTGGTATTTCGTGGCGTTTCCAAAAGCGTCCGCATGAAGCGTGCCGGAAAGATGATCGATCTGGTCGGACTGAAGAAGTACCGTCTGCATAAGCCGAACCAGATGTCCGGCGGACAGCAGCAGCGTGTCGGTATGGCAAGAGCACTGGTGCTTAATCCGAGCATTGTATTTGCGGATGAGCCGACAGGAAATCTGGATTCCAAGACATCGGCAGAGATGATGGAACTGATGCGCCATGTGCTCAGTGAACACAACAAAACTCTTGTTATGGTTACACATGACAATGATCTGGCGGCACTTGCCGACAGACAGATTCGGATCAAGGATGGCAAGATCGTCGAGAATGTACAGGATTGATGAAAAGGGGAATCTGAATGATCCAGAAAATGGAGGATAACATTTTGAAAAAGAAAAAATTATTACTGGCAGTGCTTCTTAGCCTGGCAATGGTGACGAGCGTGGTGCCTGGACAGAATCTGAAAACAGCGTGGGCTGCAGGTGAGGGGGATGAACAGGGAAACACCGGTAGTCTGGTGGGTGATGACGGTATGCAGAGCGAGGTTATAAACGGCAATGCGGCAGACATCAGCTTTTCCAATGTAAGCGTATCCGGCAGTAAGGCAGGCGGTAAGGTGAATGTATCCTTTACCGTGACCGGTAACAGGAACAGCAAAAAGCACTATGATATAGAGAATATTGAGAAGATATATCCGGTATTAAATGACAGCTTTCCGTTTGTTATGGATAACGAAGCGTACCGTGTGACAAACGGCAGCGGCAATTCAGTCAGCTGCAGCTATACCTTCCGGGCAAAGGATAATCTGGACACAGCATACTATATGGCTGGCTTTACGGTAGTGTATACCAGAAAGGCTGTCGATGGAAGCCAGACAGCGTATGACAGTGAGTACAGCCTCAATAAAAATATCAGCGTCAAGCTGACAGGAAAACCAAAAGCAACCGAGAAGCCGGATGTGAAACAGGATGCGAAGGATGCAGACATTTCCCTGAAAATGCGCAATACTCCATATGGTGTTTACGGAGGAAGCTGTGCGGTATCGTTTGTGGCAAGCAGTAAGAAATATGCAATCAAGAGCGTTGTTCCGGTGATCGACAACAACTTCCCGTTTGCAAGTACCACCGACGCTTATAAGGTGATCCGTTCTGCAGGCACGAGGAATTTATCCTGCAGCTACAATTTCAAGGTGAAGAATAACGTATCCACAGGATATCAGGGTGTGGTATTCCGGATCGGTTATCTGAAGAACGGTCAGGCAGTGACCGAGGATAAGACCGTCAATATAGAGCTGAAGGGAAAGACACAGAAGAACAAAGCCGACAAAGGTAAGAAGAGCACACCTCGCGTGATGGTATCCGGTTTTACGACGGATGTGAAACAGGTGCGTCCAAACGGAAAGTTTCTTCTGACATTAGAGCTTCGTAACAATGCAAGCCAGGCAGTACATAATATCAAGCTGACTATGTCTACGGAGAACGGCGAGTTTCTGCCACTGAGTGGTGCAAGTACAGCATATCTGGACAGCATCGCCGCCAAGTCTGCGGCAAAGGTTTCCTTCTGGATGAAGGCGGCAGCCGGCTTAAGCTCCAAATCTTATCAGGTAACCGTAAAGACAGAGTATGAAGATGGCAGAGCAAACGGCTATAATGCAGAGGATCATGTTTCTATCCCTGTCGTACAGAAGGATCGTATCAGTCTGACAGATGTGGTTCCGCCGGATATGCTCAGTGTAGGCGGCACAGGAGATCTGTCCTTCTCTATCAATAACCTTGGCGGAAGTGCGCTGAACAATGTATCTGTAATCTGTAAAGGAAAGGAAATCTCCTGTGAGAAATCCTTTGTTGGTAACATTGCAGCCGGAGCAACCGGTTATGCTACTGTGACGCTGAATGGTGATCAGGCAACCGCGGATGACAGTGACGGCACATGCACGATCATCGTAAAGTATGAGAATGCTTCCGGTGAGACGAAGAAATATACCGAAAAGACAAATGTATATGTAACTGAAGAGATGGACGATGCAGATATTCCGGCAGGGGATACAGAGGATGTACAGGCAAAGAAGGGGATTCCGCTTGCTGCAAAGATTGCCATTGGCGTGGCGGCAGTTATTGTGATTATCGTCATTGTTCGGGTGATCGTGAAGAAAAGACGCAAGAAAAAAGAAGAGGAGTTGATGGACGATGAGCTTCTATGATCTTATGACCATGAGCATGGGGAATCTGTGGCGCAGAAAGCTGCGTACCGTTCTTACCGTGCTCGGCGTACTGATCGGAACGACTTCCATCGTGGCGATGCTCTCTCTGGCATTTGGTATGAAGCAGATGATCATGGATGAGTATGCAAGTATGGGGTCGGTGACACAGATTATGATCAGCGGCGGCGGAGGCGGGGATATGGATTCCTCGTCGAGTCAGACAGATACCTCCACGATGCTGACAGAGACAAACATGCAGATGTTTCAGGATATGGAGCATGTCAAAAATGTCCTTCCGCAGCTTTCCTTTGATGGCAATATGCAGAGCGGACGTTATTCCGGTTATGGAAATCTGATCGGTGTAGATCAGAGTATTCTTGATTCCCAGGAGTTAGAGAAGGGAGATATCCCACAGAAGGGAAGCGCCGGTACGCTTCAGGTGATCGCAGGCAATCAGATCCTGACCGGGTTTGGATATGTTCAGGGAGACGAGTATGTGGATTATTACTCTACCGGAGAGCTCCCGAATATTGATCTGATGACACAGATCAGAGTACTTCAGGTATATAACGAGCAGGCAGAAACTGACGTTGACATGCAGACAGATAACGGAGACAGTACAGGGGATGACTCCTCCGATGGAGGCAATACAGACAGTACAGGGGACGATGCTGTGGCACAGCCGGTTGAGGATAACTCTATGCTGAACTTCCGGATCAAGGTGGCAGGGATTCTTGCAGGAGGTGTTGACGAGTACAATACCTACAGTAACAGTCTGTTAGTGAATATCGACGATCTGAAAAGTTATCTGACGAAGAACTTTGGAAAGGGCAATATTCCGGGACAGCCAAAGCCGAATGGCAAACCGATGAACGAGTGGGTTTATAGCACTCTGGTCGTTGATGTGGATGATGCATCCAATGTAGACAGTGTTATGAAGGATATTCAGGATATGGGCTTTAGTGCCAGCAGTAACAAGGATCTGCTCGATTCTGCACAGAAGAATCTGCAGATCGTAGAGCTGGTACTGGGCGGAATCGGTATGGTGGCATTTCTGGTAGCAGCGATCGGTATTGCCAATACAATGATGATGTCAACATACGAGAGAACGAAAGAAATCGGTGTTATGAAGGTACTTGGCTGTGACATGCGTGATATCCAGAAGCTGTTTCTGGCAGAAGCAGGATTTATCGGACTGATCGGAGGTATTGTCGGACTTGGACTGACTTGTGGCGTCTCGGCGCTGATCAATCATTTTGCGGTGTCGATGGGAGGCATGAAGGGTAATATATCCGTTATTCCATGGTGGCTTGCACTGGCAGCAGTGGCATTTTCTACCCTGATGGGAATGGTTGCCGGATATTTTCCGGCACGCCGTGCCATGAAGCTGAGTCCGCTGGCGGCGATCCATACTGAGTAAGGAAAGCTGTTGTGGGCGGGGTCAGGAATGCTTTGGGGAACTGCCGAAGCATTTCTTCCAGGCACGGAAGAACGTAGAATAATTGTGGAAACCGCATTCGTAGCACGCCTGAGTGGCGGGCATACCGCCGTTGATATATTCTCTGGCGAGCAGCAGCCGCTTCGTTGTGATATAAGAACCGATGCTGCGACCGGTTTCCTGCTTGAAGGAATGCATCAGATAGTATTTACTCACATAGAACTTATCGGCAAGGGTGTCTGCAGTGACCGGCTCCTGCAGATGCGTGTTGATATATTCCAGACAGTCAAGGATCTTGGTGTTTGACGTGCTTGTCTCAAGAAATTCCAGATTATGGGACAGAGCAGCACGATTCAAAAAAATCATAAACTGTAAAAATAACAGGCGCTGGGAAAGCTCCTGTGCATACTCCTCAGGGTGTGCATAGGAAGCCTCCAGCGCCTTTAGTGTATGATAAATAGAACTTCCCTTAAAATAAGGAATACGCAGAACATGAGCGTTTGCTCTGGCGGCAAGCTCAAAGCACTGATCCAGAGTATAGTCTTTGCCGGCATATTGAGCAATAAAATCAGGAGAAAGGTATAAAATGATCCGTTCATAGGTAGAATCTGAATGTATGACCGGGCGGTGCAGCTCACCGGCGCGCACAAGCACAACATCGAACGGTTTCAGATCATAGCTCTTTCCCTCGATGGTGTAGCTGACATCCCCCCGCAGAAAGATCAGGATCTTATTGAAATCATGATAATGAAAGGTGAAATTCTTCTGTGTGTTATCCTGCAGATGAAATATTTTAAAATTGCTTTTCAGATAGCCGGTTTTTAAGTGTCGTTCAAAGGAAGGGGTGTCGTTATAATTCATACTTATCATTGTTACGCCTTTCTGTAAAATAGGTTTCAAATTGTGACGCACCAAGGTGCCGTTTTCGTTAGTATAACGCAGTGGAATCCGAATGAAAAGAGGAGCCGGTGAATTTGTGGTATGAGCAAGGTGAAACGAAGTTTGACGTGATAACATTTTCTTATGAAAAAGGTATGTAAAATCTATTGACCCATGCTTCGGAATGTAAGATAATAAGGGCGGATAAATCTATATGAAATGGAGAGAGAATGTATGAGAAAAACAAAGATTATATGCACACTTGGACCATCGACAGACTCGGATGAAGTCATTGAACAGCTGATCAATGAGGGAATGAATGTGGCACGTTTTAATTTCTCCCACGGCTCCCATGAGGAGCACAGCAAGCGTATGGAGAGACTGCGTCGTATCCGTAAGAAATGCGACAAGCCGGTGGCGATCCTTTTGGATACCAAGGGACCGGAGGTGCGTCTGGATACCTTTAAGGAAGGTAAGACTTTGTTAAAGCGCGGTCAGAAGTTTACACTGGTCTGCGGCGAGAAGGTCGATGGTGACAATTCTCACGTTGGTGTGACATATGATCATCTCTGCGAGGATGTCAGTGTTGGCGCGCCGGTTCTGATCGATGACGGACTGGTCGAGCTGGAGGTTACTGCGATCGTAAGGAATACGATCGAGTGTGTTGTCAAGAATGAGGGCGTGGTATCCGATCATAAGGGTGTTAATCTTCCGGGTGGTCATGTGAACCTGCCGTACTTAAGTGAGAAGGACCGTTCGGATATTTTGTTTGGTATCAAGAATGATGTCGATTTCATTGCGGCATCCTTTGTCCGTACGGCATTTGATGTCAAGCTGATCCGTAATCTGTTAGATGCCAATGGCGGCTCCGATATCAATATTATCGCCAAGATTGAGAATGCCGAGGGCGTTGCCAATATCGATGAGATCATTCGTGAATCCGATGCGATCATGATTGCCAGAGGCGACATGGGCGTGGAGCTTCCGGAGGAGGAAGTACCGGTCGTACAGAAAATGATCATCAATAAGGTATACGAGGCAGGCAAGCAGGTTATCATTGCAACACAGATGCTTGATTCCATGATGAAGAATCCGCGCGCGACCAGAGCGGAGACCGCGGATGTTGCCAATGCGGTTTATGACGGCACAAGTGCGATCATGCTTTCCGGTGAGACAGCTGCTGGGAAGTTCCCGGTAGAGGCTCTCAAGACGATGGTGCGCATCGCAAGCAGAACAGAGCAGGATGTAGATTACCAGAAGCGTTTCTACAGCCGGGCAAGACAGGCGAATCCTGACGTGACAGATGCGATCTGCCATGCAACCTGTACAACGGCATACGATCTGAATGCGAGTGCGATCGTGACGGTCACGAAGTCCGGTCGTTCTGCCAGAATGATCTCAAGATATCGTCCGGCATGTGATATCATCGCAGGAAGTACCTCTGAGAAGGTCTGCCGTCAGCTGAATATGTCGTGGGGGGTATCTCCGTTCCTTGTTGAGGAGAAGAATGATGTATTTGAGTTATTCGATCATGCGATCGAGGTTGCCAAGGTGCATGGTGTGATCAAGAGTGGTGACACGGCGGTTATTACCTCCGGTGTGCCGGTTGGAATCTCCGGAACGACAAATATGATCAAGGTGGAGACCGTTCGATAGGAAATACAGTAATAAATATGCATTCATAAAAAGATGGTGCAGGAAAATAATCAGGGGCGAAACCAACGTTTTGCCCCTGATTCGCACTATATTATAAGAATGTTATGTCAAAAAAAGAATTACTGTGCCTGCTCTGCCTCATATGCCTCACGGACTGCTTTGGCAAGTTGATCACCACAGGAGGTATTCTTGAAACCACACTTGATCCCCTTGACCTTGGATTCGATCCAGTCAACGGTCTGACCGTCAACCAGACGGGATACGGCTTTGAGGTTGCCGTTGCAGCCGCCGGTGAAGGATACGTTGCTGATCACATCTCCGTCAATGTCAAAATGGATCTCTGAGGAGCAGGTTCCGCTTGTCTTATATATATAGTTCATTGTAACATCTCCTTTATCTGAAAGAATAATTTATGAAATCATACAGACTTCACGACTGTAGTGATGATAACGCTTCTCTCATGACTTTGTCAATAGAGTCGTTAATAACAAGGTCAGCTTTGCTGTCCGCCGGGGTGGAGGATTTGTTGATCAGAACAAGGTGTCTGCCGTGAAAATAATCGATCAGACCGGCTGCAGGATAGACAACAAGAGAGGTTCCGCCGATAATCAGCGTATCTGCTTCGGAGATTGCCTGAATGGCACCGGTGATCACATCCTCGTCAAGTCCCTCCTCATAGAGGACAACATCCGGCTTGATCACACCGTGACATTTCGGGCAGAGAGGGATTCCCTTCGCCGCCAGAATGAAATCTGCGTCATAAAAGCTGTGGCATTTCGTGCAGTAGTTGCGAAGAACGGAGCCATGCAGCTCATACACGGTTTTGCTTCCGGCAGCCTGATGCAGTCCGTCAATATTCTGCGTGATGACCGCCTTTAACCTGCCCATTTCCTCCAGCTTTGCAAGAGCGATGTGACAGTCGTTTGGCTCGGCATCTGGGTAGACTAAGTTCTTTTTATAGAAGTCAAAAAAGTCATCCGGATAGCGCATGAAAAAGGAATGGGACACAAGCTGCTCCGGCGTGAAATTCCTGCCGAGCTTTTGACTGTACAGTCCGTCAGAGCTTCTGAAATCCGGGATTCCGGAAGCAGTAGAGACACCGGCTCCCCCGAAAAATACGATGTTGTCGCTTTCCTGTAAGATCTTTGCAAGCTGTGCTGTTTTGTCGTCCATCAGCACGCCTCCTTTCCTGAAAAGTATGCCGGGTTTAAAACGGCATATGCATTGTTCTTTAAGGGTTCTCTGATCAAAGTGTAGCATAAAATTTTTAAAAATAAAATGGTTGCATTTTTTGAAAATTGTGCTATTCTAATAAAAGATAATACGTTGAAGAGACGAGTACATGGCATGCGTGACTACAGAGAGGGGCAGACCGAACGGTTGCTGGAACTGCCCTATTCACAAAGCGATGGAAGACCAGCTCTGAGTGGCTTTAATACAGCCCGGTCGACACCGTTACCGTCACAATGAAGGTGAGATCAGCATACGGATCACGACAGACTGCTTTTTGGTGTAGCATATGCCTTTGGTTGAGAGCTTCCGGATGATTTCACGAACGAGGGTGGAACCGCGTGATGATATTTACGCCCCTTCTGGCATTGTAATGTGTCAGGAGGGGCTTTTTTGTGCATGGAAAGTGCTCATAACGTGGTGGAAAGAGCAAACGCCGGTTTGCCTTTTATGTTGAAATATCAGTCCCTTTTGACAAAGGATTCAAAGACGGATCTTCTGACAGCGCTGCTTCAGGAGCCTCCGGAGTACACAGCAGCGCAGAAAAGAGGGAATCATGAAAGTAACATTAAAAGATGGCTCCTTTAAGGAGTATGACCAGCCAATGTCCATTTACGATATCGCTTTGGATATCAGCGAGGGACTGGCAAGAGTAGCATGTGTGGGAGAGATTGATGGTGAGGTCAAGGATCTTCGTACCATTGTAGATAAGGATTGTACCCTGAATATTCTGACCTTCGATTCGGACGAGGGAAAGAAAGCATACCGCCACACATGTGCGCATGTACTGGCACAGGCAGTAAAGAATCTGTATCCGGATGCAAAGCTGACCATCGGACCGGCGATCGACAACGGATATTATTATGATTTTGATCTGCCAAGTCTTGACAGAGATGCACTGGATGCCATCGAGAAAGAGATGAAGAAGATCATCAAGAAGGGCGACCGTCTGGAGCGTTACACATTGTCCAAGGATGAGGCGATCAAACTGATGACAGAGAGAGATGAGCCATACAAGGTTGAGATGATCAAAGAGCATCCGGATACCGACGAACTCAGTTTCTATCAGCAGGGAGATTTCATTGAGTTCTGTGCCGGACCACATCTGATGAGTACAAAGCCGATCAAAGCATTTAAGCTGACCTCTTCTTCCGGTGCTTACTGGAGAGGCGATGAGCACAATAAGATGCTGACCAGAATTTACGGAACAGCATATACAAAGAAAGCAGATCTCGAGGAGTATCTTGAGTATCTTGCAGATATTAAGAACCGTGACCACAACAAGCTCGGTCGTGACATGGACCTGTTTACAACCGTTGACGTTATCGGACAGGGACTTCCGCTGTTTATGCCAAAGGGCACAAAGATGATCCAGAAGCTGCAGCGTTGGATCGAGGATCTGGAGGATAATGAGTGGGGCTATGTCCGTACCCGTACACCACTGATGGCAAAGTCTGATCTGTACAAGATCTCTGACCACTGGGGTCATTACAAGGAGGGAATGTTCATTCTTGGCGAGGACGATGAGGATGAGAATGGAAACAGTGTTTCCGGTCGTGATATCTTTGCACTTCGTCCAATGACTTGTCCATTCCAGTATTATGTATATAAGGCACGTCAGAAATCTTACCGAGATCTCCCATATCGTATGGGTGAGACATCGACGCTGTTTCGTAATGAGGATTCCGGCGAGATGCATGGTTTGACTCGTGTTCGTCAGTTCACGATCTCAGAGGGTCATCTTGTTTGTACCCCGGAGCAGATTGCAGACGAGTTTAAGAACTGTGTCCGCCTTGCTAAATATTGTCTGGAGACACTCGGTCTGGAAGAAGATGTCACATATCGTATGTCCAAGTGGGATCCGGAGCATCCGGACAAGTATCTTGGCGATGCTGCTGAGTGGGATCGCGTCGAGGGTGCTATGCGTGAGATTCTTGATGATATTGGTCTGAGTTATACGGAGGAAGCCGGAGAGGCTGCATTCTATGGACCAAAGCTTGATATCCAGGCAAAGAACGTGTACGGAAAAGAGGACACGATGATCACGATCCAGCTCGATATGTTCCTTGCAGAGCGTTTCGATATGTATTATATTGATCAGAACGGAGAAAAGAAGCGTCCTTACATTATCCACAGAACTTCTCTGGGATGCTATGAGCGTACACTGGCATGGCTGATCGAGAAATATGCCGGCAAGTTCCCGACATGGCTGTGTCCGGAGCAGGTTCGTGTTCTTCCGATTTCTGACAAGTATATGGATTATGCAGAGAGTGTACTGGCAGACCTGAAGAAAAACGGCATCGATGCAACGGTTGACGGCCGTTCCGAGAAGATCGGTTACAAGATCCGTGAAGCACGTATGGACAAGCTTCCTTATATGTTGGTAGTCGGCGGCAAGGAGGAAGAGGCGGGTCTTGTATCTGTCCGCAGCCGTTTTGCCGGTGATGAGGGTCAGAAGCCTCTGGCAGACTTTATCAACGATATCTGTCAGGAAATCCGTACCAAGGAGATCCGTAAGGAGCTTCCTGAGGATGAGAAGAAATAATTTCGAATACTTGACGTTTCGTGTCTGCTGTATACACGTTCGTTTAATGCAGTAAATGAAAACGGATATTTTCACATGATTAGTGGGAATATCCGTTTTTTTTAAAGCGCAAAATGCCCGGGGGACATATTTTTTCAAAGTGCGGTCTTACAATATGGTAAAAGGGAAAAAAGTATACAGTAAATATTCTAATAAGGTCAGGGTGAGGTTTTCATAGGAAGTGTTTCCGCTTAAGTTTTTTAGAGATTCTGCCGATGTACATATCAGAGCAGTTGTTGTCAAAGGAATGGCAGCAGCAAAAGTGTTGCCGGCACTTTACTGTGCGGGCGGCAGGACAAGAACTGGAAAGGTGAGCGAAACATGAACGTAAGTGATATCATTGCACAAAGCACCACCAACACAGGCAGGGGGAAAAGCATATTTTCTTCCGGCTCCTTCTTAAATATCGGGAAGCGCGGTCAGGTGGTTCAGGGCGTGGTCTCCAAGGTAGCGGATAAGGTTTCCATCAGCTTTAACGGCACGGAGGCAGCAGTTCCGTTGTCGTCAGTACAGAATGCCACGGAAGGCGAAACGAGAAGTTTTAAGATCATGGAAGTATCGAAGGATAAGATTGTACTGAAAGAGGTTGGTACAGAGGCCTCCTCCGGAAGCAGGGCAATGACGGGAACAACCGTCGGCACATCTTCGTATTCCTTTGCTGATCATCTGAGTGATGCCGGGAAGCTTTCCGAGGCGAAGCAGCAGGCGGGACAGAATATCGCCGTGCTGACAGGAGAAGATTATCAGAATATGGAATCGGAGCAGGGAGCTCTGGAGGAATATAAAGCATCTGCACTGGACCGGGCGGTGGAACGCCATAAGGAGAGACGCGAGTGGCAGCAGGAGAGTGCAGAGCGCAACATTGAAAACAGCAGACAATTTCAGGAGAATATCAAGACACTGCAGGAGCAGGGAGTTACACAGCTGATGAGCCCGGAGGAGATTGAAAATGCTCTTCGCGAGGCTGATCTGCCGATTACAAAGAGCAATGTGGCAAGAGTGGCATCGGCGGTTCAGATGGCTCAGATCGTGCCGGAGCTGTCGCAGGATGCGAAAGCATATCTGCTTGAGAATCAGATGGCACCGACGATTGAGAATCTCTATCACGGACAGTATTCGGCATCCGGGGCACTGACTTCTTCCATGGCGGACGAGGAGGCATGGCGGCAGCTTCAGGGTCAGATCGCAGAGCTTTTGCAGGCAGGAGGTCTGCCGGCGGATGAGACAACCTTAGAGCAGGCAAAGTGGCTGTTTGCCAATGACATTGCCGTGACTCCGGATAATGTACAGACACTGCAGACGTTAGATGAGCTGTCGGAGGAGCTGACACCGCGGAAGCTGTTAGATCAGATCATTTATGCGATGCAGACGGGGGCGATGCCGGAGCAGGCGACTCTGGATGACCGGCAGATCGTGATTGCCAGACAGGCATTAAACAGCTTGGCAGAAATCACGGATGAGGATGTGGTCAAGACTGTCCGTAATATGGGACAGAGCGAAGTGACGTTACAGCTTTTGGAACAGGCGGTTCAGCAGAGAAAGCAGAGTGATGGGACAGCCGTACAGACCGGACAGCTTTTGGCTGCGGATGCAGCCGCAGGACAGAGCGTTGCGGCAGTGAATGAGACAGTTACCATGACGAGACGCCAGCTTGAAGAGCTGCGGTTAAGGCTGACAATTCCGGCGGCTGTCCGGATGGAACAAAAGGGCATTGATATTGAGGTGGCACCGTTAAAGGAACTGGTTGATTCCTTGCGGCAGCAGGAACGGACGGATTACCGGCAGCTTATGCCGGGGACGGAGATTTCCGATGAAATGCTTGACCGCACGGAAGAGGTTCTTGACAAGGCATCACAGATCAGTGCAGCACCGGCATCAATGCTCGCGATCGGAGTCAGACAGCACAGCCTTTTGACAATGAATGTGCTGCATCGGGCGGCAGTCAGTGCGGTCGCGCAGACGAGACAGTATCAGGCGGATTATGAGGCAGTGGGCACGCAGGTGCGGACGGATCTGGGAGATTCGATTCAGAAGGCATTCCGGAATGTGCCGGAGCTTCTTACAGAACTTGGTATGGAGGATACGCAGGCGAACCAGAGAGCTGTCCGTATTTTGGGATACAACAGCATGGAGATCACCGAGCAGAATGTAACACAGGTGAAGGAGTTAGATGCACAGGTTGGAGCAATCCTTGATCAGATGAAGCCCGCAGTTGTATTAAAGCTTGTGCAAAGCGGAGAGGATCCGTTAGATCTCCCGCTGCAGGAGTTGGAGGATAAGCTGAACGGCATCTCAGATGCACAGGATATTTCTTCCGAGGAACGCTATACCAGATACCTGATGAGAATGGAGCAGGATCAGAACATTTCCGAGCAGGAGAGGGAAGGCTACATTGGAATCTACCGTCTGCTGCATCAGGTGGAAAGTTCCGATGGAGCTGCCATAGGAAGTGTTATGGAAGCAGGCTGGGATATGACACTTCGCAATCTGCTGACAGCGGTCCGGACAGAGAAACGAAAAGGTGTCGATGCAAAGGTGGATGATCAGTTTGGCGGTCTGTCCGATATTCAGTACAGTTCTAAAAGCATCACGCAGCAAATAGATCAGGCATTTTCCGATGAGAAGGGCTCAAATGCCGGTCAGGAAAACCGGGACGAGACGCAGGAATATTATGAGCGTCTGAATCGTCAGCTTCTGCGTGAGATCACACCATCGGCAGTGCAGACCGTCAGTGATGGTGATTTGGAGCATTTGCTGGATCAGTCACTGGAAGTATTTCATGATGCGTTAGATCAGACAGAGCCGGATCCGGAGATTGAGAAGCAGCTTTACAGCCAAATGGCACAGGAACTGCGGGAAACAATCGAACAGAGTCAGAATAGTGTCCGGTATCTTGGACAGCTTGGCATCCCGGATACTGTTGTTAATATTCAGGCGGCAGAGCTTTTGTTAGAACAGAATTATGATGTCTATCATCAGGTGTACGAAAAACGGGACAGACTATCTGTAGATAAACAGCAGGAGCTTGCCGATGCGATGGATGCCATGTACGACAGTCTGGAGGATGCGGAACACATACAGCAAAGCTATGACAGACTGGAGACACTTATGGAAACCGTACTGGCGCGTTCCTATGAAGCTCCGGCGATCACCGGTGAAGAGCTGCGTGGCTTAAAACAGCTTCAAAACGGTATGCTTCTTCAGAGAAGCATGGCGCGCAGGCACAGCTATGATGTGCCGATCGCAGACGGTGACAGTGTGGCAACCATGAATGTCACGTTGATACAGGGAGGAGAGGACTCCGGAAGAGTTCAGATCTATATGCAGGAGCTGTCTGCGGAGCTGCGGATCCAACAGGGCGAGGTAAAGGGACTGTTCCTCTGTGGAGATCGGGAAATGTATGAGCAGCTGTCCGGAAAAGCGCAGGATCTGATTGCTTCACTGGAGGAAAACGGTTACCCGGTGAAGAACATTTCCTACAGCATGAATCCAAAATCACGGCTTGACACCATGAACACTCCTGCAGGGGAAAAGGAACCGGCCACAGCATTATATAAAGCAGCAAAGCTGATTGTTAAGCATGTGATAAGAAGTACCGGACAGGAATAGCCCGTAACGGAGAAAGAAAATAAACCGTCCGCTGCAGCAGTGGGCATATGTGGCAGGGCGGACAGCATAATAACATAGAAATGAGGATTTAATATGAGAATTAATCATAATATTTCGGCACAGATGGCAAATGTTAATTTAAAGAAAACGGACAGCAGACTTTCTGCCAGTCTTGAGAGATTAAGCTCCGGCTACAAGATCAATAAGGCGGCCGATGATTCTGCCGGTATGGCAATTTCTAACAAGATGAAGGCGCAGATCCGTGCACTGGATCAGGCATCCCGCAATTCCGAGGATGGTCAGTCGATCATTGAGACGGCAGAGGGAGCGATGGGAGAGATTGAAAATATTCTTCAGAGAATCCGTCAGCTTTCTGTTCAGACCGCCAACGGTACTTATGCACTTGAGGATCGTGAGGCTGCACAGAAGGAGGTTGATCAGCTTCTGGATGAGATCGACCGAATCACAACAACCACAGAGTTTAACGGAACTCCGCTGTTGGATGGCTCCGCAGCAAGAACCTTTGCGAGCAGCAACATCAATGTGAAGCCGGTATATGCTTCCATGGAGGTAGAAAAGGGAGACTATAATCTGAAGATTGATAAGATTGCACAGCCGGCAGAGATTACATTTGCACTGCCGCAGGCACCGGCTTCCATCAGTATTGAGAATACAACGATCGAGATTGATGAGTCAATGAGTGCGGACGCAGCGATGGAGAGCATCCAGTCAGTCTGTGACAGAATGAATATGGATGTGGAACGCAAAGGTGATCAGGTAACGATCCGTACTCGCACCACAGGAAGCCTGCAAAAAATTGATTTCGCTGATGAAAACGGAACGAAGACCACCGTCAGGGGTGCAGATGCCAAGCTGACTCTGGGAGAGGGATTTGCAGATACCGCAACTTACTCCAGCTACGGCAACCTGATCACGATCCGTGATAATGAGGGCTTTGAGATGGAGATCGAGGCAAATAAGGTTGGTGATGTGAAATTAAGAACCTTTGATGCCGGTTATATGACGATCCAGATCGGTGCCAACGAGTCGCAGATCCTGAATATGAACTTCCCGGAGGTATCCTGCCTGAATCTGGGGCTGCGTACCTCGGATGGAACAGATACGATCAGTGTGGCAACACAGGATGGTTCTCTTCTGACCATGGATGCGCTGGATCGAGCGATCAAAAAAGTATCCAATGCGCGTTCAACTCTTGGTTCTTATCAGAATCGTCTGGAGGCAACCAATTCCAGTCTTGATCTGAGCAGCCAGAATATTACCGAGGCAATGTCCCGGATCAGTGATACCGACATGGCAGATGAGATGACAAAGTACACACAGTATGAGGTGCTTTCACAGGCGTCGACCTCAATGCTGGCGCAGGCAAACAACAGACCACAGCAGATATTATCTCTGCTTCAGTAATAAAATGAGGAATGGATATGGATTCAGAGAAGAGAAAGGCTTATACCACGCGGATCAGTCAGGCGAACCGCAGCGAGCTTGTGGTGATCATTTATGAGCTGCTGCTTGACAGCCTTGCGGATGCCAGACAGGCATTTGGAAAAGAGGATTTTGATACCGCCGATGTGGAATTAAAACGGGCGCAGGGGCTTGTGTGTGAATTACGAGGAAGCCTGAATTTTGAGTATCCGGTTTCTTACCGGCTTGTCTCCCTGTATCGTTATATCAATGAACAGCTTGTAAAGTCTATCACGCGGAAGAAGGATGTGAATCTGGATTCCTGCGAGAGAGTGATAAGTAGTTTGAAGGACAGCTTTGAGGAGGTTTCAAAGCAGGATACCTCCGGTCCGGTGATCGAAAGCGGACAGCAGGTATATGCGGGACTGACCTACGGAAAGGGAAGTCTCAATGAAGTAGCAATCGATGCTGGTACGATTGGACGTGGATTTCAGGCGTAGCGGTAACGAGAAAGGTAGATTATGGAAAAAAAGAATTTTTTGGATGACAGAGGTGCGGGAATCCTGATGCCGATCAGCAGTCTTGCATCACCTTATGGAATTGGAACACTCGGTGAGGAGGCGTACCATTTTGTGGACAGACTGGTGAAGGCCGGACAGAAGTACTGGCAGGTGCTTCCGGCAGGACCAACCAGCTTTGGGGACAGCCCGTATCAGTCATTTTCGGCATTTGCAGGGAATCCGTATTTTATCGATCTGGATACACTGATCGAGGAGGGACTTCTATTAAAGGACGAGGTAACCTGCGAAAGCTGGGGCGATGATCCGGAGGATGTGGATTATGCGATCCTTTTTCAGAATCGTTTTCGCGTCCTAAAAAAGGCATACAAGAGAAGCCGTCATAAGGAGCAGTCATCGTATCGTACCTTCTGCAGACAGAATGCATACTGGCTCGCAGATTACTGCCTTTATATGGCACTCAAGTTTGAAAATGACAATAAGGAATGGCAACTGTGGGAGGAGGACATCCGTTTCCGCAAGAAGGCTGCTGTGAAGCTCTGGGAGAAGAAGCTTGCTGATGAGATCGGTTTTTGGGAGTTCTGTCAGTACAAGTTTTATGAGCAGTGGAACCGTCTGAAGAAGTATGCACACAAGAAAAAGATCCGTCTGATCGGAGATATCCCACTGTACGTTTCTATGGACAGTGCAGATGTGTGGGCGCATTCCGATCTGTTTGAACTGGATGAGCGCAAAAAGCCGATCAACATTGCGGGAGTGCCACCGGACTGTTTCTCTGCGGACGGACAGCGCTGGGGCAATCCGCTCTATGACTGGAAGGCAATGGAAAAGGATAATTTCCGCTGGTGGTATAAGCGTATGCAGGCCAATGCAAAGCTTTATGATGTGATTCGTATCGATCATTTTATCGGTATTGTAAATTACTGGTCTATCCCGTCCTCCTGTCCGACTGCTGTGGACGGCAAATGGAGAAAGGGACCGGGTAAGAAACTGACGGATGTGATCCGCGAGGCGACAAAGGAAACGGATATTATCGCAGAGGATCTGGGTGTTGTTGGACCAAATGTCCGCAGCCTGATCCGGAAAACAGGCTGGCCCGGAATGAAGATTCTCGAATTTGCGTTTGATGATTCCCAGGAGAATGAGTATCTTCCGCATAACTACAAAGATCCAAACTGTCTTGTCTATGGAGGAACCCATGATAATGAGACATTGATGGGATTTTATGGAGCCAAAAAGAAAAAGGATCTCAAATATGTGATGGATTATCTGCAGATCAAAAAGAAAAAGCAGATCCCATCCGAAATGATCCGTCTCGGCTACAGCAGCATTGCCAATACCGCGATCTTTCAGATGCAGGATGTACTGGGACTTGATAACCGTGCGCGCATGAATCTGCCGTCCTCGGTAGGAACGAACTGGCGCTGGCGTATGCTGCCGGGAGCATTCACAAAGGAGCACTGCCGTTATCTGAAGAAGCTTTGTAAGATCTATAACAGATAGTCAGACGATTACAGAATAAGATGTCAATACAAAAGGGCAAAACCTTGATTCATATTGCATTATGAGAATTGTTCTATACTCTAAAATAGTCTGTCCGTAAAACGGGATATCCCATTTTACGGACAGACTATTGTTTTCTAAAAATGTTTATTTAAGATTTTATTGGATATTCGCTTTGATCTTTGCAGCGAGCTCAGCGGCATCCTGCTCCGGAGTACCAGGCTTCCAGCTGATATTTACGGTATCACCCTTATAACGTGGGATCAGATGTACATGGAGATGGAATACTGTCTGACCGGCAGCCTCACCGTTGTTCTGGAGAACGTTGATCCCGTCGCAGTGAAGCACCTCCATCATGGATTTTGCACATTTGCGGGCAATCTTGAAAAGCTTCTCGGCATCGTCATCGGCAAGCTCGAAAAGATCCGCGGCATGATTCTTTGGAAGGATCACGGCATGTCCCCTGGATGCCGGATTGATATCAAGCATTACCTTGAAATCGTCATCCTCATAAATGGTAGTGGAAGGGATTTCTCCCTTATTGATCTTGCAAAAGATACAGTCATCGACATATTTTTTACTCATAATAACCCTCATTTCTGCGTACGTTCTTGTATGTAATGGGGATGTGCCGGGTACGCTCAAGACACATTCTCATGTGAAATTCATTCAAAAACGGATCTTCCGTTATGATTTGTGAAATGTTCCGGCTTCATTAAGATATTGCAATAGGAAACAGCGTGTCAAAGGTACGGATCTGTTTGAAATCGCCCTTGGCAGTCACAGCGCCGGACAAAAAGGCATTGTGCATGGTAAGCTCTCCCTGAACGATACGCCGGACTGTCTTGTCATCCAGACGGATCTGGACATTCGCGGCAGGATTTGCTTTGTTGCTGCAAATAAGCTCTTCGTCGTGAATGTCAACGGAGAGTACCCTTCCATCCTCGAATTGGAGGTTATAACATACCGTGAGCGGTGAGACCGGCCGAAAATGCTCCTGCAGGGCATCGGCAAGTGGATCGCCTGCTATCGGTGCAGCCGTTTCTTCCTCGTCGGTGTCTCCGAGCAATCCCTTAAACATGCTGGTGAGTTCCTCAATGTCTTCCTTCTGCTTCTGAACATAATTGTTATCTGATACATACATGGAAAGCTGCTCGCTTTCCTGTGGTGTCAGCTGCATTGTTTTCGGACGCAGAGTATTCTCGCAGATGGAGTTTGTGCTGGAAGGAAATACTTTTAATTTCTTGGAGAAGGAACGGTAGAAGCTTTCTGCCTTCTTCTCGATGAGTAAAGCGTAATCCGGATTTGTTTCAAAGTCCGTATGATCCGCAACATAGGTGCAGATTCCCTCGCACGGAATGCCGCCGAGAATTTCCCAGGCACGGGTCAGCGTCTGATAAGCGTCCTTTTCGCCGGCAGTAGTGGCGGTGACAACCGGAAGCATATAAAGCTCCTTGATATGATCCTTGTCTCCATAAAGCCAGCAGGCATCCAGAAACTGCTGTAAAAATCCGCCGATCCCAAGCCACTCCACGGAAGCGGCAAGGATCACGCCGTCCGCCTCCTTCAGGGTCTTTGGCAGGACGGAGATGCCCTGCTTATCCTCGTAAAGATTATATTTCTTGACTTCCATATTAAGCTCGCCGAGTACCTCGGTCAGCTTGTTCATCACATAAATGGTAGGATCCTCAATGAGTCCCCTTCCTCCATAGTAAATATTGATCTGTTGCATAAGTTTCCTCATTTCCTGATAAATAAGATGAAAGCCTGACAGATATGTCAATGGCTGACAAGGTATTCGCCAATGGCTTTATCCCGGCAAGTTCGTCTGATCCGTCTCTGTCTGCCTGTCCGATGCACGACGTTGTCTGCCGGTACCTGCGATCAGACCAATAAGAAGTCCTCCGAGAAGACCGCCGACATGTGCTGCGTTGTCGACACCCTGATCGGTGAAACCACTGTACAGACTCAAGAAGACGGCGAAGATCAGCTGGCGGTAATCCAGATCGATCTTATCGCGGTGGAATAAGACAAGTGCCAGAAGTCCTCCGGTAATGCCGAAAATAGCACCGGACGCACCAATGGAAGCAGTGTCTGTTCCTAATAATATATTATAAACCATCGAGGTGAACCCTGCAATAATTCCGGACGAAAAGTACAGGATTGTAAAGCGTGGTGTGCCGATCTGCTGTTCCAGAAATGTTCCGAGGAAAAACAGGCAGAGCATATTATTAAAGATATGATCGATTCCACCGTGCAGGAACATACAGGTGATAATACGGTAATACTCATGCGCATTGAAAACCGCCCGCCAGGAAAGACAGCCCTTGTCGATCCAGGCGTCCTCCCCGCCAAGAATGCTGAAAAAATCCGTTTTCAAAAAGATCAGTACATTGACCAGGATCAGTGCTGCTGTGGCTGAGTCAAGATAACGGCGTATGCTGCCTTCGGAAGCAGAACTCTCCCCGGCAGTCTCGAGCTCTTGATATGGTTTCATATAGATCAACTTCCTTTCATTATTTGTCCTATTGTAGCGGGAAATGATGCAAAGGTCAAATGAAATGAGGACGTTACCCTGCAGATGATTGACATTTATGTTGAATGCGTGTAATATGAAAACGATTTTCAGATTAGCTCAAGCTCTTGAAATGAGAATGTTGCATGTGCCGGTAATCTTTTTTATGAGAATCAGCAATTACAATGATTTTTGCTCATAAAGACTATGTTATCCGCAGGCTGTGTCTGAAAATTAATGCAGATCACTAGGTTTTCTGAAAAGTCTTTGCTTTGCATCGCTTTGATAAATACGTGTCCGAACGACCTGAACCCCATAGGTGGGCTCAAATATTTCGGTCGGCACGCTTCCGCTGCGTTGCCCCACGCAATGGTGCATAATGCCCTAAAGCACAGGGCATAAGCACCAGCGGGGGCAGAGCGCCTTTCGAAACATTTGAATCCCACCTTGGGGTGAGTACGGCAGGACACGTTTATCGAAGATCAAAGCGGCAAAGCAATTAGACTTTTCGAAAACCGTAATGTGACAAGATAATTTTCAGACACAGCTTGCGGATAATTATATTTTCAGGCAAAAATCACATTTAATGATCAATACTTATAAAAAAGATTACCGGCACAGGAAGAATACACACGGGGGGAGCTTGAGACTTTTATCAGAGATGGAGTTGAGACGATGAATACAGGGAAACATTATCATACAAAACAACAGAAGATTATTTTGGAATATCTGATGAGCGGCGGACAAAGTTATGTGACGGTGAGTCAGATCGCCGCTCATTTAAAGGAGCAGGGGCAGTCTGTTGGTTTGACGACGATCTATCGTCATCTGGACAAGTTCGAGCAGGAGGGACTTGTCCACAAGATCGTATTGGATGGCAACAGTGGTGCACACTATCAGTATGCGTGTGAGGACGAGGGTTCTTTCCTTCTGAAGTGTGAGGGCTGTGGCAATATGATCCCGATGGCGTGCAGCCACATGGAGGAGTTATACGATCATGTGCTGGAGGAGCACAGCTTTCAGGTCAATCCACATCGTACCATGTTCTATGGGATGTGTAATAATTGTATGGCAAAAGAACAAAAAAAGGGGAATAAGAATGAGTAAGAATAAAAGAAAATGGCGGAACCTGACGCACCTGGCGGGTATGTGTCTGCTTGTGACGGCAGTGCTTTCCGGCTGCTCGGTGGCAGGGACGAATCAGGAGGCTGCGCCGGATCGAAAGGATGGAAAAGTAAAGGTGGCGGCAACGCTGTTTCCGTATTATGATTTTGCAAGACAGGTCGGAGGAGATTATGTGGATGTATCGCTGATCGTGCCGGCAGGGATGGATACACATTCCTTCGAGCCGACAGCATCGGATCTCATTCGGATGGGAAATGCCGATCTGCTTCTATATAATGGAGGAGAAAATGAGCAGTGGGTTGGACAGGTAATAGAGGCGGCAACAGATCAGAAGCTGTTAGCCGATGAGATGGTGCAGCATGTAAAGCTCCTGACGGAGGAGCATGTGGAGGGCATGCAGGAGGAAAAGGGAGAAGCTCATGATCATGACGAGGATGAGGAGCACACGCATGATGAAGCGGCGGATTTGCAGGATACACATGAAAATGACGGCGAGATCGATGAGCATATCTGGACTTCTCCCGTGAATGCGCAAAAGCTTGTGAAACAGGTGGCAGACGATCTGGGAAAGGTTGACCCGGAGCATCAGAAGGAATATGATAAAAATGCAGATGCATATATCAAAAAGCTTCAGAAACTGGATCAGAAGTTTAAAACGGTGACGGAGCATGCAAAGGATAAATATCTCGCGTTTGCGGACCGTTTTCCGCTCCGTTATTTCGTCGAGGAATACGGTCTTGATTATACAGCGGCTTTCGCCGGCTGCAGCAGCGATACAGAGCCGAGCGCAGATACGATCACATATCTGACAAGACAGGTGAAGGAGCGTAAGCTGCCGGTTGTATTAAAGATTGAGCTTACCAGTGATAAGGTGGCAAATGCCGTGGCAGAAGCGGCATCGACAAGGGATCATAAAGTAAAGGTGGAGACATTTTACACCTGTCATAACGTTACGAGACAGCAGTTTGATGCCGGAGAGACTTATGCGAGTCTGATGGAAAAGAACCTGAAGGTTTTGAAGGATGCACTTCAATAGAAAAGAACAGGAAGGCTTTGGCGGACACGCTTCGATAGAAATAGAAAAGAATCTATAAGAAAATATATGGGAGGAGAAGATATGCCGAAGAGAAAACAAAAACATTTTGGTCTGATCGCATTGCTCATATTCAGCTGTATGTTAAGTATGCCGGGGGCAGAGGCACTGGGACAGCTGCATACGGAGACAAAGGCGATCACGATGGAGGAATTTAGCAGTCTGATCGAAGCACAGCAGCAGAGCAAGACCGTTGAGGTGTCTTCGGCAGAGGATCTTGACAGCCTGCGAAGCTTTCTGCAGAAGAAACCGACCGGTCGTGGAAATGTTTTTGTTCAGACCCGGGATATTGTGGTATCTCCGTACAGTTATCAGTATCAGGAGGAAAGTGGACGCACAGCTATTTATTACGAAGGAAAAGCGGAGGCATACTATGATGCGAAGGCGGATGTGTATTATGCTGATCCAACGACCAAGACTGCGATTTCCTATACCTGGAAAACGGAGTCGTTTGCGCCGATCGGGACGGATTCTGATTCCACTGACCCATCCTGGAGTTACGAGGGCAATGGATATAAGATTGAGGGAATTTATCAGAACAGATTAAAGCGGAGTGCATGGAAAAGCGCCGGCATCTTTTACAATGCCAAAAAGATCAGTGGTGTTTTCGTGAAAAATTACTTTGGATATGGAAAGAATGTGACAGATCTTGGTGCTTTGGGGGGGAATCTTTTGTCAATAGAGGGCTGCCGCGGTGAAAATATAGAATTGACGCTGCGGCATCGGGGAGAGGACGTAGCCGTTGGTTTTGTGCCATATATAACAGGGAATATTACGGACACAGATGTTCAGGCGGATATCTGTGTTAACAACACTGAAGAAGAGAGCGGTTGTTTTGGAGATGTGTCGGTGGGGATAATCGCAGGGGGATGGTCTAAAAAAGGTATGATCTTGAATTGCAGCAGCTCCGGTCACATTGAGAACTGGAATGATTTGCGGGGGAGCGTAGGTGGTATTGCTGGGTCTGCCGCAGAGATCAGTAACTGCGAAAGCAATGTGAAAATCGGCGGCATGGCTGTTAATGTGGGAGGAATCGTCAGTTATATTGCCGCCGGAGATGTAAAAAACTGTGTCAGCAGGGCACAGCTTTGCGGTAATTTTCAAGTTGCCGGAGGTATCGCCGGAAGTGTCACACTTCATGAATATGAGGTCTCAGACTGCCGGTTTGAGGGAAGTATCCGGACAGATCGCAGCAAATCTTCGTATTTTAATACGGATGGTACGGAAGCATTATGCTATGGCGGTATCATTGGGGAGATCCCTTTTACAAATGAAATTCTGATAAAGGATTGCATCAATCTTGGTTCTGTTACGATGGAGAGCAGTCAGAGCGGAGCAGAGATAAGCTGGGGCACGGGAAATAAACTCGGTGGAATCGTAGGGTGGATCGCAGGAGGAGAGATCGTAAACTGCGTGAATGAGGGAAGGCTTTGCAACAAACAATCTGCAGAGCAGCCGGTAAGCGGAGAGAATACGACAGTCGGCGGCATTGCCGGTTATATGAAGGAAAATAGTGAGAATTCGGTTTTAAACTGCATGAATCGAGGGGATGTATTCAATGATAACGGCTCTGCAGGAGAAATCGTGGGAACGATGACGGGAGAAGATTCGGAGGTATGCAATATATATGCAGCCGGAACTGCTTCAGGAAATGCGGTAAGTAATCAGGTGATCGGTTGTGAAGGAAAAGGGGTGGCCCGGAACTGTTTCACGGAAGAAAGCGGTGGAGCCGGGAAACTGTGCGTTCTTTTGAATCAGTGGATCCATGATTTTGATGTTACAAAAGAATACCATACAATTGTCACTCCGGGAGGGGATGAGTTTCAGCCGTGGGTAGTGGAGAATGGTGTGCTGACGCTTCAGAGAAAGCCGGTGATCAATCCGACTCCGACGAAAACACCGGTGAAAACGCTGCCGCCGACAGTGACGCCATTGGTGACACAGACACCGACAAGGACTCCGGTGGCATCGCTGCAGTCGACAAGAACCCCGCCGGTAACGCAGGCACCGACGAAAACTCCGGCATCATCGAAAAGTCCGATACCGTCAGTAACAAAGAAACCCGTTCAAAGTGCAGCTCCGACTGTGACACCGAAGCAGAGTATGCTTCCGGAGCTGACGCCGGTACCATCAGTCAGTCCGACGGCCGATATCACAAACACACCGGTATCTTTTGCATCGGCGGGGGAAACACCGTCACAGAATGGGTTGGAAACGGTTGATCAGAATACGGCGAAGAATCAGAATACCGGGAAGGTCACGCCTTCAAACGGCAGGAAAGGGTTGATGGCACCTGTCTTTACTCTGAAAAATCGTCAAAACAGCAGAAAACAGAAGTATGTCCAGGTGACTCTGGAAAAATATCAGGGAACCTATGTGGAGATCAGGGCGAAATTAAAAGGACAGAAGTATGTGCGGATGAAATTAAAAGAAAACCGGATCAAAAAACTGCATGGGTGTATTAAATTCCGGTATACGGTATCCGGCAAGAGGATTTATTTTAAGGTGAGAACGTATCAGATCCGGAAAGGGAAGAAGATATACAGTGCGGTCAGCGCACAAAAAAGTATAAAAACGAAATAATCGTTCTAAATATCAAAATAGTATTAGTTTTTGGCTTAATAATTATAGACGGAATTGGATAATACAGATATAATGTTATCAGATGGTACAGCAGAGTTCGGTTTTGTTATGGGGACATGATCTGCTGTGTGCAAATAATTTTATTTAATTTGAAAGGAGTTTACGAACATGAAAGTAGCAGACGGATTTTGGTTGAACAAAAAGGGATACGATGTAAGATATGCATCTCAGGCATATCAGGTAACAACAACAGAGAATTCTATCAAGGTCATCGCAACACCATACACAGTTATGAACAGAGGTATGACACTTGGCGGACCAAACCTTGAGATTACATATTCTTCTACATCAGAGAATATCATTAAGGTTCACATCGTACATTACAAGGGTGGACTTGACAACATTCCTCAGTTTGAGCTGAACGAGGATACCGGATATGTTCCACAGATCACACGCACAGAGGATAAGGCTGAGCTGATCTCCGGAGATACCAAGGTAGTGATCAAGATCGGTGATGACTGGGATGTACAGTTCTATCATAAGGACAAGCATCTGACAGGTGGAGCATGGCGTTCAACTTCTATCATTAACGAGAACCAGTTCGCAGCAAATGCACGCATGGAGATGCAGGAGGACGATGAGTTCTTCAATTATCCACAGGATCCACACCGCACATACATCAGAGAGCAGCTCAAGACTGATATTGGTGAGTGCATTTATGGTTTCGGTGAGAAGTTCACTCCATTCGTAAAGAACGGACAGGTTGTTGAGACATGGAACTGCGATGGTGGTACATGTTCTGACCAGAGCTACAAGAATATCCCATTCTACATTTCTTCTAAGGGATACGGTGTATTTGTAAACAGCTCTGATAAGGTGTCCTTCGAGGTAAACTCAGACACTGTTTCCAAGGTAACATTTACACAGCCGGGTGAGGAGCTTGAGTATTTCGTGATCGGCGGTAACAATCTGGAGGAGGTTCTGGAGAATTACACTACACTGACCGGTAAGCCATCACTTCCACCGGCATATACATTTGGTCTGTGGCTGTCTACTTCCTTCACAACAAGCTATGACGAGGATACTGTTATGAGCTTCATCGATGGAATGAGAGACAGAAAGATTCCTCTTCAGGTATTCCATTTCGACTGCTTCTGGATGAAGGAGTATGAGTGGTGTAACTTCGAGTGGGATAAGGATATGTTCCCGGATCCGGAAGGTCTTCTGAAGAGACTTCATGAGGATAAGGGACTTGAGGTTTGTGTATGGATCAACTCCTACATTTCACAGCAGTCTAAGCTGTTCGATATCGGTAAGGAGAAGGGATACTTCATCAAGAATCTTGATGGCAGCGTATTCCAGGCAGATCTGTGGCAGCCGGGTATGGCAATCGTTGACTTTACCAATCCGGAGGCTTGCGACTGGTTCAAGGGTATGCTCAAGGAGCTCTTCAAGATGGGCGTAAACAACATCAAGACAGACTTCGGTGAGAGAATCCCAACCAAGTGTAAGTATTACAATGGCATGGATCCGATCAAGATGCACAACTACTACACATACCTTTACAATAAGGTTGTATTCGAGGCTCTTGAGGAGTACTTTGGCAAGGACAAGGCTTGTCTGTTTGCACGTAGTGCTACTGTTGGTGGTCAGAAGTTCCCTGTACATTGGGGCGGTGACTGCTATGCGGAGTATTCTGCTATGGCAGAGACACTTCGTGGCGGACTTTCCCTCTGCTCATCCGGTTTCGGCTTCTTCTCCCATGACATGGGTGGATTCGAGGCAACTGCACCGGCTGACGTATACAAGAGATGGTGTGCATTCGGTCTTCTTTCTACACACAGCCGTCTCCATGGTTCTACCTCTTACCGTGTGCCTTGGGTTTATGACAAGGACGGCGATACAGAGGCATGTGATGTACTTCGTCATTACACCGTATTAAAGGGACGTCTGATGCCTTATCTGTGGGCTCAGGCCAATAAGACACATCAGGTTGGTGTACCAATGATGCGTTCTATGGTTATTGCGTTTACAGACGATACCGCCTGCAAGTATCTGGATCAGCAGTATATGCTGGGTGATAACCTGTGTATCGTGCCTGTTATGAATGAGGAAGGCAAGGCTGAGTTCTATGTACCTGATTGCGGTACCTGGACAGATATCCAGTCCGGTGAGAAGTATGAGGGTGGCAGATATTACACAAGACAGTGTGATTACTTCCAGACTCCGATCCTGGCTCGTCCAAACAGCATTGTTACTTACGGTAACTTCGATGCAGAGGACAAGATGACAGTTCTTTATGATTATCTGCAGGATGCAGAGGCAGTGATCTATGGTCTTGAGGATGGTAAGAGCGCGTCTGCAGTGATCTATGACAGTGAGTCTAACAAGCTGACCCAGATCAAGGCAGTCAGAAACGGCAATGTGATCGATGTGACCTATGATGCAACTGACAGAAGCTTCAAGATTACAGCTGAGGGCAAGACAGTAGATGCAGCTGCAGGAAGCACAAGCGTACAGATTACTCTGTAAGAGTGGATTTAAGAATTTATGATATAATTTAAGAAAGCCCTGCGGCATTTGTCCGCAGGGCTTCTTTTGATAAGAGAGAAAGATTCATCGTAAAAGAACATGTTATTGACTAAAAACCGTCAATAGAAGACTTGTCATGAAGATTGAAAAATGATAGTGTAGGTTATGTTAAAAACTGCCTGTTGACAAAAGGGGGCTTTTTGGAGAAAATAGGCAGTGTAACATAACAGGTGAAATGAGACAACGTTAAGGAGGAAAAGACGAAATGGTAAATTTTAAAGAATGGGACGGATTTGAAGGACGTCTCTGGAAAGAAGAAATCAATGTCCGTGATTTTATCCAGAATAACTACACTCCATATGATGGAGATGAGTCATTCCTGGAGGGACCAACCGAAGCAACCGATAAGCTTTGGGGCAAGCTGCAGGAACTGCAGAAGGAGGAACGTGCAAAGGGCGGTGTCCTTGATATGGACACGGATATTGTATCGTCTTTGACCTCCCATGGACCGGGATATATCAGTGAGGATTTAAAGGATCTGGAGAAGATTGTTGGTCTCCAGACAGATAAGCCGTTAAAGCGTGCATTCATGCCTTACGGTGGTATCAAGATGGCAGAGGAGTCTCTGAAGATGTATGGTTATGAGCCAAATCCGGAGCTTCACAAGATTTTTACCGAATATCATAAGACACATAATCAGGGTGTATTTGATGCATACACACCGGAGATGAGAGCAGTCCGCAAGAACAAGATCATCACAGGTCTTCCGGATACATACGGACGTGGACGTATCGTAGGTGATTATCGTCGAGTTGCTCTTTACGGTATCGATCATCTGATCGCAGAGAAGGAAGCGGATAAGGCAGTCTGCGGAAGCGGAAGCATGAAGGGTGAAGTGATCCGCCTTCGTGAGGAGCTGCAGGAGCAGATCAATTCCCTGAAGGGAATGAAGGAGATGGCAGCCATTTACGGTTACGATATCTCTGAGCCTGCTAAGAATGCAAGAGAAGCTGTTCAGTGGACTTATTTCGGTTATCTTGCTGCTATTAAGACACAGAACGGTGCTGCAATGAGTATCGGTCGTGTCTGCACATTCCTTGACATTTATATTGAGAGAGATTTAAAGAACGGCACACTGACTGAGACAGAGGCACAGGAGCTGATCGATCACATGACCATGAAGTTCCGTATGGTCAAGTTTGCACGTATTAAGTCTTACAACGAGCTGTTCTCCGGAGATCCGGTATGGGCTACCATCGATCTTGCCGGTATCGGCGTAGATGGCCGTCATATGGTGACAAAGACAGATTATCGTGTGCTTCATACACTGGAGAATATGGGACCTGCTCCGGAGCCAAACATCACGGTACTTTATTCATCAGATCTTCCAGAGAACTTCAAGAGATATGCAGCAAACATCTCCATCAAGACAAGCTCTGTACAGTACGAGAACGATGATGTTATGAAGCCTGTATGGGGTGATGATTACGCAATCTGCTGTTGTGTATCTGCAACACAGACCGGTAAGGAGATGCAGTTCTTCGGAGCAAGAGCAAACCTTGCAAAATGTCTGCTTTATGCGATCAACGGTGGTGTTGATGAGAAGAATAAAGTACAGGTTGGACCAAAGTATCAGCCAATTACTTCTGAGTACCTTGATTATGATGAGGTTATGGAGAAGTATGATGCAATGATGGACTGGCTTGCAGATATCTATGTAAATACACTGAACCTGATCCAGTACATGCATGATAAATATTATTATGAGGCAGCTCAGATGGCACTGATCGATACGGATGTACGCCGTACATTCGCTACCGGTATTGCAGGTTTCTCACATGTAATTGATTCCCTGAGTGCGATCAAGTATGCAAAGGTAAAAGTAATCCGTGATGAGAACGGACTTGCTGTAGACTATGAGACAGAGGGAGATTTCCCTAAGTATGGTAATGACGATGACCGTGCCGATGAGATTGGTGTATGGCTTCTCCGTACCTTCCTTGGGAAGATCAAGAAGCATCATACCTATCGTCGTTCTGAGCCGACTACATCTATCCTTACGATCACATCAAACGTGGTTTATGGTAAGGCAACCGGTTCTATGCCAAACGGCAGAAAAGCAGGACAGCCACTTTCACCGGGAGCAAACCCAAGCTACGGTGCAGAGCAGAATGGTCTGCTGGCTTCCCTCAACTCTGTTGCAAAGATTCCTTATGAGTGGGCTCTGGATGGTATCTCCAATACACAGACCATCAATCCGGACGCACTTGGCCATGAGGAAGAAGAGCGCAAGACAAACCTTGTACAGGTTATGGATGGTTACTTCGATCAGGGAGCACATCACCTTAATGTCAATGTATTTGGCAAGGAGAAGCTTATTGACGCTATGGAGCATCCGGAGAAGGAAGAGTATGCAAACTTCACGATCCGTGTATCCGGTTACGCCGTTAAGTTTATCGATCTGACCAAGGAGCAGCAGATGGATGTAATTTCCAGAACCTGCCACGCACAGATGTAGTCAGAACGCAATACGCGAGGGCTGGGAGGTGTTGTTGGCGTCTTTGCCTTTGTGTAAATCAGATGTATAGATATGAATACAAACCTTGCATTTTGGTGTATAATAGGATCAGAATGCAAGGTTTGTGCTGTATAAAAGAGAAGAACAGCAGACAGGGAGGCACCGGTAGGGGAAATGCAGCAACCGGTAAAGCTGACTTCGTCTGCAGGAAAAGGAGAGAAAACATGGGACAGGTAAAGGGACGGATCCACTCCGTGGAGACATTTGGTCTGGTGGACGGACCGGGTGTGCGCTATGTAGTGTTTCTGCAGGGCTGCCGCATGCGGTGTAAATACTGCCATAATCCGGAGACATGGAAGCCGGATGAGGGTGAATTAAAGACAGCGAAAGAGGTCTTTGACAAGGCGTACCGTTACCGCAGTTACTGGAAGAACAACGGCGGTCTGACGGTCAGCGGAGGCGAGCCGCTGTTACAGATTGATTTTCTGACAGAGCTGTTTACCTTAGCAAAGGAAAAGGGCATTCACACAACACTGGATACCAGTGCCAATCCGTTTGATCCGGATTCGGCAGAGTTTATGGAGAAGTTTGAGAAACTCATGGAAGTGACAGATCTCGTTATGCTTGATATTAAGGAGATGGATCCGGAGAAGCATAAGGCGCTGACGGGGCAGACGAATGAGAATATTCTGGCGCTGGCAGACTGGCTTAATGAGCATGGAAAGCCGATGTGGATCCGCCATGTTCTGGTGCCGGAGCTTACCGATGATGAGGCAGGCTTACAGGCACTGAGGGAGAAGCTTGACCGGTGGAGTAATGTGGAGCGGGTGGAGATCCTGCCATATCATACGCTGGGACTGTTCAAGTGGCAGAACCTTGGCATTGATTATCCTCTGGAGGGGGTACGAACACCGACGCAGGAGGAGGTCGAAAAGGCAGAAAAGATTCTGGGGATACGAAAGCAGCCGTGAGAAATAACGATTCATGAGAGTATTATGTCAACGAGAATTGCGAAGCAATTCTTGGAGGGCAAAACGCTGGTTTTGCCCTTTATAATATATAGGAAAATGCTCGTAACGTAGTGTTATGTCAACGAGAATTGCGAAGCAATTCTTGGAGGGCAAAACGCTGGTTTTGCCCTTTTTACAGAGAGGAAGGCAGTATTATGGTAAAGCATATTATTTTGTGGCAGTTAAAGGATGAATTATCAGAGGAAGAGAAACAGACCGTCAAGGCCGGCATCAAGGAGGGACTGGAAGGTCTTGCCGGAAAGGTTCCGGGACTGACGGAGGTACATGTGCAGACACAGGGACTTGCATCATCAAATGCAGATGTAATGCTTGATACTACACTTGTAGATGAGACTGCGTTAAAGGGCTATGCAGTGCATCCGGAGCATGTGAAGGTTGCCGACAGCAAGGTTCGCCCGTACACGAAGACAAGAGTCTGCATGGATTTTGAGGTATAAGGAACAGAGTAGAATTTGAAATATTGCTTGCAGTTCTTCGATGCAGAGCGTTTGCGGAATGGAGATTAATATGACACTTCAACAACTTCGATATGTGATCATGGTGGCGGAGACCGGAACGATCACAGAGGCAGCGGGGAAGCTTTATATTTCCCAGCCGAGTCTGACCAACGCGATTCATGAACTGGAAAAGGAAATGAATCTTGTGATATTTAATCGGACGAACCGCGGGATTTCTCTGTCCAAGGAGGGCGAGGAGTTTCTCGGTTATGCAAGGCAGGTACTGGAGCAGGCATCGATCCTGGAGGATAAATACAAGGGAAAGGGCGGCGGCAAGAAGCAGTTTTGCGTGTCCACACAGCACTATTCCTTTGCAGTCAATGCATTTGTGGATCTGATCAAGGAATACGGACAGGACGAATATGATTTCAGCATCAGAGAGACGCAGACCTATGAGATCATTGAGGATGTGGCGCATATGAGAAGCGAGATTGGAATTTTGTTTCTGAATGATTTCAATGAGGTTGTCCTGCACAAGATCCTGAAATCAAATGACCTGAAATTCCACAAACTGTTTGTTGCAAAGCCGCATGTATTTATCAGTAGAAGACATCCGCTGGCGGATCACAAGGTGATCACCAATGAGGAGCTGGAGGCATATCCGTATCTTTCGTTTGAGCAGGGAGAACATAATTCCTTTTATTTTTCGGAGGAGATATTTTCTGCCTCAGAGCGAAAGAAAAACATTCGTGTCCGTGACAGAGCGACATTATTTAACCTGCTGATCGGTCTGAACGGGTATACGGTCTGCAGCGGTGTCATCGACAAGAAGCTCAATGGAAAGGATATCATTGCGGTGCCACTGGCAGATGAAAGCGACATGCGCATCGGATACATAACGCATAACAAAGCGGTGCTTAGCAGGATTGGCATGACATATCTGGAGGCACTGGAAAAGTACCTCGGTTAGCCGGAGAGCTCACAGGAGGCAGGCGTCTGCATGATGGAAACAGAGAAGCTTAGATGAGTTGTTTATAGTTTTAAACTATGGACAACTCAATTTTTTTGTATTATACAAATGACAGAGGGGAACGTATAATGATGTCAACATAAAACAACGCGCCTGACGACAGAATGTCTTTGGAGAAGGATGAAAAGACAGAGCTGTGGTAGAAATGGAGGATGAACATGAAGACATCAGTAATTGGATTTCCAAGAATCGGAACTTTGCGTGAGCTTAAATTTGCATCGGAGAAATATTTCCGGAAAGAGATTGATGGAAATGAGCTGACCCAGACAGCGGAGGAGCTGAGAAAAACGCACTGGAAGTTGCAGAAGAAATCAGGAATTAATTTTATTTCCGGCAATGATTTCTCCTTTTACGATATGGTTTTAGATACCGCAGTGTTGCTTGGAATTGTTCCGAAAAGATATCAGGAGCTTGGTCTTTCTGCGATTGATACATATTTTGCAATGGCGCGTGGTTATCAGGGAGAATCCGGTGATGTGAAAGCGCTTGCCATGAAGAAATGGTTTAATACGAATTATCATTATATTGTGCCTGAGATCGAGGATGACACGAAGATCACATTGAACGCAGATAAACTGTTTCATGAATATTTTGAGGCAAAGAGACTTGGAATCGAGACAAAGCCGGTTGTCATTGGCGCATTTACGATGTTAAAGCTCATTCGCTATACCGGTAAGAAAACGGCAGGTGATTTTGCAGAAGCAATTATCCGGGCTTATCAGGAACTTCTTGCAAAGTGCAATGAGGAGCAGGTGGAGTGGCTGCAGTTTGATGAGCCGTCACTTGTTAAGGACTTGGGTGCAGAGGACATCGAGCTGTTCCATCGGATCTATGATAATATTCTGTCTGATGCAGGTAAGTGCCGGGTGCTTTTACAGACTTATTTTGGCGATGTGAGAGATATTTATGCAGATCTGATCCGGATGCCGTTTGCAGCGATCGGACTGGATTTTATTGAGGGCAGACAGACCTGCGAGCTGATCGAAAAGTTTGGATTTCCACAGGATAAGATATTGTTTGCGGGACTTGTAAACGGCAAAAATATCTGGAGAAATCATTACGAAAAAACGCTGGGAACGGTTGCTGACTTGAAGAAAAAAGGTATTTCCGTTGTATTGTCCACTTCCTGCTCCCTGCTTCATGTTCCGTATACGCTCAAGCATGAAACCAAGCTTTCGCAGGAATTTACCTCTTACTTTGCTTTTGCGGAGGAAAAGCTTGCAGAGCTTAAGGAATTAGGACAGCTTGCCGATCAGGATAATTATCAGGAGAGCGAAGTATATCAAAAGAATAAGGCTTTGTTTGCCGGAGAACGTGACTGCCATAACGAGGAGGTTACAAAACGTCTTTCCGGTGTGATCGAGAAGGATTACATTCGTCTGCCGAAGAGAAGCGAGCGTCAGGCACTGCAGAAAAAGGAGCTTAAGCTTCCGGAATTTCCGACGACAACGATCGGTTCTTTCCCTCAGACAAAGGATGTCAAGGCGAACCGTTCTGCATTCCGCCGCGGAGAGATTTCCAAAGAGGAGTATGTTGCATTTAATAAAAAGAAGATTGCAGATTGTGTCAAATGGCAGGAAGAGATCGGACTGGACGTACTGGTACACGGAGAATATGAGCGAAATGACATGGTGGAATATTTCGGTGAGGCGCTGGGAGGCTTTTTGTTTACGGAAAAAGCGTGGGTACAGTCCTACGGTACAAGATGCGTGAAGCCGCCGATCATCTGGGGGGATGTATACCGTGATAAGCCGATCACTGTGGAGTGGTCTGTCTATGCACAGTCCCAGACCGATAAGATCATGAAAGGAATGCTGACAGGACCGGTTACGATCTTAAACTGGTCATTCCCAAGAGAGGATATTTCCATTAAAGAATCTATTTCCCAGATCGCACTGGCAATCCGTGATGAAGTGCTTGACCTTGAGGCAAACGGAATCCGCATGATCCAGATTGACGAGGCGGCTCTGCGTGAAAAGCTGCCACTGCGCAGATCGGACTGGTACGACGAATATCTTGATTTTGCAATTCCGGCATTCCGCCTGACACACAGTGGTGTGAAAGCGGATACGCAGATTCACACACATATGTGCTACAGTGAGTTTACCGATATTATTCCGGCAATTGACGATATGGATGCAGATGTCATTACCTTTGAGGCATCCCGTTCAGATCTGCAGATCCTTGATGCACTGCGGGAGAATCATTTTGAGACAGAGGTTGGACCCGGCGTTTATGACATCCATTCGCCACGCGTTCCTTCTGTAGAAGAGATGGTGCAGGCACTTCGTCTGATGCTGACCAAGATTGAGCCGGAGAAGCTCTGGGTCAATCCGGACTGCGGACTGAAGACAAGAGGTGTGCCGGAGACGGATGCGAGCCTTCGAAACATGGTAGAGGCAGCAAAGCAGATCAGACAACAGTAATAAGGTTACCGGAAAAGGGGCAGATAAAAGAAACATCTGCGCGAGAGTGATGTCACTTCCCGGCAGAGAATGTATTAGAAACGAGGTTTACTATGAAAATCGCAGATATTTGTAAGAAGAAAAAGAGCTTGTCGTTTGAAATTTTTCCACCAAAAAGAACAGAGGATCTGGAAAATATTGACGAGACACTTTCGGTATTGTGTGAGTGTGATCCTGATTTTATCAGTGTTACCTTTGGCGCAGGGGGAAGCTCCAATTGTAACCGGACGATCGAGCTTGCCAAAAAGATCAAGAATGAATATCACGTAGAACCCGTGGTGCATCTGACCTGCCTTCATTATAATAAAAGCGAAATTGATGAATTTGCAAGGATTTTGACACAGGAGGGGATTCAAAATGTTCTGGCGCTGCGAGGCGACCGGAATCCTGATATTCCGGAGAAGGATGATTTTAAGCATGCCTCCGATCTGATCCGTTATTTAAAACCGAAAAGTGATTTTTGTTTTCTGGGAGCCTGCTACCCGGAATGTCATCCGGAATCAGATGGGAAGATTTCAGAAATGAAGCATTTGAAGGCAAAGGTAGATGCCGGCGCGGAGGTGTTGCTTTCCCAGCTGTTTTTTGACAATGAGCAGTTCTTCCGGTTTGTGGAGGACTGCAGGATCGCCGGAATTGGGGTGCCGGTCATTCCGGGCATTATGCCGGTGATCAATGCTCGCCAGATCAAACGGATGGTAACCATGTGCGGAGCTTCCTTTCCGGAGCGTTTTCAGAGGATCCTTCATAAGTATGAGGATAACAAGGAGGCACTTTTTGATGCCGGAATGTCCTATGCACTGAGCCAGATCATTGATCTGCTGGTCAGCGATATCGACGGGATCCATCTTTATACGATGAATAATCCGCTGGTGGCAAGGAAGATCTGTGATGGGATAAGGCACATTATTTAAGTTTTGCTAAGTTTCACTCAAAAATCTTTTGAAATAATTAGCACTCATCTCTTGTTATTGTGACATTGGTTTTGTCTAGTTTCATATAGTCCCGTAACGCCCTATTTACAAGGGATTCACGGATTTCAATGCGTCCGGCGTAAAAGACGTATTGTTACAGTTATTCAATAAGATTATTGGAGCGTAAAAATAGTATTGCTATTGTGCGGACATTTGCATATAATAAAGATAGATGGAAACACTATTCACGAAAGGAGATGTTTTATATGGCTACAAAATCAGCAAATTTATATGCAAGGATTGAACCAGATGTTAAAGAAAAAGCAGAAAGTATCCTCTCTACACTCGGTATTCCTGCTTCCAGTGCTATCAATATGTTTTATAAACAGATTATCTTACAGAGAGGACTTCCTTTTGAAGTGAAAATACCATCTGCCAGACCTGTTGACGTCAGCACATTATCAGAAGCAGAGTTCAATGAAGAATTGGAAAAAGGATATGCGGATATGCAGGCTGGACGGACAAAAAATGCGAAAAAAGCTTTTGCTGATATTCGCAAGGATTATGGCTTATGATATATGAAGTAGAAATATCCGAACAGGCTGACAGTGATTTGAGAGGAATTTTTGAATATATTGCTTTTGAATTGCAATCGCCGGAAAATGCAATCGGACAGCTTGACCGTCTGGAAGAACAGATATTAAGTCTGGATACGATGCCGGAGCGTTATCGGAAATATGAAAAAGAACCGTGGAAAAGCCGTGGGCTTCGTGTATTACCAGTAGATAATTATGTGGTACTTTATATTCCAGACAACGTTAAAAAAGTTGTAACAATACTTAGAGTAATGTATGCCGGACGGGACATAGACAATCAGTTAAATCTCCACACAAAGCAATAAAGAATATGATTTAAAGCAGTCTTTCATTTATGATCGACTGCTTTTTTCATGCTCAAAATTAGAAGAAAGGACTGAATTATGATGGAAGAATGTAGCGTATTGATTGAAACGACAAAATCAGCAGAGGATAAAACCTCTCGCTGGTTTGATTTACCCATTGATTATGAGCTGTTCCGTGACCTGCTTGGTGTAGAAGCTGACAGTGGCGATTATCAGATTATAGATATGAAACTCCCTTTTGCTGGCGATATTGTAAGAGCAACCAGCGTCAGACGATTGAATAAGCTGTACTTTGCTTACATGGAGTTACCGCCATTGACACCCACACGATATATGAAAAAGAAATCATTCAGCTAAGATTGAACGATACCAACGGTATTGAGAATTTCGTCAAGAACTTTGCGAAAGCCTACTACTCATGGGATACCAGCAAGGAAGCCATTGAAGCAAGGACAACAGAAATCAGTAAATACCTTACCAAAGAATTACAGGACTTGAACGCCGATACCATCAGAACGGACATACCAACCAGTGCTACTGTTACAAATGTGCTGGTCTGGAATGTAGAACAGTCTGGAACGGACGATTTTACCGTTGCCTACGAAGTAGATCAGCAGGTAAAAGAGGGAGAACAGACACAGGCAGTCACAGAAAACTATACCGTGACCGTTCATGTAGATAAGGACGGTGCAATGGTCATTACCCAGAATCCTACCCTTGCTCCGTCGGTACAGAAATCAAAGTATGAACCGAAAGTACAGGAAGCCGATGTCAGGGTCAGTTCCGACACAGTTAAGGACGATAACTGGAAGATTATAGGATAAGAATAAAATCTGTGCTTAAAAGTGTAAGCACGGTTCATCTTTGTTGATATTTTGCAGTAATCTTATTAGTACATTATAATTGCCTTATGAGAGAAAAGTAGTGTGTAAAACAATTCGTTATTGTATTTTATGAAAAAATTAAATTTATACTATCTTTTTATTGCTCTCAATCGTTATACATTATAGAACGGGATAAATATTTTGAACTTCTAATAATGAGAAAGGGGGATTTTGTGTATAATGATTTTCTACTAATTAGAAAAATGAAGCAAGGTGATGATAATGCTTTTGATTTGTTTGTCCACAAGTATTATCAAGAAATTTTAAGCTACTGTTATCATCATTGTTTCGATCAAACATATGCGGAAGATTTAACGCAGGAAACTTTTATACGTTTTTTCACAAAATTGTCCGACTATCATTATAAAGGGAAAACACTGAATTATTTATATACGATAGCAGGTAATCTTTGTAAAGATTATTTAAAGAGGACAAAAGAAACACTTCTGGAAGAAAATGAATTTGAGGAAGAAAATCAAACGGAACAAATTTTGAATAGAGTTTTGATAGAACAGATTTTAGAACAACTTCCAGATGATTCAAGAGAAGTGCTTACACTTTATTATTTTCAAGAACTAAAACTGACAGAAATTTCTGATACATTGCAAATTGGACTTCCACTGGTAAAGTATCGTTTGCAAAAAGCAAGGAAACAGTTAAGGGAACTTCTCGGAAAGGAGGAATTAGATGAATAAGAAAGAAAAGATAAAAAAATATAGGGAAAGCGTACAAGTGGAAGCCAACGAAGAAAAAATACAGGAAACAATTTATAAATCTAAAAATGTCTTTTTTATGGCAGAGCAAGAACGAATGCTTTCTTACCATGATTTTTTGTGGACACAGCTTCGTGTGATACAAAAAAGATGGTGGGTTTTTCAATTTATGATTTTAGTGGCATTATGGATTGCTTTAAGTTCTATCCATGATGAAATATATCTAAAAAGAAGTATGGGTGTAGTAGCCACACTATTTGTAATTCTTATTATTCCCGAACTATGGAAAAACAGGTCATGTGAATGTATGGAAATAGAAGCTACTTCCTATTATTCATTAAAACAAGTATATGCTACACGTATGCTGTTATTTGGTGTTACAGATATTTTTTTGATAACTGTATTTTTAGGAGTCGTTTCAGCAGGTTTACATTATGAATTGTCAGAATTAGTAGTTCAATTTCTTTTTCCGCTTTGTGTAACTGCCTGTATCTGTTTTGGGATTTTATGCAGTAAACACTCTTTCAGTGAAACGGTTGCGATTGTTCTGTGTGTGATATGGAGTGCAGTATGGCTTTTTATTGTTTTAAATGAAAACGTATATATCATGGTTACTGTTCCCATCTGGTCAGCACTGCTGGGTGCAACAATACTTTTTATTGCTTTTGCTATATATCGTGTTTTAAAGAATTGTAATCAATATTTGGAGGTGTCATTTGATGAAATTAGAGCTTGATGGTTTAACAAAAGAATTTGGAGATTTTACGGCTGTCAATCATATAAACCTCACTATGACAAATGGTGTGTATGGTCTTTTAGGTGTAAACGGAGCAGGAAAAACAACTTTAATGAGAATGTTGTGTACTCTTTTAAAGCCAACAAGCGGAACGATATGCTGTAATGGAAAAGATATTTTTAGTATGGACAGCGAATATCGTAAACTGTTGGGGTATTTACCGCAGGATTTTGGATTTTATCCCGAATTTACAGTGGAGGATTATTTACTTTATATTGGAGCGCTAAAAGGAATACGCCCTATTGTTGCAAAAAAGCGAGTAAAAGAATTGATTGCTAAGGTTGGTCTTTCAAAAGCAGCTCATAAAAAAATGAAAAAATTATCTGGTGGTATGAAGCGCAGAGCCGGAATTGCACAGGCTATGTTGAATAATCCTAAGATTTTAATACTTGATGAACCAACAGCAGGACTTGACCCAAATGAAAGAATTAGGTTTCGCAATTTGATTAGTGAGCTTTCAGAAGACAGGCTGGTGTTATTATCAACACATATCGTTTCGGATATTGAGTATATTGCGAATGAAATCTGGTTGATGAAAGACGGAGAAATTCTGCACAAAGGAAGCATTGATGAATTGATAAATTCTATGACAGAAGCGGTATGGGAATGCCTTGTACCGAAAAATAAGGTGTCTGATTTCATGGAAAAATATAAAATTTCCAATATGAAATCAGAAATAAATCAAGTTATGCTACGAATTATTTCTCACGAAAAACCGGTTGGAAATGCAGTGCGTGTAGAAGCGTCACTGGAAGATGTATTTTTATATTATTTTGGAGAGAAAGCAGGTGATGAAAATGCTACGCTATGAAATCAGAAAAGTGTTTTCTAAATCAAAAAATAGAATTGCTGTTATCGTATTATTCGTAATACTGGTGATAACAAGTATTTTAACGATTAACAAGGTGGAATTTGTTGATGAAAATGGAAATTCTTCTGTTGGAATTTCGGCTTCAAGAGATTTAAGAGAAGCTAAAAACCAATGGGCAGGTTATTTAACCACTGATACATTGAGTAAGGCACTGGAAGAAAACAAGACAATTAACAGTTCGAAAGAGGCATTGTCGGATGACATTACAGAACAAAATAAGGCATATGCAAAAAAGCAGGGCATAGCTGGTATTATGGATGTCATCATTTGTGCATTCAGTGATTATAGAGATTACAATTATTATGCGCCGGATCATATTTCTGATGATGAAGTTGGAACTATCTATGAAAGAAGAATTTCTACTTTAAAAAATTGGCTTGAGTCTGGAGGAGAAACATTTTCGCAGGCAGAAAAAGATTTTATAATTCAGAAATATGAAGAACTGAAAACGCCATTTTACTATGAATATATAGACGGTTGGTCTGCATTATTGCAAAATATATCAACCTTTATTCTGATGCTGGCTTTAGTCATCGGTTTTCTGGTATCCGGGATATTTTCGGATGAATTTCAGTCAAAAGCAGATTCCATTTTTTTCTCTGCACGATTTGGAAGAAGCAAGGGGATTTCCGCAAAGGTAGGAGCAGGTTTTTGTATTACTACAGGATTTTATCTAATGTTTGTATTTTTATATACGCTTATTGTACTTTTTGTATTAGGTGCAGACGGTGCAAACTGTCCAATCCAGTTAGATTTGTGGAGAAGTGTTTATAATATTACTTTTTTACAGGCATATCTTTTTATTGTTGTTGGGGGATATATTGGAACTGTATTTGCTTCTACGCTTGCAATGATTGTATCAGCACTCACACGCTCTACTCAAACTGCGATTATTGTACCATTCATTGTGTTATGTGCATTTCCGTTTTTAAGCAGAATTATTACATTGCCGGGATTATGCTCGTTCTTTCCAGACCAGCTATTAGAAGTTTATTTAGATATTAAAGAAGCTGGACTTATAACATTGGGAAATAAAGTAACAACAATAGCCACCGTTATTGTTCCTGTATATGCAGTGATATGTCTGGTTTTTCAACCTATACTGTACAGGGTTTACAAAAGGGTGGAGATAAAATAATTGAAACGATATAAAAGACGAAGAAGATTTAAAGTAAAAAAACTTTTTATCCTGTTATTTATAGTAATGTTATGTGCGATGGCAGGAAAGTTTCTTAATTCATTTTTTACAATGCCTTTTCTTGGTAGCATAACACATCATATAGCCAGTGAAGATAATGGCTGGAATTTGATTCTTGTAAATCGTGATAATTATATTCCTGCTGATTATAAAGTACAGCTTACAGAATTATCAAACGGTAAAAAGGTTGATTCCAGAATTTACCCAGAGTTGCAGGAAATGTTCGATGACGCAAGAGCACAAGGGTATTACAGATATGTCGGGAAAGAAGTTGCGTCGGAAATATACTCTCAAGGAATTTGTTTGGAAGAATATATAGATACGCTAGACTAGTATGGAGGTTGAACGTATGGAATGGATTTACTGTCCTAATTGTAATAACAAGACACGAATAAAAATAAGATTAGATACGGAATTGATAAATTTTCCATTGTAGCGATTCATGCAATGATCTGGGAGCGACCGTTGGAAAAGTAGTTCTGCCATGACCTGCAACACAGAATAATGATACACCCGTATGACACGGCTCAGCCCACAGGAATGGGAATGGTTGAGATACCAGCGGAGCTTGCCGAAGCCGTCTGATTGCTTGTAAAAAGCACATGGTAAAGGAGAGTGATACTTTTACTGGTGTGTAGAAAATGACGATAATACAGGTCGGTAAAAGGAGGGCTGACAGATGAACAAAACAAAAGAAAGACCAATCTCACAGCCGATAACGGTAAATATAGATAAATTGTCTGCAATGTTATCTTGTGGTCATGCTACTGCAAGAAAGATTGGAGAACAGGCAGGAGCAAAAATTATAATTGGACGCAGGGTTCTTTATTCGGTAGAAAAAGTCAAAAATTACCTCTCATATCTGGAAGAATAGCACCCTTTTTCATTTATGTTTCTTGTGATATATGGTATAATATTTATAGACATAACCACGTCATGAGAACAAAAAAAGGGGGCTATTACTGAAAGGAATGTTTCTCATGGCAAATAGCAGAAAAGACCATAAAGGAAGAAAATTAAGAGAGGGCGAAAGCTGGCGTAAAGATGGTAGATACAGTTACCGTTATACAGATATAAGAAGCGGAAAACGTCTGACAGTATATGCAAGAGATTTACCGGAATTAAGGGAAAAGGAAAAGCAGATTACAAAAGACTTGGAAGATAACATTTTAACTGATGGAGCAATCAAAAAACTTACTCTTAATAAATTGTTTGAAAGATATATGTCTACTAGGGAGCTGAAAGAATCCACTAGAGCAAATTATCTGAAAACATGGGAGAATCGTGTCAAAGATGAAATTGGAAACATCAAGGTTGTTCAGATTTTACCATCACACATCAAATCATTTTACTCAAAACTTTCTAAAGCAGGATATGCATATTCTACAATAAAATTTATTGACAATATGATTTGTCCGGCACTGGAAATGGCTGTTGATGATGATATTATCCGCAAGAATCCGGCAAAGTTTTCTATCAGTGATTATGGTA
>ERZ856578.99-NODE-99-length-152708-cov-16.580190_pt1 | contig 152708 bp, 124 predicted proteins | sample MGYA00514384_ERZ856578 | MGnify/ENA primary metagenome ERZ856578 (study PRJEB29103, sample SAMN06111958) | human gut metagenome | biome: human gut; feature: ankylosing spondylitis patient; material: healthy_person | host: Homo sapiens | place: China:Hangzhou... | reverse complement strand
CCGCCCGCCTCGCAGAGCGAGCGTTTTTGTCTGACAAACCGCCGGTTGTCGGACAAAAACACAGCTCGCTCCCGTCAGGCGACGGGTACAGTTCCGGCATCCGTAGAGGACAATTTCTCTCCCGAAAAAGCATTTCCGAAACGAAAAATCACAGGCGGATTCTCCGCTGCAATATTACGAGGATCTTCAGGGATTAAAAAGCGCTCTTGTCGGCCATGCAAGGCCTCCGGAGGACATTGGGAACCAATCCTCAAAAAACCGCATTACCTGGTGGGCAGATGGATTCAAACCGATACATGACGGCATGGATATTCGATTGAAAAGAGATTTCTCCAAATCAATATTTACAGATTTACAGATTTCCGGAATTCTGGAAATATCCATTCAAAAGGAGATTCATGCACATTCATGGATATAGAGATGAAAATCCAACACGACAGATCATCAGCCACTCAAATCTTCAAACAATGAAAATTTCCGATCAACAAACATCCGGTTCCTGGAACATCTCCATCTGCAATCAAAAAGGCGGTGTCTGAAAGAACCTTATGTTGTGAAAATCCGATCAATACTGAGCATATTCTCGACGTTGGGGAGATTGTATATGAACGAAAAAGAACTTTATCTTCGGTACATGTGTCTAATATTAAGTATTTTTTAGTTGGCAAATCACTCCTTGTCTTGATTTTTTGCAAGATGTCTCTTATCTTTGTAAGAGAGAGCGTTATGAGGAAATTCAGAGACTTTAAGAACGGCATTTTGCAATGGCTTTCTCAAACGGGAATGCCCGGAAGTCTTTGTTCCATATATAACGACGCCTTTCCTGCTCTATTGGGGCTTTTCGGCATGAATGAGGTAAACAATTCCCCCCCCCGAAAAAAATCGGTTGAAATAGCATTTAATCGAGTCTTCTCTCCCGAGTACGGTTTGTGTTCGGGCGTTGTCCGTATGTCTTTTTGTTCCACTTCCACCAAGCAGAAAGACAGATGACCTCCGAACTGAACCATATCCTCATGGCTGCCTGCCTGCTGATTGTTGCGGGCATCGCATCTTTCCCGTACAGATTGAGCTACGGCAATACAGCATGGCTTCCCCGGAAGATGTGTCCTGACAGGGCCTATCTGGAACGTCCATACGAATATGACTATCCGGCGCATAACATCAACCTGCTCTTTTCCGTTTCGGTTGCCCTGATCGGGACTTTGGCGCTGATTTTCATACTGGCACCCGATCTGCCGGACGATGTGCCCGCCGAAAGGTGGTTCAGCGCTTTGGCCGTCCTCTATCCGGCTTATGCCTCCTGTCAGGTGCTTTTCTGGCGAAAAGACTACGGTGACGGCTTCTGTTATGCTGACCGGCTGACAGCATTCAGCTACGGCAAGACCGATACGATCCTCCTGACTGCAGCAGCACTCTTCACCCTTCACCTGACCGGTGTCCTGCCACTTTCCGTCTATCGGATTGCGGCTGCCGTGTTCAGCGCACTCTGCTGCCAGTTCCTTATCCACGATTATATTCATGTATTCCGGCTTCGGGGCAACAATGAATACAGCGACCCGATCGGACTGAAGGAAATGTATCCCGAAAGTCTCAACCTGCTCTCTTTTCCGCCACTGGCTGCTTTGTCTGTCGTATCGTTGTGGCGGGATCCTCCGCTATTCGCCATGTTTTTCGGCATTCTGCTGCTATGCCTCACGGCAATACGCTATATCTGCCGCTTCCATCCGGCAATCGGGGGTGACAAACACGAACGCAGAGGCTGCCTGCGCTATTGGAGGCGGAACCGTAAAGTTGAAACCGAACAATTAAAAACGATGATATGAAAAACATGAAAAAATGGATTACGACCGCACTGCTGTCGCTGCTGTTGCTTCCGGCAATGGCACAAGAGAGGACGGATACGACTTATAGTTTCCGCTTTGTGGCGGGCGACGACATGTTCTACATCCCGTGGAGCGGCAACGGCGCCGAACTCGACCGCCTGCTCGCCTGCATCGCCGAGAACCGCACAGCCATAACCGACGGCGCGGCTCCCGTCCAGGTCGACGGCTACTGCACCTCGCAGGCCACGGCCGCCGAGAACCTCGCCATGGCCAAGACCCGATCGAACCGCGTGAAGACCGAGATGATCCTCCGCGGCGGGCTCACCGAGGCGTGCTTCACGACGAAAAACCATGCCGCCGAAGGCAACTTCGTGACCGTGCGGATCGTCATTCCCGCCACTCCGTCGGAGGGCGAACTGGAGGCGCAGCGCCGGGCCGCGGAGCAGGCCGAGGCCGAGCGGCTGGAAGCCGAGAAACGCGCCGAAGCCGAGCGCCTTGCCGCCGAACGGGCTGCCGAAGAGGCCCGCAAGGCCGAGGCCGAACGCCTGGCCGCCAGCGAAACCGAGACGGTCCTGCCCGTACTGGAGGAGCCTCGCGACGAAGCGCCCGAAGGCTGCGCCATGGGCCTCGCGCTGCGTGCCAACCTGCTGCGGTGGGCGACGCTCACGCCCGACCTGGGGCTGGAGTGGCGCATCGGCAGCCGCTGGAGCGTGGGCGTCAACGGCAGCTGGACCTCGTGGTCGTGGAACGACAAGGAGCGCCGCTATGCCCTCTGGGAGGTAGCCCCCGAGGTGCGCTGTTATATAGGTAAGGAGCGGCGCGGCTACCTCGGCGTGATGTTCAAGACCGGCGAATTCAACTACAAGCTCTCCGACACGGGCCGTCAGGGCGACCTTGTGGGCGGCGGGCTGACGGGCGGCTACATCCTGCCCCTCGGCAAGCGCCTCGCCCTCGACTTCTCGCTCGGGCTGGGCTACCTGAATGCCGACTATGAGAAATACGAGGTCATCGACGGCGTGCGCGTGCGCTGCGGCAACGAGACAAAGGACTGGTGGGGCCCCGTGAATGCCGGCATCACCCTGAAATGGAACCTTTTCTAAACCATGGAGGACGACGATATGAAAACGACACGATACATTCCGATTCTGGTCGCCGCAGCCGCCACGCTGCTGCTTGCCTCCTGCGTGAAGGACACGCTTTATGATACGCCGCACCCCGACTACGGGAAGATTGCGGTGACAGCCGACTGGTCGGCCCGCGGTGAGGGCATCGATATACCTGCCACATGGACGGTCACCATGGGCGACTATACGGGTACGGAGACTTCCGCCACCCATGCCCCCGACCATCTGTTTGCTCCGGGCAGCTACACCCTTGCGGTGTGGAACCCGGCCGAAGGAATCACAGTAAGCGGTACCACCGCCACCGTTGCCGCAGCCACGGGAAACCGGGCAGGCACGGATGCCTTTGTGGACAATGCTCCGGGGTGGTTCTTCACCCATACGGAACAGGTGAGCATCGAGAAAGACAAGGACTATCCGCTGACCGCCGTCATGCAGCAGCAGGTGCGTGAGCTTACCCTCATGATTGAACCTGCGGGCGACGCTGCAGACAGGATAGAGAGCATCGGGGGCACGCTGAGCGGAGCGGCAGGGACGCTGGACTTCGCCACGGGTACCCACGGTACGCCCTCGGAGGTGGAACTGCATTTTACGAAGATAACTGAGGGCGACGATGCGGGCAAGTGGATGGCAACCGTCCGGTTGCTCGGCATTGCGGGCGACGCGCAGCGGCTCACCGCCACGCTGACCTACACTGACGGCAACCCGCAGCCTACATCTCTCAATAGCGACCTCACGTCTGCTCTCAACGGCTTCAACGACGGCAAGACCGCGCCTTTGACCCTCGGCGGCACAATAGCCGAGACCCCGGGCGAGGCGGGCTTCACCGGTGAAATCACAGACTGGGAAACAGTGGACGGCGGCGGAGTGGATGCCGAAATGTAAAAGTAAAAAGAATCATAAAAAATACAGAAACGATGAAGACAAGATTATTCACCTTCGCAGCACTGGCACTCGCGCTTTCCGCCTGCACCAACGATGATGAGAACCTGAATAATGGCTCCGTGGCCGCAGTGATTAATGCCGAAATCTCCGATGCCGTATCCACCCGCGCCAGCGGAACCGCCTGGGCGGAACGTGACGAGATAGGCATCTCCGAAAGCCGCTTCGGCTACACCAACGTGCCATACCGGTGGGAAAGCGGGAAGTTCACACCGACAGGAACCATTATCTTCTTCCAAGATGATGACCCGACCACCTTCTCCGCCTACTATCCTTACGATGCGGACGGTGGGACACTGACCGCCACCACCGATGCCACGGCGCAGCAGAACCAGCCCGCCATGGACTTCCTCTATGCCACCGGTGCCACTGCCAGTACGCACAATCCTGAAGTGAACTTTACCGACGACACTGATGCAGGCGGCAAGGACTGTTCCTTCCACCACTGCATGAGTCAGATTACGCTCACCTTCAAGGCAGGAAGCGGTGTGGACTTCAATACCATCAAACCCACCGGCTACACACTCTCCGGACTGGTGCTGGAGGGCAGCTTCGACACCACCACCGGCACGGCAGAAACGGATGCGAACGCACAGATAGCCGACCTTACAATGGAACTGGACGGCGCACTCACCTCGTCGGTCATCCTCTTCCCGCAGTCAACGACAAGTATCGAACTGAGCGTGTACTACAGCAGCCAGCCCTACACCGCCACGCTCACCGTTCCCGACGGCGCACTGAAGGCAGGCAACAACTACACCTACACCGTCACCGTCCGCAACAAGGACCTGAGCATCAGCTCTGCCACTATCAGCGACTGGAACCCGGTGAACGGCGGCAATGTGAACGCAGACCTTTAAGTATATCATTCCTAAAAGACTAAGAATATGAACAACAGACTTCCATTGCATATACTGTCCGCAGCAACCGTCCTGCTTTTTGCAGCGACTGCCTGCACACAGGACGAACTGGCGGAAGGCACGCTGCCCGAAGGTGAATATCCCGTAGTCATCCGTGCCACCGGACTGTCCGTAGAGGCAACTCCGCAGGCAGCCCCATCCACCCGTGCCACCGTGGACGGCGACTGGCAGGGCGTACAGACCGTGGCACTCAAGATGGGCGACGCGGTAAAGGAATACACCGTAACGGCTACGGATGCCGACGGATACAAGAGCGCCACGCTCTCATGCGAGAACGACCCGCACTACTGGACCAGCCGCGACCCGATTACCGTATCGGCATGGTGGCCCCTCGATGATACAGACATCACACGGATGCCTGCTGTGAAGGTGGCCGAAGACCAGAGCATGCTGGCCGCGTTCCAAGGCAGCGACTTCATCTCCGCCGAGAACCAGACGGTGACGTTCAGCGACCCGAAGCTCACCTTTACCCACCGCACGGCACGCGTGGCAATCGAACTGAAACCCGGTACGGGATTCACGAGTGTGGACGGTGCCACGGTGAGCCTCGTGAGCTTGTCCGCCGATAACGGCAACCCGACCGCCATCCAGACCTACCACGCAAGCGGCAACAACTACGAGGCACTGACCGCCCCGCAGACCGTTGCGAAAGGCGAGCCGTTCATCCGCGTGGAACTTGGCGGCGGCAACTTCTACTTCCGCCCGCAGAACGACGTCGTGCTGGAGGCGAGCAACCGCTATACCTACACCGTCAAGGTGAACGCCACCGGCCTGACGCTGGAGGGCTGCACCATCGGCGGCTGGGAACCCGGCCAAGGCGAGAGCGGCGCAGCCGAGGATTTGGGCTACATCTACGACAACACCACCAAGACCTACACGGTCTATAACGCAGACGGCCTGCTGGCATGGAACGAAGCCGCGCAGAGCGACCTCTCGCTGAACTGCACCTTGACCGAAGACATCAATATGACGGGCAAGGAGTGGACACCGATAGGTAATAGCTTTCAAACATACAACGGCACTTTCGACGGACAGGGGTACAGCATCACGGGATTAAATGCTTCATCGCTTTTTGGAGGAATAGGAGAAAGTGCAACGGTAAAGAATCTGCAACTCGTGGATGTAGAATTATACGAATCAAGCGGAGGTACAGCCGGTATAGTGACTAATAATTACGGTCAAGTCATTGCCTGCTCCGTAACGGGGAATATTAACGCTTTCAGTACTGTCGGTGGCATAGCCAACGCAAATCAAGGCAGCATCACCGCCTGCTGGTTCGCCGGAACATTAAGAAAGAATGAAAGTGGAGGTATAGTAAATTATAATTTTAGCATTGGTTCTATAACAGCTTGCTATTGGTGTGCTAATACCGACAAAGGAGTATACAATAATGAAGGAGGAACGGTAGAAGCCACGAAGGTGGACGATTCGACCGTTACTTGGCAGACAGCTGTTGATGGCATGAACGCTGCCCTTACCGGCAACGACTATCAATGGAAACTTGGCACGGACGGCCTGCCCGTACTGCAAAAGAAACAATAACAACCCCTAAACAACACGCATCATGAAACGAACAACCATCCATATATCCGCAGCCCTCGCCCTGCTGCTCGCCCTTGCCGCCTGTACGCGGGACGAAGCGGGCTTCCTGCCGGAAGGAGCGGAAGGCACACCCATCGTCTTCACCGCCACGGGACTGAACCCCGCGGCGACAGCCACCGCCGGTACCCGTGCCCCGGTGGACGGCGACTGGGAGGGCGTGCAGAGCGTGGCAGTCAGGATGGACGGCACGGTGAAGGCGTACGACGTGACGCCCACCACCGCCGACAACACCAGCGCCACGCTGACCTCCACCGACCCGCACTACTGGACTAACCACGATGACATCACCGTCACGGCGTGGTGGCCCTACACCGAGGGCGAGACCACCCCGCCTGCCGTGGTGGTAAGAGCCGACCAAAGTTCGCCGACTGACTTCGAGGGAAGCGACTTTATTTCCGCCGAGAACCAGCCGGTGAGCTACGGCAACCCCACGCTCCGCTTCACCCACCGCACGGCACGGGTCACCGTCATCCTGACGGACTACACCGAGGGGATGGCGTCCGTCAAGTTGACCGGCCTCTCCACCGAGAACGGCAACCCCGCCCAAATCATCCCGTATGACAAGGGCGGTGACACCTACACCGCCCTCGTAGCCCCGCAAAGTGTGGCAACGGGCACGGCCTTCATCACCTGCGCCTTCAACAACGGCAAGACCTTCGCCTACCGGATGCAGGGGGCTGCCGAATGGAAAGCGGGCGAGGAATATACCTACACCGTCTCCCTCGCCGCGGCAGAAGACCCGGGATACACCATAGAGGGCGACGGCAGCTACACCGTCACCACCGCCGATGGGCTGAAAAATGTAGCCAAGCTGGTGAACGAAGAGGGCAAGACCGACATCAACATCACCCTTGACACAGACCTCACCCTGACGGGAGAGTGGACGCCGATAGGCACTGAAAGCCAACCATACACCGGCACCTTCAACGGTAAAGATAAGACCATCACGGGGCTGACCGTCAACCAAGAAGGGACAAACTATGTAGGGCTGATTGGCTACCTCGGCTCCGGCGGCAAGGTGCAGAACGTGGTGCTGGAGGGCGTACAGATAACAAGCGACAACAGTTCGGGCTATGCCGGCGGCGTGGCAGGAAATAGCTTTGGAGGCACCATTGAAAACTGCTCGGTGTCGGGCAGCGTCAGCGGTAGCTTCAGCGTAGGTGGCGTGGTGGGCTCTCAATGGGGCGGTTCCATCACCGGGTGCAACTCCTCGGCCACAGTGAAGGGCGTGATCTTTGCCGGCGGCATAGCGGGAGAAACGAATAGTGGGGCCTCCCTGACCGGCTGCTACGCCACGGGCGACGTGACCGTTGAAAATGACGGTACGAACAACTCCCATGCCGGCGGCGTGGTGGGATACAACGGAGGCGGCACCCTCACCGCCGCCTGCTATGCCACGGGCAACGTGATCGGCACAGGCACCGGAACCGACCCTATCTATGTAGGCGGCGTAACGGGGTCCAACGATCTTGGCACCCTGACCGCCTGCTATCACGCTGCGGAAACAGTCAGCGGCCCGGATGGTGCCACCACAGGCGGCGTAACGGGACGGAATTTCGAGGACGCTATATTAGGTAAAGGCACCCTGACCGCCTGCTACTGGGAGAACAACCAAAAACAAGGCATTGGTGACAATCATGCAGGCACTGGCGAAACCACGAAGGTGGAGGACGACTGGACGGAAGCTATGAATGCCATGAACGCCGCATTGCAGAGTGCAGGCTCAGAGTGGCATTACGAACTCACTGGAGAATTGCCTACCTTGAAAAAATAGTAAACCGTCGGGCGGGAAAAGTTCCGCCCGTAACGGAAGATAACTGAAGTATAACCCAAAAAGAAAAGAACTCCCATTCCGGGCGGGAGTATTGTGCCCGGTAACATCATACAGACACCGCAGCCCGCTACCGTAAGGTCAGTGGGCTGCACTTTAATAAGGAGAAAAGAATAATATAAAAAATGAGGTAACCCGCATGAAACAGAAAACAATAGCAACCAGACACCTGCGCACCAAGATAGCGGCAGTTGCTTTTTTTCGAAAAAACGATTACTTTTATGTCGTAAAAGAGCACAAGGCAAGCAAGATGTAATTCGATGCGATTGTGAAGGTACCTGATCGGTGGACAATGTTTTGTAATCGCGTATCTTGCTGATAATCTTTCTGGTGTGGGCAAATGTTCATTTCCCCTACGCACCGCCAGAAGCCGACGAAGAGCAGCTCGGTTGCGACTGAAAAGAAGAGGTCGCGGTATAAGTAAAACGAGATGGCTACAGCAACCGTCTCGTTTTTTCTTTTTTCTTTTTTTCTGCCGGGGACCTTGTGAAATTTGTATCTTTGAATCATCTGATAGAAAAGCAAGGCCTTCCGTCGTGTCATTTTCGGGGCAGGCCGAAGGCATGTAAAGTTTGTGATATTCAAAATTGGACGACATGAAAAATGCGGTTTCTGCGCGCTTGTTCCCGCTCTGCGGCTTTCTGTTTGCCCGGACGGATCGCCCGATCAGATTGTTTCTCCTGATAACCTGCCTGATGCTTGTGTATCTGCCCGGGTATTCGCAGCCCGAAGCAAGACGCGATACGCTCGGGGATGCCGTGGTCGTTTTTCGACCGGGGACAGTTGCTGACAACAATATGCCCATGGTGGTGACGGTCACCCGGGCGGGCGAAGCCTCTTCCCGGGAGGATTGCATCAGACAGTTGGGAGGGAGTCCCTATGACAAACAGACCGTAACACGGTTCAACTGTGACGCCGTTCATGCGGTACGCACTGCAGAAGCCGAGGATCGGATTCGGAATGCGATTCTTTCGGTCGTGCCCGAAGAGAAGTTGCGAGGGATTCGTCACCTGGTGATGGGCTTGATTTTATCGCCCTCCGGACAGATCAAATGGGTTTCCTTTTACCCGACCGAAACGATGTTGCAGCGATGGACGGCGGCCGATTATGAGGCTCTTGACCGGATGCTGAAAAACGGGACGTACTATACCTCCTGGGACGAGCCGATCCCCTGTTGCTGTCTCATGGAGTCGATTCCGCTTGCCGATGATAAGATCCACGCCATCATAACGGTCGACGGGCATTTCAGCAAGTTGACCTTGCTGCTGACAAACCGGTTTGAGGATAAGGTGTGGTGGTCAAGTTCGCCCCTGTTGGCCGAGACCGGGAATACGGGAATCAAGGTCGATTTCCGGGATCGTTCGGGGATTGTTGCGACCTGGACATATCCGTTGCAGGCGGTCGGAGAGCCATTTTATTCCGCATTTCCGGTCGAATCGATGGAAACGGTCCGCATGGAAGCCGACCTTGCGGATTTTTCCCGGAGACTCGGGGATACGCTGGAGTCGATTGAGGTAACCGTCGGCTTTCTGATGGCTCATCCGGCCACGGGCAAAGGATACAAGGTGCTGGATTCATTCGTGCTGAACAGGACGGATAACAGGCGATCCGCTGAACTGAACCTGCATCTCTTGGTCGAACAGTAGCCTGTTGCGACCGGCAAAGTGAAGCGTCCTGCTATGGCAAGTCCCGCATAAAGCGAGAAAAACGCTTCATGCGGAACTGCTGTCATGTTTCGGACAGAGGAAACGGTCAACCGGCCACCAGACCTCCGTCCACCAGGTAGTGGGAGCCGGTGCAGAAACTCGAGGCATCCGAAGCGAGGAAGTAGACCACTTCGGCCACCTCTTCCGGACGGCCGGCGCTGCCGCGCATGTAGAGCGCATTCTCCTTGCGCCAATACTCCTCGACGCTGCAATGGTTCTCCTCGGCAAACTTTACGAACAGATTATCGACCAGCGGCGTGCGGATCGTGCCGGCACAGACGGCGTTGACGCGGATGTTCTTTGGCCCCAGGTCGATGGCCAGGCTGCGGGTGATCTGCCCGAGAGCTCCCTTGGTCAGTCCGTAGGCGAAACTGTGGGGCTTGCCCACGAACCACTGGTCCGAAGCGTTGATGACAATCGAGCCGCCTCCCGCTTCGATGATCGGCGGTATGGCCTCCCGCAGGGTGTTGACCGTGCCGTAGATATTTGTCTGGATCATCAGGTCGAGCTCCTCGTCGGCGATGTCGAGAATCGTGTTGCAACGGTGGATACCCGCATTGGCAAAGACACTGTTCAGCGAACCGAACCGTGCGACGGTAGCCTCGACCGCGCGGCGGATGTCGCTCCGCGTGCGGGTATTGCCTTCGATGAAGAGCAGCCGCTCGGGGCTGTTCAGCTCGTCCGCAAGCGCGTGGGCCGCCTGCGTGTTGATATCCATAAAGCCGACGTTCCAGCCCTCGGCGATGAATTTTCGCACGGAGGCGGCTCCGATTCCGGTCGAACCTCCGGTAATAAAGATGGTCTTCATGTTTTGGAATTTCTATGAGGTTTTTTCAAAATGGTCTGTGCTTGCCATAAAGCCGCTCCAGATCGAGTTTTCCGATGCGGGAACGGATGGCACCGGGCTTGCGCCGGAAATGTGCGGACAGCTTCTCCTCCGTAGCCCCTTCGCACCACATGCGCGTCAACTCCAGATCCTCCGCCTCGGTCCAGGGCAGATAGGCGTTCGGATACTCCTGGCGACAGGCGTAGATTGAGTAGGTCGGCTCGCCGGTCAACTGCCTGTAGGCCCGCAGATAGCGTTTGAGCCGCTTGACGTCCTTGTCCGATAGGTACGGCAGGCGGCGAATATCCATGTTGTCCGCGAGGTCGTTCAACTTGACCGCCACAGCCAGCGGATTGCCCTTCATGCGGGCAATATAGCGGTCGTAGGACTCCTCCTCGGCGTGGGTCAAACAGCGCAGCGCCTCGAGGATTTCGGGCGCAAACCCCTCGGCCGCCAGCCGCTCCAGCGTCCAGTCGCTGTCCTCAACCACATCGTGCAGCACCCCGACGATCTTCTCTTCGGGCGTATGGCCCGCGGTCATGACCCGCAGCGGGTGGCCGATATAGTCGTTCCCGGCCTTGTCGCGCTGGCCGCGGTGCGCCTCGGTGGCAATCTCGATGGCTCGTTCCAGGGTACTCATGCAATTTGTCTTTGGATTGGAGACGCTTCGTGCCGGACTCCGTATTTAACAAAGTTACATAAAATTATGCAGAATTATGCGGCCAAGCGAAAAAAGAGGGGAGTAGACCTTCATAGCGGGCGGGGAGGAACCTGTGGGTTGCCGCACGTCTTGTTGTGTCTCTCCCGACGAAGCCCTTGACCGCCGGAGTCGGAGACCGGTCGCGGCTTCCCGATGGCGTGTTGTTTTTGCCAGTGCGGCAGGAACCGTAAAATAAGGACATCCTGCCGTGCGGATTGTGCCTGCTACCCGGGAATCCATACGATCCGGAAGCCGCACGGTAAGCAAGGGTCACCGCCCGGGAGTAATGTCGGGAGCGGGGGCGTGCCCACGGCCTACGGCAGATTGATTCCTGCCTTGCGGGCCTGTGTCATCTGATTCTTGCGTGCGATCCGGTAGTGTCGTCCCTCCTTGATGAACAGGGCACCCGTCTGCTTGAAGAAAAAGGGTACGTGGGCTGCGGCACAGGCATCGTGAAGCTGCATGACCCACGCAAAGTCGCACGCCCGGGCCTCGGGACCCGATTCGCCCCCGACGGTGACCTGTTCGATTCGCTCGTCCAGCCAGACGGTCAGGTCGACCGGGCCCAGCAGCGGTTCGCAGATGATTCCCCGGTGGCGCAGCGGCAGATCGACGAACGGCGGCAGACGCTTTTCGGCCTGCCGCTGGTCCTCGACCGTGCAGTAGAGCGTGACGTTGTCGTAGCCGCAGCTCCAGTCGTCGGGCAGCGACTGCCGGATTCGCTCCACCCGTTTGGTGACGATTACGAAATGCACGTCGGGTCGAGATCGGATCATCCGCCACGCTTCGATGCGCCATTCGTCGGCCTCGTCAATGAAGAAATCGGAGGTGAAGCAGGTCCATACCACCATTCCCGGGGGCACCTTCCAGCTTCCGTCGCGGTGTCGTTCGACCGGAAGCCGGAAACTTCGCGTCCTGCGCACCTGCGACGAGTCGATTCCGTAGCGGCTGTCCCGCCGGTAGACATAGCAGTTCCGGCACCCTTCGCTCACCTTGTGGCATCCGTGCCACAGATTCCACATCATCCCCATCGCTCGGAGCGGTTCAGACGATCTTTTTGGCTTGGCCGAAATCCATCTCCATCGGGCGGAGAAACGACCACGTGGAGTGGATGACCCGCCACTGCCCGTCGGATTCGAGCTGGAAGACCTCGATGCAGTTGTAGCGCATGTCGATGAGCGAGGTGCGGGCAAAAAGCTGGTAGGTCAGCACCGCCATGTCGTTGCCGAACTGGAGGCGCGGGGCACGAAAATCGTAGCTGTCGGCGAAGAGCTTGTCGTCGATCTCCCTGAGTGAGGCGGTGATCGTGGCGTGGTCCTCCACCCGTCGGGTCACCACACCGTCGAAATAGGTGAAACTGCGTTGCGACCACAATTTTTCGTAGCCCGATGTGTCGCCCTTGAACCATTTGTCGAGAGCGGCCCGCTCCAAACCGATCAGGTGTCGGGCCAGTTCGCGCTCTTCGGGCGTGTACTGCTGTTCGTAGAAGGGAATTTCGTTTGTTTCCATGGTTTTGTATGTGCGGTTACAGATTTTTCAACTCCTCCCGCTGCTTCCCGGGCAGGGAGGCGACTACCGTGTCATAGGCCTGGCGGACCAGCTCCCGGATTTTGTCGTCGGGAACGTCGCTGTCGAAGCAGACGCTGATCCAGTGCTGCTTGTTCATGTGATAGGCCGGCCGGACGCCTTCGTAGCGCTCCTGAAGTTCGGTGATCTGCTCCTGCGGGCATTTCAGGTCGCAGAAGTCGAACACGTCGATGTTCACGAAGCAGAACCACTTGTCGAGTACATAGAAGACCAGCAGGTTGCGGTCATATTCCGACGTAGCTTTGCCGAACGGCAGTTTTTCGTGTACGCCCTTGAATGAAAGGCAGTACGCTCTGAAATCCTCGATATTCATGCCGATTTTTTTGTCGTTCACAAAGGTACGGATGAATGCCTGAAGGTGCAATACACAAAAGATGCGGGAAATTGCACTTTCAGGGACATGTCGTAGTCTCCCTGCGGCGTCATCGGCTCGCCGTCGAGTCTTTGCGGTATTGGGCGGGAGAGAGACCGACGGCCTTGTGAAAGAAGCGGACGAAGTAGGCGGACGACTCGAAGTGCAGCAGATCGGTAATTTCGTTGACCGACAGGGTCGTGTAGGCCAACAGCCGCTTGGCCTCGTCGACCAGGCGCCGGTTCAGATACTGCTTGGTCGTTACACCCAGATGTCCGGAAACGAGTCGGTTGAGGTAGTTGGCCGTGATGCAAAGCTGTCCGGCGTAATATTCCACGTCGTGGTGTTCGCGGAATTCGCGGTCGGCCAGTCGGACGAAACGTTCCCGATAGCGGTCCGGAGTCATCCCCGTCGGAGGAAGTGTCCGGGGTGCGGCATTTTTCGCGCGGTCCAGCAGCATCAGAAACTCGTAGAGCATGGCCCGCAGGATGTGCTGATCCTTGTGCTGCGGGGCAGCCATCTCTTCCTTCATCTGCAGGAACAGCTGCCGCAGCCGTTTCTGCAGAGGTGCATCGGGGAGAAGAAACGGCGAGGGCCGGTCTGCCTGCAGACTCGTCCTCCTCCGCAGTGAAGAGCACGATCTGGTAGAAGGTCTCGCAATGCACCGGAGCACGACGGATACCCTCCTTGAGGGCATCCAGATCGAGTACGTCGATGAGCAGTTCCGAGCCGTACTTGTGTCGGTAGAACTTATAAACGGGTATCTGCTTCAATTTCTTTCACTCCTTCCCGGACAAAGATACGCATTTTCTTCGGATGGTGTGCATCTGCCCGAACGCTCTGCACGGCCTGGCAGGGCGGGGCTTCCTACGACTCCCTGTAGGCGGTCGGCGAGCAGCCGACCGCCTTCTTGAAGTAGACGCCGAAGAAGGACTGGTTGGCGAAATTCAGCATGTCGGAGACCTGCTGTACCGTATATTGCCCGCTTTTGAGCAGGGCCTTGGCCTCGAGAATCACGTAGTCGCGGATCCACTCCCCGGCGTGGCGCCCGCTGACGGCATGGATCACCTGCGAGAGGTATTTCGGTGTCAGGCAGAGCCGGTCGGCGTAGAACCCGACGCTGCGCTCGGTGGCGTAGTGCTGCCGCAGCTCTTCGAGAAAGCGGTCGAAAATCTGCTTTTTGCGCGAGCCTTGCCGGGTGTCCAGCTCCTCGACCCGGGGCGCCATCAGTTGGCATATATCACCGTAGAGCACCTGCAGATAGCCCTTCAGAATATGGTGCTTGAAACGGAAGTCTGGCTGCCGGAGCTTGTCGCGCAACGCCCGGTAGATGGCTAAAATCTCCGCCGTTTGCGCATCGGAGAGTTCGAGCAGCGATTGCCGTGCGAGAAACTTGCGGATGATAAGCGCCCCTTCGGAGTTCTCTTCCGCAATGACGTAGTCGTTGGATACGGCGATGATGGCGATCCGGCAGTCGGGCGACACCTCCAGACATTGACAGATTGCTCCCGGAGTTACAATCATCAAGGTATTGCGGTGCAGTTCGTATTCGTTCAGATTCATGCGGACGCGCATTGAGCCTGCCAGACACAGTTCGATGATCGAAAATTGAATCTTGAATGGATACGGAGCCGAGAGAAAGGGCAGCATCGTCGAGTCGGTCGTCAGATCATGTGGCCGGTCTCCGTCGTCGGAATTGTCGGCGAGGATGATTTTGTTGTCAAAGACGCAGGCCCGCTCATTGAATTGAATGGCTGCTATGTTGAGGGCATTGAAGATCTTTGAGTCGGACATCGGTATGTCGTTTTTTGTTGGCAAATATACTTATTCAAACAATAAATTGGGGCGTTTTATCTTCAAAAAGCGTGTTTTACCATCTTTTAGGACAATAGATCCACAACATGCAACAAAAGGCTTTACGGAAAAAACGGGAACTTTGCCGACGTGACAACTCAAAAAACGATGATAGCGATGATGAAAACAAACCGATGGTGGATCGCTCTGGGGGCGATCGTGTTGAGCGCCTGTTCGGGCGGACGGGCGGAGGCGCCCTTCGTGCGGAGCGTCTCTGTGACGCAGCCCGTGGCGCTGGGCGGAGAAACGACGCGCACCTTTTCGGGCGTTGTGAAGGCGGCCAACGAGGTGAGCCTGGGATTCAAGACTGCCGGGCAGATCGCCCGCATCCATGTCGCCGAGGGCGACTACGTGCGCAAGGGGCAGCTGCTGGCCGAACTGGACGATGCCGACTACCGGCTGGCGGTCGAGGCGCTGCAGATCCAGTACGACCAGCTCAAGGACGAGGTGGCGCGCACGAAGCAGCTCTTCGAGCGGCAGAGCGTCTCGGCCAACGATTACGAGAAGGCGAGTGCCGGACTGCGGCAGCTGGGCGTCCAGTTGCAGGTCAACCGCAACAAACTCGACTACACGAAGCTCTATGCCCCGACCGACGGCTATGTTGAGGCGGTGAACTTCTCGCCGGCGGAGATGGTCGATGCCGGAACGGCGCTCGTGACGCTGCTGGACGTCTCGCGCATGGAGGTCGAGGTCGACATCCCGGCCGTCGAATACCTCCGGCGCGACCGTTTCATCCGTTTTGCCTGCCGGGCGGCGGACCTCGGGGATGAAATGCCGCTGCGGCTTGCGGGGCTGCCGCCCAAGGCCGACGGCAACCAGCTCTACCACCTGACGCTGGCCTTCGCCTCCCGGCCCGACCGGCAGCTGACGGCCGGCATGAACGTCGAGGTGCGGATCACGCTGGCCGATACGGCGGGCCGTCGGGGCTTCGGCCTGCCGCTCGGGGCCCTCTTCCTGGAAGGGAATACTCCCTCCGTGTGGGTCCTCGGAGCCGATTCCACGGTGCATCGCCGGAGCGTCGTGCTCGACAACACCGATGCCGAAGGACGCGCCGTCGTTGTCGAAGGGCTCGACGGCAGCGAGCGGATCGTGCGGGCCGGCGTCTCGGCACTCGAGCAAGGTGAGAAGGTCCGCGTGGTGGCCGCACCGAGTCAAACGAATGTGGGAGGGCTGCTGTGATGAAGATGCGAATGACCGAATTTTTCATGCGGCGGCCGGTGCTGTTCTGGTCGCTCATGGGGGCGATCCTCGTGGCGGGCGTGCTCTCGTTCCTCTACATGCCCAAGCTCGAGGATCCGGCCGTGGCGGTCAAGCAGGCGATGGTCGTGATCCCGTATCCCGGCGCGAGCGCCCACGAAGTGGAGCTGAAGGCGGCACAACTGATGGAGGACGAGCTGCGCGCGCTGCCCAACGTCAAGAAGGTGAAGAGCGAGTGCCGCAACGGCTCGGCAATCGTGACCGTCGAGTTCCAGATGACGGTGCTGAACCGCGATCTGGAGCAGCACTTCGACCTGCTGCGCCGCAAGGTGAGCGATGCTGCGGCGCGCCTGCCCGAGGGGTGTTACGATCCGGTGGTCATCGACGACATGATGGATGTCTACGGCATCTTCTACGCCCTGACGGCCGACGGCTACGACTACCCGGAGATGTACCGCTACGCCAAATACCTGCGGCGCGAGCTCCTGGACGTGAAGGGTGTCAAGCGGATCAACATCGCCGGCAACCGCGACGAGGTGATCAACATCATCCTCTCGAAGGAGCAGATCGCCCGCAACGGCGTGATCCCGACGCAGATCATCTCGGCACTGCAACAGGCGGGCAAGACGGTCAATGCGGGGATGTATCCGAACGACGGCGAGCGCATCGCCCTCTATGTCGATTCGGCGGTCGACGACGTGGAGGAGATCCGCGACCTGGAGATCCGCACGATGGACGGCCGCCAGCTGCGCATCGGCGATGTGGCCCGCGTCGAACGGGATTATGCCACGCCGCAGCGCAACGGCTTCTTCGTCGACGGCCGCCCGGCGCTGGCTCTCTGCATTGCCATGGAATCCTCGGCCATCGTGCCGGATGTGGGCAAGGCGGTCGACGCGCGGCTCGCGGAGGTCATGCGGCAGCTCCCGGCCGGCTTCCATACCGAGAAGATCTTCTTCCAGCCCGACAAGGTCTCGGAGGCCATCTCGTCGTTCATGTGGAACCTGCTCGAGTCGGTCGTGATCGTCATCCTCGTGCTGGTCTTCACGATGGGCTTCCGCAGCGGTCTGATCATCGGCTTCGGACTGGTACTGACGGTGGCCGTCTCGTTCCCGATCCTGCTCGTGTGCGGCACGACGCTGCAACGCATCTCGCTCGGCGCCTTCATCGTGGCGATGGGCATGCTGGTCGACAACGCCGTGGTCATCATGGACGGCATCCTGATCGACAGGAAGCGGGGCTTCATGCCGAAAACATACCTCTACCGCATCGGCCGCAATACGGCCCTGCCGCTGCTCGGGGCGACCGTCATCGCCGCCTCGACCTTCCTGGGCATCTACCTCTCGCCCGACTCGGCGGGCGAATACGCCGGCGACCTCTTTCTGGTGCTGTGCGTGAGCCTGCTGGCCAGCTGGGTGCTGGCGCTCGTCCAGGTGCCCGTCTGCGCCAAGTCGTGGCTCCCGGCCCGCGAAAAGCGGCAGGCCGGAGCGCAGGAAGCGGTCGTGATGAACTCGCCGGTCCACCGCTTCGTGCGTCGGGCGATCTCCTTCCTGATCGGTTACAAGCGGGCGACGATCGTCGTGGCCTTCGCCGTGCTGGGGCTTTCGATCTTCGGCATGACGCGCGTGAAGAACCTCTTCTTCCCCGATTTCGACTACAAGCAGTTCGTCGTCGAGTGCTTCTTCCCCTCGGCCACGGATGCCGACCGGGTGCGTGACCGCCTGCTCGCCATGAGCGACAGCGTGCAGCTCCATCCGGGTGTCGAGCGCGTGGCCGTCAGCCAGGGCAGCGCCCCGGCCCACTACTGCCTGGTGCGTCCGATGACCTCGGGCGGCGACTGCTACGGCGAGCTGATCGTCGACTGCCCCGACTACCGGACCGTGCTGGAGGTGATCCCCTCGGTCCGCCGGCAGCTGCGCGAGGAGTTCCCCGAGGCCTACGTCCGCATCCGCAAGTACAACTTCTCGATCTCGACGTCGCACACCGTCGAGGTGGAGTTCGCGGGTCCCGATCCGGCCGTGCTGCGTGCGTTGAGCGCTCAGGCCGAGGCCGTCATGCGCCGCTGTCCCTACGTCGACCCCTATTCGGTGCAGAACAACTGGAAGCCGAAGGGCAAGACGCTCGTGGCGGAATTCAACCAGCGGGATGCCCTGCGTGCGGGAATCGGCCGCGGGGATGTGGCCAACGCCCTGCTGGCGGCCACGGACGGCATGCCGGTCGGCGTGCTGAACGATCAGGAGCGCATGGTGACGCTGAACCTTCAGGTGCGCAACGACGACGGCAGCCGCATCCGCAACCTCGACGAGATTCCCGTCTGGAGCATGATGAACCTGCGGCTGACCGACGAGGAGCTGCAGGGCGTGCTGACGGGCGGCCGGGCGATGAGCGAGCTGCAGGACCGCATGTTCCGCGCCATGCCGCTGGGCAATGCCGTGCGCGACATCCGCCTCGACTGGGACGAGGATGTCGTGCTGCGGATGAACGGCCGGCGGGTGATCGAGGCCGAATGCGACCCGAATCCCGACTGCGACGCGGCGACGCCGGCCCGGGTCGTGGCCGAGATCCGTCCCGAAATCGAGGCCATCGCGCTGCCCGACGGCTATACGATGCGCTGGGTCGGCGAGGGCGAGTTGCAGGGTGAGGCGATCGGCAACCTGATGAAGTACCTGCCGCTGACGATCTTCCTTATTCTGGCCATCCTGCTGGCGCTGTTCAACAGCTGGCGCAAGGTGCTGCTCATTCTGCTGTGCTTCCCCTTTGTCTTCTGCGGCATCACTCCGTCGCTGCTGCTGACGGGGCAGCCCATGACCTTCATGGCCATCATCGGCATGATGGGCCTGATCGGCATGATGGTCAAGAACGCCATCGTACTCGTCGACGAGATCAACCGCCTGCAGACCGAGGAGCACCGGCCTCCCTATACGGCCGTCGTCGAGGCGACCGTCTCGCGCGTGCGGCCCGTGCTGATGGCCTCGCTGACGACCATCGTCGGCATGATCCCCCTGGTCGGCGACCCGATGTACGGGTCGATGGCCCTGACGATCATGGGCGGCCTTACCGTCGGTACGATCATCACGCTCATTCTGCTGCCGCTCTTCTACGCGGCGATGTTCCGGATTCGCAAACCTCAAAACGCATAAGTCATGAATATCAGAAATAGATGTGCGGTGCTGGCGGCCGTGCTGCTGTCGGGCGCTGCTGTCCGGGCCCAGCAGCTGCTGCCGCTGTCGCTCGCCGAGTGCCGCGAGCGGGCCCTGGCCCACAGCGAGGAGCTCCGTCAGGCCGACAATCGCCTCGAGCAGGCGCGTCTCGACCGTCAGATCGCTTCGGTGGCGGCCCTTCCGAAGATCGAAGGCTCGGCGACGGGGGCCTATGTCCTGCCCGACATCGACATGATGGGCATGGAGCTGCGCATGCGCGGCACCTACATGGCGGGGCTCACCCTCACGCAGCCGATCTACGCCGGCGGCAAGATCGCGGCGGCGCGCCGCATGGCCCGCATCGGCGAGGAGGCGGCCGAGGAGCAGCGGCGCATGACGCGCATGGATGCCCTGGTCGAGGCCGACAACGCCTATTGGTCGCTGGTGGCCGTCGACGGCAAGGTGCGCATGCTCGAGAGCTACGCCGCGCAGATGGATACGCTCTACGACCAGACCTCCGCGGCCGTCGGGGCGGGCATGGCCATCGAGAACGACCGGCTGCGCGTCGAGGCCAAGCGCAGCGAGATTCGCTACCAGCTTCAGAAGGCCCGCAACGGCGCCGACCTGTGCCGCATGTCGCTGTGCCGCGTGATCGGCGTGGAGAGCGACGTGCGGCCCGTGCCGACCGACACGCTCTTGCGGGCAGTGGCTCCGGGTGAGCTGACCGCCGACTTGGAGGCGCGGCCCGAGCTGCGGATGCTCGAGCAGCAGGTGGCCGTCGGCGAGCAGCAGATCCGCGATGCCCGTTCGGCGATGCTTCCCGCGGCGGGGCTCTCGCTGGGGTACACCTATTACGGAAACATCAAACTCAACAGTATGGTCGATGCCGGCGGCGGCAACTACGTCCCCTATACGCAGGAGTTCCGCGACGGACTGGGACTGGCGATGCTGGCCGTGAAGATTCCGATATTCCACTGGGGCGAGGGGCGCAAGAAGGTGCGCAAGGCGCGTTACGAGCTGCGCAACGCACAGCTTGATCTGCAGAAAAACACGCGTCTGATGTCGCTCGAGGTCGAGCAGGCGATCCGCAACGTCGAGGACGGCTACCGGATGATTCAGACCGCCGAGCTGGCGCTGCGGCAGGCCGAGGAGAACCTGCGCGTGATGCGCAACCGCCATGCGGCGCAGATGGCTCCGCTGACCGACCTGCTGGATGCCCAGTCGCAGTGGCAGCAGGCCGCCAGCAACCGGATCGAGGCCGCGACGCAGTATCAGATCTACAGGACAGAGTATCTACGCGCCACCGGACGTCTCGAATAGCTGCCCGTCGCGGCGGCACCTGCCGTGATGGCCGTTTCCCGGAACCGGACCTTTTCAAAAGGTCCGGTTTTTGTCTCCGTGTATTTGTTTATAAAATATATTTGGTATAAAAAAGAGATTTATGTGTTTTTGTGCCGGCATGGTGACGGTGAGGGGGAGATGCGCCGATCCGTCCGAAAAGAAAGGGGAATGTACCGATGAAAAGAACGATTGTCGAAGATGCCATGTTTCCCGGCTGCCCCGTGAGAAACATCCTGGCGAGAATCTGTGACAAGTGGGCCCTGCTGGTTCTCTGCCTGCTGGAGCGCTCGGAGCAGGGGAAGCTGCGCTTCTCGGAGTTGAAGCAGGCCATGCCCGACATCTCGCAGAAGATGCTGGTCATGACCCTGCGCACGCTCGAAGAGGATGGTTATGTCTCGCGCACGCTCTATGCCGAGGTTCCGCCCCGGGTGGAGTATGCGCTTACTGCGCGGGGCGAGACGCTGCGTCCGATTCTCGAAGAGCTGCTCGCCTGGGCCATGGAGAATCGGGATGCCGTCATGCGGGATCGCCGGCGGGCCCATGCGTCGAAAAACGAAAACAAACGGTTGAAAGCATGAAGGCTGCACAATTGGATCGATATGCGAAAGCCGGCCGGCTCGTTGTCCGGGAGGTTCCCGTTCCGGAACCGGCTGCGAACGAGGTTCTGGTGAAGGTGCGCGCGGCGGCCGTCAATCCGCTGGAGCTGCTCCTCGTCGCGGGAAGCGTCCGGCTGATTCAGGATTACCGGCTGCCGCAGACGCTGGGCAACGAGTGCTCGGGCGTCGTCGAGCGGGTCGGGAGCAAGGTCGGAAAGTTCCGGCCGGGAGACGCCGTCTATACACGGTTGCCGCTGGAGCGGATCGGTGCCTTTGCCGAGTACGTCGCCGTGGAGGAGGCCGCTTTGGCGAAGATGCCTGCCGGGTATGCGTTCGATGTGGCGGCCGCTGTTCCGCTGACGGGCCTGACAGCCTGGCAGGGGTTGGTCGAGGTGCTGGAGGCGCATCCGGGGCAGACGCTGCTCATCCCCGGCGGATCGGGCAGTTTCGGACAGATGGCCGTGCCGATTGCCCGGGCTCTGGGACTTCGCGTGCTGGTGACGGGTAACGACCGGGCCCGCGAACGGTTTCTCGCCATGGGCGTCGAGCGTTACATGGACTATCGCCGGGAGAACTATTGGGAGAAACTCTCGGGGATCGATCTGGTCATCGACACGCTGGGCGCCGGAGAGTTCGGTCACGAACTCTCCGTGCTGAAACCGGGAGGACGTCTGTTGAGCCTGCGGACCGCTCCCAACGGAGAGTTTGCCCGGCGAAGCGGCTTTCCGTGGTACAAGCGGGTGCTCTTCTCGCTGGCCGGGATGAAATACGACCGGGCAGCCCGCCGGCAGGGCAAGGAGTACCGGTTTATGTTCGTGCATGCCGACGGAGCACAGCTCGACCGGATTACGCAGATCGTCGAACGCCACCATATCACTCCGGCCATTGACCCGCACCGTTTCTCGCTGGATCGGATCAACGACGCCCTGCGGCTTGTGGCCGATGGTCCGATCCGGGGAAAGGTCATTGTTTACATGTAAAATTCGGATACCAGTGAAAATTCATGAAATCTGTTTCAGCCCGACGGGCGGGACAAGGCGTGTGGCTGAGATCTTGAGCCAGGCATTGGCAAATGAGATTGTTCCGGTCGATTTGACGGCGCGCGATGTCGATTTCCGCAGCGTGAAGCTGGCTGACGGGGATGTGGCGCTGATTGCAGTACCCTCCTACAGCGGACGGGTCCCTGCCGTCGCCGCAACACGTCTGGAGATGCTGTGCGGCAACGGAGCCCGTGCCATTCTGGTCTGTGTCTACGGAAACCGGGCCTATGAGGACACGCTGGCGGAGTTGCGGGATACGGCCACCCGGGCCGGATTCAGGGTCGTGGCTGCCGTGGCTGCCGTGGCCGAACATTCGATCGTCCGTCAGTACGGCGCGGGGCGTCCCGATGCGGCGGACGAAGCGGTTTTGCGGAACTTTGCCGTGCGTATTCGCCGAAAGATCGACGACGCGGACGACAGCGAGCCGAAAATCCCGGGCCACCGACCTTATCGCAAGGCTGCGGGGACCGGTCTGATACCCAAAGCCACGCGATCCTGCGTGCAGTGTGGCGTGTGTGCAGCGAAATGTCCCGTCGGAGCGATCGATCCCGCGGACCCGACCCGTGTGGACAAAAAGGTTTGCATCTCCTGCATGCGGTGTGTGGCGGTTTGTCCCCACAAGGCCCGGCGAGTCAACGGACTGCTGCTCGCGCTGGTCGGCCGTCTGCTCAAAAAGGCCTGCTCGGAGCGAAAATCCTGCGAAGTATACCTTTGACGTTCCGGGCTGCATCCAGGCCGTCGGGCGGATCTGCTCACCGCGCGGTGGCCGCAGGATTACCGGCCTGCGAACCAGCTCTTGAATTCGTTGACGCGGAGCTTGCTGACCAGCACCTTCCCGTCGGTCGGGACCTTGAGATTGATGGCCAGCCGGTTGTTGAACCACAGGTCGATGTCCTGCACGGCGCCGCGCGAAATGAGATACTGCCGGTTGACGCGGAAGAAGCGTTCGGGGTCGAGGCTGTCGGCGAGTTCGTCGAGCGTGCAGGGTACGGTGTACCGTTCCCGGTCGCTGACCACGGCCTTGGTGACCCCGTCCGCTATGCAGAAGTACTGCACCTGCTCGACGGCCAGCGGCAGCAGCTTGTCCCCCTTGAAGGGGATCAGAAAATGGGTCTTGTAGTGTTCGCGCCGCTGCAGCTGGCCGATCAGCGCGGACAGCGACTCCTGCGTCGGGGCCGTGTGCCGCAGCCCCTCCAGCTTGTCGAGCGCCCGGCGCAGGTCGGCTGCGCCGATCGGCTTGAGCAGGTAGTCGATGCTGTTGACCTTGAAGGCCTTGAGCGCATATTCGTCGTAGGCGGTGGTGAAGATGACGGGGCACCCGACCCGTACATGTTCAAAGATCTCGAATGCGGAGCCGTCGGCCAGATGGATGTCCATGAATACGACATCGGGCGCCGGATTGGCCTCGAACCAGGCGACGCTGTCGGTGATGCTGTCCAGCGTGCAGATGATCTTCGTGTCGGGTGCCACCTCCGCGAGTAGGGCCTCCAGGTTGCGGACAGCGGCCTTTTCGTCCTCAATAATCAGTGCTTTCATGACGCTTTTTCGGATTCGGGTTGATGCAGCGGAAGGCGGACGCAGAACATGCCCTTATCGGCCGTGATGCCGATCTCGTCCTGCCACAGCAGCCGGTAGCGCTTGGCCAGGTTGTCCAGGCCGATGCCCGGACCGGCCGGGGCCACCCTCTTGGGCTGGATGGGGTTGCAGACGAGCAGCGCCTCCTGCTCCGTGCGGATGGTGATCGTCAGCGGGTTGCGATTGCTGATTTCGTTGTGCTTGATGGCGTTCTCGATGAGCAGCTGCACCGACATCGGCGGCAGGAGCAGCCCGTTCATCCGCTCGTCGATGGCGATGCGGAAAACGAGGTTCTCCTCGTAGCGCATCTTCATCAGGTAGATGTAGGCCTGGGCGAACTGCATCTCTTCGGCAAGGGTCACGCTCTGCCGGTCGTTGTCGCGCAGCGTGTAGCGCAGCACCTGCGACAGCTCCTGCGTGTAGTCGAGCGCCTTGGGCGGCGACTCGCGGATCAGCGACTGGAGCGTGTTGAGCGAGTTGAAGAGCATGTGGGGATTGAGCTGGCTCTTGAGCGACTCGTACTGGTGGCGCAGGCTCTCGGTGCGCAGCGCCTCGTTTTCGACGACGATGCGCTGCTGCTTGACGATCAGGTGGAAGATGTAGTTGCTTCCGGTCACGATGCAGGCGATGATCAGGTCGCGCAGCGGGTGCAGGTAGTGGTGCACCATGGCGTCGATGGCCGGGATGTCGAACTGGTGGTGGAGCCAGACGAAGAGCTGCCCGAAGAGGCTGCTCGCGCCCCATGTCAGGAAGAACGACAGCGCCATCTTGCCCCGGGTCATGCGGATCATCGGGGTGTTGAAGCGGAAGATGCGCATGTTGATCCAGAAGAGCAGCAGCAGCGAGATGAAGGTGAAAAAGATCTCGTTGAAGACGTCCCGGGGCTCCATCCCCGCGAAGAGCTCCTCGCGTTCAAAACGGTCCGAGAGCGAGAGCACCTCCGGAAAGTGGATGAGCACGGCAACCACGGCCGAGACGATCAGCGTGGAGAGCAGATACCGGTCCTTGAACAGCAGGGGTGCTTTCACGGTGCAAAAATAGTATTATTTCCGCAGAATGCGGGCCGTTGCGTACATTCCGGGCAGGAATTGCGGATGCTGCCCCGAAATGCGGACATAGACGTCGATCGAGCGGTTCTCGTTGTTGACCTGCTGCCCGATCATGGCGACCGTGCCGTGGAAGGTCTCCTGTCCCATGCCGTTGACGCGGAAGGCGACCCGCTCGCCGCTCTTCAGGTGTGCGAGGTCCTTTTCGTAGGCGGTCAGGCGGAGCATCATGTTGCGCTTGTCGACGATCTCGCAGAGCGGCTCTCCGACGTCGAAGTGCCGTCCGACGTTCATCTTCACGTCGGTGGCGTATCCGCTGATCGGGGCCTTGATCTCCAGGCAGGGAACGATGCCGGAGGTCAGCAGCCGCGTCGTGTCGATGCCCAGCAGGGTCAGCTGTGCGGCGGCGGCGTCCATGCGGCTGCGCATCGAGAGGTAGTCGGCCCTGCTCTGCTGGAAGCGTTTCTGCGAGGCGACCTCTTCGCGGGAGAGGGTCTGCTGCCGCAGGTACTCCGTGCGCAGGTATTCGTTCTGCGCGTGGCTGTCGAGATAGGCCTGCTGCAGGGCGATGAAGTCGGGATTCTCGAGCGTCGCCAGCACGGAGCCCTTCTCGACGTAGGCTCCGGGCAGCAGCGAGGTGCTGCGGATCGAGCCGCCCATCGTCAGCGTCACCGTGGCGCGGTTCTGCGGCGGGATGACGAGCAGTCCGTTGAACAGCGTTTCGTTCGGCACGGCGGTGGCGCCCGACGTGGCGTCGGTCTCCATTCCGGTCTGCGGGACCGGGGTTACGGCCTCGGCTGCCACCGTGTCGGCCGTTACGTCGAGGGTCGTGTCGACAGCCGTGTCGACAGCCGCGTCGACAGCCGCGTCGGCCGCCGCGGAAGCTGCCACGGGTGCGGCGCCCTGCTGCGAGCAGGCGCAGAGAAGCGCGGCAAGGGGTATGAGTATCTTTTTCATGTCGGATGTTGTTTATCGGTAGAGTTCGTATTCGAGTGCGGCGATGTTGTAGAGGTTGAGCGTTTCGATGTATCCGCGGCGTATTTCGAGCGCCGTGTTCAGGCTCATGATGTACTCGGCGATGCTCGTTTCGCTGTTGGCGAGCTGGATGCCGGCGGCCCGGATGAGCGCGTCGGCCTCCGGAAGCGCCGACTCCGTGTAGTAGCGCAGGCTTTCGTCGTAGCGGCGCAGGGAGGCTTGCAGTTCGGTGATCCGGTTGTTGACCGCCCGCAGGTTGAGCTCCGCGTCGTTGCGGGCGATGAAGGCGTCGGCCCGGGCCTGGCGGATGCGGCTGCGCTGCGTGTTGAAGAAGATCGGGAACGACGCCCCGACGACATAGGCATTCAGCCCCTTGTCGGGCAGGATGTTCTGCCGCTGGTAGCCCAACGAGAGTTCGGGAAAGAAGCGGCTCTTCTCCACGCGCGTGCGCGCTTCGGCCTCCCGCACCTGCGATTCAAAGTAGTTGCGCTGCACCTCGGCCGAGGTCTGCCCGACGGGGATGAAGCGGGTCAGCAGACTGTCTGCGGGGGCGAGCGGCGCATCGGCATAGCAGGCCCATTGCAGGCGTGCGGCCGCCACCTTGTGCCCCTCCTGTGCCTGGAAGAGCCGGTTGCGCATCTCGGCGGCCATCGTGACCGTCATGCTCCGTTCGAGACGGGTGATGTCTCCCTGCTCGAAGCGCAGCTCGCTCGTGCGCGAGAGCTCTGCGGCCAGGGCGTTCTGGTCGGCGTAGAGCCGGCATAACTCCTGCGTGTAGAGGTAGTAGGACCAGGCGCGTTTGACCTCGGCGACGATCTCGCGCCGGACGAGCTCCGTGTAGAGGGTCCCGGTCTCGGTCTCGCGCCGGACGAGCGCATTCTTGTAGAAGGGGGTCAGCAGCGAGCCGACCGACTGCGTAATGCTGATCTCGCGGTCGTTTCGCTCGGTGCCGTTGAGCTGTCCGAAGGAGTAGTCGACCGTCGTCGGAGCCAGCTCCCACGACTCGCCGCGCCGGGCCTTCGTGCGCTCGACGGCCGCCTCGGCCGACTGGAGACGGGGATGGTTGTCCAGGGCCATTGCCACCGCCTCGTCGAGCGTCACGCGCTGCTGGCTGTGGCCGTCGAGCGGCAGCAGCAACAGGGCGGGCAGCAGCAGGAAGGGGAAGAGGCGCCGTACAAGCGGATGGCGCCGGAGCAGCGAGGCGGCTCCCACGAGCTTGTAGAATACCGGCACGACGAAGAGCGTGAGCAGCGTCGAAACGAAGAGTCCGCCGATCACGACGGTCGCCAGCGGGCGCTGTACCTCGGCTCCGGCCGAGGTGGCGATGGCCATCGGTACGAATCCGAGCGAGGCGACCAGTCCGGTGAGGAATACGGGCCGCAGCAGGTGTTGCATGCCGCGTGCGATGATGCGGCGCGTCGAGAGTGGATAGGGTGTCATGTCCCGCAGATCGTTGAAGTGGTTAATCATCAGAATGCCGTTGAGAACGGCCACGCCGAAGAGCGCAATGAATCCCACGCCGGCGGAGATGCTGAACGGAAGCCCGCGCAGCCACAGCGCCAGGATGCCTCCGATGATCGAGAGCGGCACGGTGGAGAAGACCACCAGCGTGTAGGTCACGCTCTTGAAGGCGAAGAAGAGCAGCAGCAGGATCAGCATCAGCGCGACGGGAATGACGACAAGCAGCGTGCGGATGGCGTTCTGGAGGTTCTCGAACTGACCGCCGTACTCGAAGTAGTAGCCCGGCTTGAGCTGTACGTTCTCCTCGAGCGTGCGGCGGATGGCGGCCACGACCTGCTGAATGTCGGCGTCGCGGACGTTCACGCCGATCACCACGCGGCGCTTCGTGGCGTCGCGGTTGATCTGCAGCGGGCCGTTCACCAGGTCGATCGTGGCCACTTCGCTCACGGGAATCTGGATGCCTTCGGCCGTGCGGATGAAGAGCCGGTCGAGATTCAGGTCGGCGACCTTCCGCTGGTCGAGGCGCACGACCAGATCGAAGCGGCGTTCGTTTTCAAAGACCGTCCCGGCGGTTTCACCCGCATAGGCGGAGCGGATGATGCTGTTCAGCTCCTCGATGTTGATACCGTAGCGGGCGATCTTCGCACGGTTGTAATTGACCACAAGCTGCGGCAGTCCCATGGCCTGCTCCACGAGCACGTCCGAGGCGCCGGGCACCTGCTCGACGTAGCGGGCCGCCTCCTTGGCCTTTGCGTAGAGCTCGGCCATGTCCTCGCCGTAGAGCTTGATGGCGATGTCGGCCTTGGCGCCCGTCATCAGCTCGTTGAACCGCAGCTGGATGGGCTGGCTGAAGTTGAATTCCGCTCCGGGAATCGTATCCAGCGCGGCCTTCATCTTCTCGACCATCTCGGCGCGCGACGAGGCGCTGGTCCACTCCGCAAAGGGCTTCATCACGATCATGACGTCGGCATCCTCGACGGCCATCGGGTCCGTCGGGACCTCCGCCGTACCGATCTTGGCCACGACGTGGCGGATTTCGGGGAAGTGCGTCATCAGGATCTGCTCGGCCTGCTCCGAAAGGGCGATGCTCCGCGTCAGGGAGCTGCCGGCCGGCAGGGTCATCTGCATGGCGAAGTCCCCCTCGTCGAGTGTTGGGATGAACTCCGCCCCGAGCCGCGTGAAGAGCATCAGGCTGCCGATGAACGCCGCGACGGCCACGCCGACGGTCGCCCAGCTGAAGCGCAGGCAGACGGCCAGGCACCGCTGGTAGATGCGGTTGAGCCATGCGAAGAAGCGGTCGGCGAAGGTCGGCCGGGTGCCGATGCGGCGCTTGAGGACGAGCGAGGCCATCATCGGCACGTAGGTCAGCGAGAGAATCAGTGCTCCAATGATGCAGAAGACGAGCGTCTTGGCCATCGGGGTGAAATACTTGCCCTCGATGCCCGTCAGGGTGAGAATCGGGAAGAAGACGATCAGGATGATGATGACCGCGAAGGTGGCCGAGCGGACTACGCTGCCGGCTCCGGCGATGATCTGCTCGTCCATCATCCTGCGCGAGAGCGTCGTGCCGAGGTTCTGGCGGCTGTACAGGTGGGGCGAGGATACCCTCCACGATCACGATCGACCCGTCGACGACGATGCCGAAGTCGATGGCTCCGAGGCTCATCAGGTTGGCCGAGACGCCGAACAGCCGCATGAGGATGAAGGCGAAGAGCATCGCGAGCGGGATGACCGACGCCACGATCAGTCCGGCGCGGACGTTTCCCAGGAAGAGAATCAGGACGAGGAAGACGATGATCGCCCCTTCGATCAGGTTGCGGATCACGGTCGAGATGTTGCGGTTGACGAGCTCCGAGCGGTTCAGATAGGGGCTGATGGAGACCCCTTCGGGCAGCATCTTCTGGATTTTGGCCACCCGATCCTCCAGCTCCCGGGTCACCACGTTGGCGTTGGCGCCCTTGAGCATCATGGCGATGCCGCCGACACATTCGCCCTTGCCGTCGCGCGTCATGGCGCCGAAGCGCTTGGCCGACCCGAACTTCACGGTAGCCACGTCGCTGATGTGGATCGGGATGCCGCCGCGGTTGGCCACGACGATCTGGCGGATGTCGTCGAGTGACGAGATCATGCCTTCCGAGCGGATGTAGTAGGCGCGGTTCACCTTTTCGATGTAGCTGCCGCCCGTGTTCTGGTTGTTGCGGCTCAGGGCCTCGAAGACGTCGCCGATGGTGATGTTGAGCGAGTAGAGCGCATCGGGATCGACCGCCACCTCATACTGCTTGAGGTAGCCGCCGAAGCTGTTGATCTCGACGATTCCGGGGATTCCCGACAGCTGCCGCTTGACGATCCAGTCCTGGATCGTGCGCAGCTCCATCGCGTCGTAGCGATCCTCGTAGCCGGGCGCGACGTCGAGCGTATACTGGTAGATCTCGCCCAGACCCGTGGTGATGGGCATCATCTCGGGCGTTCCCAGCTCCGGGGGAATCTCTCCGGCGACGGTCTGTATCTGCTCGTTGATGAGCTGCCGGGCGTCGAGGATCGGGACACTCTCCTTGAATACGACGGTGACGACCGAGAGGCCGAAACGCGAGACGGAGCGGATCTCCACGACGTTCATGATGTTGCTCATCGCCACCTCGATCGGGAAGGTGATGAGCTGCTCGACCTCCTGCGGTGCGAGCGTGGACGAAACGGTCACGATCTACACCTGGTTGTTGGTGATGTCCGGCACGGCATCGACCGGCAGGGTCAGCATCGCGTAGATGCCGCCCGCCAGCAGGAAGAGCGTGGTCAGACCGACGAAGAGCTTTTTCGTGACCGCAAAGCGGACTATGTGCTGAAACATGGTGTACTTCGGGCTTTGGTTTCGTGCAAAGATAGCGGGCGGAGCGGATCGCCGTGCGGAGAAAATGCCGAAGTGTCCGATATGCGGGATGAACGGGCGGGATGGTCGGATGAACTGCCTGCCGGCGACCGGTGCCCCTGCCGGTGCGGTATCTGGTCGCCGTCCTGCCGCCGGAGGATCGGGAACGGCTGCCGGCGGATCGGGAACAACAACCGGAGGAGCGGGGACGGTCGTCGGGCTGTGAAGGGGCGTTGCGGCGGTCCGTGCAGTGCCGAACGGCGGCAGCCCGGGGCGGGACGGGACGAGCGACGGCCGGTGGGGAATCGCAGGTTCCCTCACCGGCCGCCGTCAGTCACTTCATTCTTGTACGGTTGCCGCAATCAGAGCCGTTCGGCCAGGGCTGCGGCCTGCCGGCAACCGTCCGTGCGGTCGATGTCGCCCTCGTTGAGCACTCCGGGAATGAGGACCTCGCCGACCATCTCCCATTTCAGCAGCGCTGCCGTCCGCTCCATGGGAATCCGCACGCCGTCGAGCACCGTCATGTCCTCCTCTTCGCAGCAGGCGATCAGGGCGCAGCGCTTTCCGGCGACCGGTTTGCCGCCGACCACCAGCGAAAAGAGCCGGTCGATGACCCCCTTGATCTGTGCCGGAATCGAGTACCAGTAGACCGGCATCGTGAAGACGACGGCATCCGATTCGAGGATGGCCGGTGCGATGCGGTTGAAGTCGTCGTCGAACGAGCAGGCCTTGCCTGTCTTGTAGCAGGTCATGCAGGCGTGGCACCCGCCGATCTTCAGAAAGGCGGCGTCGAAGCGCTGCACGGTGTGGCCGCGCTGCTCGGCCGAACGGATGAAGGCGTCCGTCATGGCGAAACTGTTGCCCTGCTTGCGGGGGCTTCCCGTGATAACCGTGATTTTCATGGCGTGTTATTTTTGAATGGTATCGGAATTCTGGTTGTAGGCCTTGGCCACGCAGCGCCACCTGCCGTCGATCTTCATCAGCAGCAGGTAGTCCGTGAAGTCGATGCGTCCGCCCCAGTTCTCCTCCAGCACGCGCACGACGGCGAGCGTCTCCTCGACATCCAGCACGTCGATGCGGGCCCTGAAGCCGGCGTCGGCTCCCACGCTGTCCACGTTGCGGTAGAACTGTTCGATGCTGCCGTGTTCGAGTTTGCCGTCCAGGTAGCCGAACAGCACGGCCTCGTCGATGAACAACTCCCGGGCGTGGCTGCTCTTCCCCTCGGCCACGCTCCGGACGAACTTGCGGGCCGCCTCTTCCACGGCCCGGTACTCTTCGATGCTTGCTCTCATGGTTGTAAGGTTTTGGTTTTTCGAGGGCAAAATTACGATCCGGGGTCCGTCGGCGCAAGTACCGAAAAATGATTCGGGTACTGAAAATTTATTCGGTATACCCCCGAATCCGGAGGTTATCCCTATCTTTGCATGCAGAAACCACACCGCCATGTACGAAAGAAAGATACCCGTCGATCTGGATTGCCCGCTGCGGCTGACCATGAGCCTGATGGACTCGAAATGGAAGTCCTGTATTCTGGACGAGCTGCGCCACGGGGCGCTGCGCCCGAGCGAACTGCACCGGCAGCTGCCCGAAGCCGCACCGCGGGTGCTGGATCTTCAGCTCCGGGAGCTGGTCGAGGACGGCCTGGTCGCCAAGACCATCTATGCCGAACTGCCGCCCCGTTCGGAGTATGCGCTGACGGAGCTGGGGGCTTCGCTGCTGCCGATCATCGACGCGATGATTGCGTGGGGAACGCGCAATGCGGCGCTTTTCGAGCGCAAGTACCGCAAACGCGGATAACTTCTCTCTTTCGCGCGAAGGGCGCAACCCTTGCAGAGTGCGACCCTCGCAGTACTCGCTTCGCCTGCGCCCCTCTCCGGTGCGGTCCGTGGCCGGATGGCCGCCAGTCAGCGGTTGTTGAGCCGGATTTTTTCGTGATAGAAATAGTTGACCAGAACGGGCTTTCCCTTTTCGGAGCGGCCGTAGGGGAGGTCGTTCACGCGGTAGGGGAGTCCGTGTGCGGCGGCATAGGCGGCCATTTCGTGCTCGAGCGCCTGCCAGTACTCCGTCCGGCGGCGGTTGTAGATCTCCTCGTACAGCGGCACCAGCTCGGGGTATTTCTCGCGGATGTAGGCCAGGATTGTCGCCTTGAACTGCCCGCGCAGATTGAGATTCTCGAGCCAGACGAGGTCGGCGAACTCCCGGACCCGCTCGATGATCGCCTTCGGGTCGGTGATGCCCGGGAAGATGGGCGAGACGAAGCAGACGGTGCGGATGCCCGCCTCGTAGACCCGTCGCATGGCCTCCAACCGCCGCTCGATGCTCACCGCGCGGTCCATGTCGGCACGGAACGTCTCGTCGAGCGTGTTGACCGACCACGAAACCGTCATGCGCGGAAATTCGCGCAGCAGGTCCAGGTCGCGCAGCACGAGGTCCGACTTCGTGCAGATCATGATCTCGGCCGTCGTGCCGCGCAGTTCCTCAAGCAGATGGCGCGTGCGCCGGAACTGCTCCTCGAAGGGGTTGTAGCCGTCGGTCACCGAGCCGATGACGATGCGCTGCCCGTCGAAGCGGTGCGGATTGCCGACGGGTTTCCAGTGCTTGACGTCGAGAAACGAACCCCACGGCTCGGTATGGCCCGTGAAACGCTTCATGAACGAGGCGTAACAATACTTGCAGGCGTGGGGACACCCCACATAGGGGTTGACCGAATAGCCGCCCACGGGCAGCGATGACTTTGTCATGACGCTCTGCACGTCGATGTCTCTGATCAGTTCCTGTTCCATATTCTTTGTTTGAAAGCTTCGGGTAACTCCTGGATCATGCCCTCCTCGCCCAGGATCGGCAGCAGATCCTCCTTCATGAAGACCGCCACTCCTTGCGCCCGGGCCTGGGCGACAATGCCGGCCACCCATTCGGGCCGGGCATCGACCTTGCCGCGGCGGTGCCCGGTCTCGGTGCCGACGACGATCCACTCTACGCCCCTTAGGTCGAGCCCTTCGATCGGGCCGAAGAGCGGCTCGAAGGTCACGTGGTAGTGACGGGCCCGGGCGTGCTGGCGCAGCGCGGCGATGCGTCCCTTCTCTGCCTCGCACGTTACGGTGACCCCCATCCAGACGTTGTCGTCGTCGGTCTGGAGATCGAGCCGTTCGGGCCGTTTGGTCAGATAGAGGTAGGCATGCTGCGGGTTGCGGGCCATGCGGTCGAAGACCTCTGCCAGCCATTCGGGCCGCCAGTCTGAGAGGTCGCTCATGCCCGTCATCAGAAAGACCCGCGGGTCGCGACGGTCCATGATGCGCAGTTTGCGGGGCATGTACTCCGGAACGGCAAAATCGTCGGTCATGTGGAAACGGCGGCAGTTGTTGCGCGCATAGCAGTAGGCGCACCCGACGCTGCAACCTACGACGAGATTCAGATTTCGGATCAGCGATTTGATGCAAACACTCATGTCATGCTCTTTTTGAAGGAAAACCGTGACTTGGATCAGCCGATACAAAGGTCCGAAGATTTTTTGTGAGCAGCTATGCCCGAAAAAGGTCGATGTATGCCATTTTGATAAATGAATGTCGTATCTTTGTCCCCGGGTAAACCGGAGACGAACGATGAAGACAACGACAAATCCCCGACGGCTGGTCACCGTGCCGTTCAGCAAGACACAGTGCGGCGTCGGCTTCTACATCAATACGGGTCGCAGCGAAGAGATTCGCGGCGTACTGACCGAGAATCCACTCTTCCGGACCGACTTCTTCGAGTTCTTCTTCCTCAGCCGGGCCCGGGGCGTGCTGCTGCTCGGCGGACGTCGCATCGAGCTGCATGACGGCATGGTACTGCTCCTCTCGCCCCACCAGCAGCAGCGCTGGTTGGTGGACGAGGCGGAGCTCGACTACACGTTTCTGATCTTCCGCGAGGATTTCATGCGCACGTTCCTCTCCGACAAGTTCTTCGTCTACCGGCTGCTCTACTGTTACCAGAGCGATACGCCGCCCTGGTTCGACGCCTCTGCAGAGACCTTTGCGGAATACCTCCGGCTGCTTGAGAAAATCAAGGGGGAGCTCCGCGCCCCGACCTCCGACAGCTACAACCTGATCGTTTCGGTGCTCTACTATCTGTTGGTGACTCTCAACCGCGACTATGCCTCCGCCTACGGACTGCCCGTGACGCTGCCGCGCAACAACTATGCGTTTCGTTTCAAGGCCCTGCTCGAGGAGCATATCCGCGACATGCAGCGCGTCGAGGAGTATGCCGCGATGATGCGTGTAAGCCGCGTGACGCTCAACCGGGCCGTCGTCGAACAGTTCGGCGTCACGGCCGTGCATCTTTTGAAACAGCGGCTGCTGGAGGCTGTAAAGAACGACCTGCTGTTCGAGGGGCGCAGTGTCAGCGAGCTTTCCGAAACATACGGATTCTCGGACCCGAGTCACCTGATGCGCTTCTTCAAGCAGCAGACCGGCAAGACCTGTTCGGCCTGTCTGGCCGATTACGGACGGGGCATCTGCGAATAACGACCAGTATCCGGCGGGGCTCTGTCTCCCGTATCCGCTTTGTGAGCCGGGTGTCCTCTGCGCAGGACGGCCCGGTGCTCGAAAACGGCACGGCCCCGCACCCGGAAAGGTGCGGAGCCGCGTGTCGCGTGCCGCGTTCCTCACGGAGCGTGCTCCGGTCAGAAGGCGAAGAGGTTGATGCCCACCTGCAGGTAGCCGTTCCGCGAATCGGGATTCCACATCGCATGGGCGAAGACCGGCATCTCGAACCGCCCCAGCTTGAGGTTGTAGGTGGCCTTGAGCGAAATCTGGTCGATGCTGTCGTGGCCGTAGAAGTTCGCGTGGCCGTCCGCATCGTCGCGGTTGAAGGCGAAGGTGCCGCCCAGTCCCACGTCGACCTTCCATAGCTCGTCGCGGAAGACGCTGTACTCGGCATAGACGTAGGTCGAGTAGCGGTTGTTGCCCGTCACGTTCAGGTCACGCCCGGCGAAGATCGTCGCCCAGTAGAGCCGCAGGGGCACCTGCAGCTTCACGTCGAAATCGTAGGCTACGCTCAGGTCGAGGAAGTGGGTCGTCGAATACTTGTTGTAGTTGAAGATGTCCTTGCTGAAGGGCAGCTCGGGCGAGAAGTTGAAGATGTCCCACACGGCGACGGTGAAGCCCGCCCGCGAGTAGGAGAGGTAGTAGTCGAACTCCTTGTAGTCGCCCGTGAAGTCGGAGCCTCCCCACAGACCGACCTTGAGTCCGTCGTCGAGGAAGCCGACATTCAGATCGGCTGCCAGTACACCGCCGTCGGCGACCTGAAGGCCGCGCCACAGGTGCATGTTCTGGAGCGTTCCGCTGAAGTGGAGCTGCTGGGCATAGGATGCCGTGGCGAGCAGGGTGCATACCCCCGCAATCAGGTATTTGATCCGTTTCATGGCCGTGGCGTCAGTAGCAGTAGACGAGACAATAGAGTGCCGCGGCGAGGAAGCCGCCGATGATCGGTCCCAGGACGGGTACCCACGAGTAGGTCCAGTCGCTCGAACCCTTGCCCTTGATCGGAAGTACGGCGTGCGCGATGCGCGGTGCGAGGTCGCGGGCCGGGTTGATGGCGTAACCCGTCGTACCGCCGAGCGACATGCCCAGCGCGATGATCAGCATCGAGACGGGGAAGGCGCCGATGGCTCCCATGCCCAGTTCGGGGGTGTTGCCGCGCGTGGCGAGCGCGAGGATGACGAAGACGAGCACGAACGTGCCGATGATCTCGCTGAAGAGGTTGCGGCCGTAGTTGCGGATGGCCGGAATCGTGCAGAAGGTGCCCAGCTTGGCAGCCGGATCGGACGTGGCGTCGTAGTGGTCCTTGTAGAAGGCGTAGACGAGCACGGCGCCGACGAAGCCGCCGAGCATCTGCGAGACGATGTAGGGAACGACCAGACTCCAGCTGAAGGTGCCGGCAGCGGCCAGACCCAGCGTGACGGCCGGATTGAGGTGAGCTCCCGAGTAGGGTCCGGCGATGAAGACGCCGAGCATGACGGCCAGACCCCACGCGATGGTGATGACGACCCAGCCGCCGTTTTCGCCCTTGGACTTTTTCAGGCAGTTCGATGCGACGACGCCGTCGCCGAAGAGGATCAGAATGGCCGTGCCGATGAACTCGAACAGGCACTTTACGAACACTTCATTCATGTCAGTACGGGTTTTAGGTTTATAGGTTGCTGTCAGGTGTGGTTGTGTCTCATTGCTTGGTGTAGTCGCTCAGCGTGCGCTTCACGGCGTCGCGCCAGCCCTCCTTGGCCTGGAGAACCTTTTCCTCCTCCCACGAGGGCTCGAAGACGCGGTCGATCTGCCACTGCTTGCGGATTTCGTCGATGCTCGACCAGTATCCGACGGCCAGACCCGCGAGGTAGGCGGCACCCATGGCCGTGGTCTCGACCACCTTCGGGCGGATGACGCGCGTGCCGAGGATGTCGGCCTGGAACTGCATGAGCAGGTTGTTGCGCGAGGCGCCGCCGTCGACCTTCAGCTCCTTGAGCGGGATGCCGGCGTCGAGCGACATGGCGGCCGTGATGTCCAGCGTCTGGTAGGCGATGCCTTCGAGTGCCGCACGGGCGATGTGGGCCGTCGTGGTGCCGCGGCTGATGCCGATGATCGTGCCGCGCGCGTACTGGTCCCACCAGGGGGCGCCCAGGCCCGTCAGGGCCGGGACGAAGTAGACGCCGCCCGTGTCGGGCACCTGCGAGGCCAGCGCCTCGACCTCCGACGAGGAGTTGATGACGTGCAGCCCGTCGCGCAGCCACTGTACAACCGACCCGCCGACGAAGATGCTGCCCTCGAGGGCGTAGTTGACCTTGTCGCCGATCTTCCAGGCGATGGTCGTGATGAGGTTGTTCTTCGAGAGGATGGGTTTCTCGCCGCTGTTCATCAGCAGGAAGCAACCCGTGCCGTAGGTGTTCTTGACCATGCCCGGCTCGGTGCACATCTGTCCGAAGAGGGCGGCCTGCTGGTCGCCGGCGATGCCCGAGATGGGAACCTTGTGGGCGAAGATCGTCGTCTTGGTGTGTCCGTACACCTCGCTCGAGGACTTGACCTCGGGCATCATCGAACGCGGAATGCCGAACAGGTCGAGCAGCTCCTGATCCCATTCGAGCGTGTTGATGTTGAAGAGCATCGTGCGCGAGGCGTTGCTGACGTCCGTCACGTGCACCTCGCCGCGCGTCAGGCGCCAGATGAGCCACGTGTCGACCGTACCGAAGAGCAGCTTGCCCTTCTCGGCGCGCTTGCGGGCGCCGGGCACGTTGTCCAGGATCCACTTGATCTTCGTGGCGCTGAAGTAGGCGTCGATGATCAGACCGGTCTTCTGGCGGATCATGTCCGTTACGCCCTGCTTCTTCAGCTCGTCGCAGTAGTCCGACGTGCGGCGGTCCTGCCATACGATGGCGTTGTAGATCGGCTCTTCGGTCTCCGAATCCCAGACGATGGTCGTTTCGCGCTGGTTCGTGATGCCGATGCCGGCGATATTCAGTCCGTTGATGTCCAGCGTCGTGATCGCCTCGGCGATGACCGAGGCCTGTGACGACCAGATCTCGTGCGGGTCGTGCTCGACCCAGCCCGATTTGGGGAAGATTTGACGGAACTCCTTCTGTGCTACGGCGCACGTCGTGCCCTTTTCGTCGAAGACGATCGCGCGGGAGCTGCTCGTTCCCTGGTCAAGCGCGAGAATGTACTGTTTCATGTTCTGGTTAGGTTTATTGGTTGTCAGGTTTTTTTCGTTTGTCGTGCCGTTCAGGCCAGGCGCGAGGCGAGGATCGTCAGCGGATGCTCGCACCGTTTGCTCGTCGACATCTCGATCTGCCACTTGCAGGTCTCGCAGTCCGTGGCCACGAGGTCGGCGCCCGAGGCTTCGATCTGCCGGAAGAGCCCTTCGCCCACGGCCTGCGACGTGGCGTAGTTCTCCTTCTTGAATCCGTAGGTGCCGGCGATGCCGCAGCACTGCGAGTCGAGCACCGTGACCTCCACGCCGGGGATCATGCGCAGCAGCTCGATCGAGTAGTAGGCCCAGCCCATCTTCTCCATGTGGCAGGGCGTGTGGTAGGCGACGCGCAGCGGGGCGGCATCCTCGCGGAAGCGGAGCTGCGCGCCCTGCTCCCTGATGAGCCGGTAGAGATGGCGCGTGGCCAGTTCGATGCGGTCGCGTACGTCGTCGTTCTTCATCTCGAGCAGGTGGGGATACTCGTCGCGCAGCGTGAACGTGCAGGTCGACGAGGTGGTGATGACCTCCAGCCCGCGGTCGTTCACGGCCCGGCGGATCGACGCGAGGTTCGTCTCGGCCTGGCGCCGCGCCTGCTTGTAGAGCCCGTTGGAGATGAGCGCCACGCCGCAGCATTTCTCCTTGTCGAGCAGCTGCACGCCGTAGCCCAGGGCGTTCATGATGCGGATCAGGTCCTTGCCCAGCTGCGGGTTGTTGTAGTTGACGTAGCAGCCGTGGAAGTAGGCCACCTGCTTCGCGTAGGCGGCCTGCGCGGCGGCCGCATGCTTGCGGTACCACGAGGTGAAGGTCCCGTGGGCGTATTTGGGGAAGACGCGCCGGTGGTCGATCGCCATCACCTTGTCCATCATGTAGCGCACGGGTTTGAGCGCCACGGCCGTATTGACGATCGGGGCGAAGGGCGTGGCGAGCGAACCCACCAGGTCGGTGTTCGACAGCACGAAGTTCCGCAGCGAGGTGTTGCGCTGCGGCCCGTACTTGATGCGGGCGGCCTGGATGATGTCGCCGATGCGCACGTTCGAGGGGCAGGCCACCTCGCAGCGCTTGCAGTTCATGCAGTATTTCAGGGCGTTGTCGTAGAAGTCCGGTTGCTTGAGCCGCAGACGCTCGCCGTCGGGTCCCGCCTGCTTCGGCCCCGGATAGTCCGGGTTTGCGGCCGCCACGGGGCAGTAGACCGTGCAGATCGTGCACTTGATGCACTGCTCGAAGTTGTTTTCGCTGACGCTGTTCTGCTGTATGTTCATGACTGTTTGTCGTTTAATATCCTGTCCGCAACACTGAGAGCCGAGAGGAGCGAGACGCCGGCGCCGCATCCGTCCTGTACGGGATGGAATCCGGCGAGGCCTGCCCCCGCACAATAGAGGTTTTCGATGACGGCGCCCTGCCGCAGCGCGTGCAGCGTGCGGTCGGTGCGCACGCCGAAGGCCTGGTAGTTCTGCCGGTCGAAGAAACGCAGCGTGTACCACTCCGCGCGGTCGGGCACGTACTGCGTGTCGACGCCGAAGACGGGTTCGAGAATCCGGTCGGGTGTGGCGACGAGGCCGCGGCTGAAGAAGCTGCCTGAGGCCAGGACGAAGTGGTCGGCCTCGAAGGGGATGTCGCCGTGGTTGGCCGTGTAGATCCGCTTGACGCTCGGCCCGTCGAAGTCGGCCCGGAGGACCGAGTCGCCGAGGAAGTATTCGCCGCCGAGGGCGCGGAAACGGTGCTGGAGCGCCTGCTGGGCCCGGATGCCGGGAATCGACGGCGGGAGCGTCGGCAGCAGGTAGATCGGTTGCGCCACATAGCGGCGCAGCACCTCGAGCGAGTCGTTGCGCGTGATGCCGATGATGGCGGGCAGGATCACCGCCTCGCAGTCGCCGACCACCTCGCCGATGCGGGTCGCGAGCGCCTTGAGGTTCCGGTCGTGGTCGAAGACGCGGGCTACGTTGGCCGAGCGCATCTCGCTCGGGTTCCGGCGGATCTGCTCCAGATCGGGCAGGTTGATCGTGCCGAAGCGGCATTCGATGCCGTAGTGGCTGAACTCCTCGGCGATGAATTCGGGGTAGAAGTCCAGGAAGCCCTCCACGTTGACGATGCAGACCTTGCGGAAGGGCAGCTTGCCCGCTTCGGCGGCCGTGAGGTAGCCGTCGATGGTCAGCCACGTGGCCTTGGCCTTGCCCATGGGAGTGATGCGCCAGTGGTTGCGGCGGCTGTCGCCCGCAACGCGGATGCCGGCCCGGCGCAGCAGCTCGGGCGCTTCGGCGGCGTAGGCGGCGCAGGCCGCGGCGCCGATCCGGGCGTAGGGGTGCTCCGGATCGCTCTGTTCGAGCGAGGCGATACCCGCCAGCGGGTCGGTGACGGGCTGCCCGTCGGGCAGGCGGCCGAGCAGGTCGAACGATCCCGATGAAAAGTGCAGGGCGCTCTGTCCCTGCGAGACGATGGCGCATTTTTGTCCGGCTTCGGCCAGTCGGATGCCGCAGGCCATGCCGGAGAGCCCTCCTCCGATGATTACAGTATCGAATCTCATTTTGCAGCTGTTTTTTCCGTTTCGTCCGTCAATCCGCATACGCTTTCGTAGACCCACGTCGTGTATTCGCTCTCACGCAGCGTGTCGCCCCAGGCGATGGGCTCCATGCCTTTCCAGCGTTCGTTCAGGAAGCGCACCAGGTCGGCCTTCGCCTTGCGGGCGCAGATCGGGTCCCGGCGGCCCATGATGCCCGCGGCGCGGCAGGCGCACAACTCGCCCTGGCACGTGCCCATGCCGATGCGCGTGCGGCGGCGCAGGTCGACCAGGTTGTTCACCGAGAGGTGCTCCAGCGCATATTCCACCTCGCCGATCGAGACCTCCTCGCATTCGCAGACCAGGCTGTTGCGGATCGAGTCCCCGTCGCCGATCTTCGTGGCGAGGGCGCCGTGGCGCGCGATCGTCGAGCGGCGCTGGGCGAGGGGCTTGTTGCGCAGCTTGCGGTCGACCTCCCTGCGGCTTTCGGTCGAGCCGGGCAGCGGGATTTCGGCCGTGCGGCACACGGCGTCGATGCCGAGTTTTTTGCAGACGAGGTCCGTGGCCCACTCGGCCATCAGACGGTAGGTCATCAGCTTGCCGCCCGTGATGGTGATGAAGCCCTCCAGACCGTCGCGCTTCGCGTGGTCGAGCAGCACGATGCCGCGGCTCACGGTGCGGCCGCTCGGGTCGTCGTCCGAGGCCACGAGGGGCCGCACGCCCGCATAGGCGCGCAGGATGCGCGTCTGGGCCAGCTGCGGCGCGAGTTTCTCGCCTTCGCGCAGCAGGATGTCCACCTCGTCGGGGGTGATGATCATGTTGTCGATCTGGTCGTAGGGTATCTTGCTCGACGTGGTGCCGATGAGCGAGATCGTGTCGCCCGGCACCAGGATGTCGGCATCGGCGGGTTTGCGGCAGCGGTTGAGCACCATGTTGTTCACGCGGTGGCCGAAGATGAGCAGGGCCCCCTTCGCCGGGAGCATGTTCACCGTGATGCCCGCCTTGGCGGCGATGCCGTGGCCCCAGATGCCGCCGGCGTTGATGACCACCTGCGCGCGGAACGTCACGTCGCAGTGTGCGCGGTGGTCGTAGGCCTTCACGCCGACGATGCGGTCCTGCTCGCGCAGGAGTTCGCGTACTTCGGTGTAGGTGCGGATTTCAGCTCCGTGGGCCTTGGCGTCGAGAATGTTCGACGAGGTGAGACGGAACGGATCGACGGCACCGTCCGGCACGCGCACGGCTCCGACGAGCGCCGGGTTGACCGACGGCTCGAGCCTCCGCGCCTCGGCCGGGTCGATGATGTCGGCCCGGATGCCGGCCTTGCGGCAGGCCTCAACAAAAACGGACTGATACTCCAGCCCGTCTTCGGGCAGCGAGATAAACAGTCCGTCGGTCTCCTCCACGCAGTGTGCCGCGATTTTGCGCAGAATCATGTTTTCCCGGATACACTCCACGGCCGATTCGTGGTCCGTCACGGCATAGCGGGCTCCACTGTGCAGCAGTCCGTGGTTGCGTCCGGTCGCTCCGGTCGAGATATCGGAGCGCTCCAGCAGCAGCGAACGGACGCCCCGCAGCGAGCAGTCACGTGCAATGCCCGCTCCGGTCGCCCCGCCGCCGATGATGATGACATCATACGTCTTCTCCATAGGTTGGTCGGTTAATGTACTGCAAATATAGCGGTTTATTTCATGAAAACAAATTAAAACGAAACAAATTTCATTTCATTTTGTTTCGATATGTCCCGTGTATAGGGTTTTATCTCGAAATAGCGTGCGGATTGTAGTGAAATAAAACGGTCGTTATTTCGTTTCATAAACCTTTTCGGCGCATTTGTGCCGCAGGCGGACCATGCGGCGAGCCGTCGGCGCGTGCCGGGGCGGGATTCCCGTGTGCATGGATTTTGCAGGAGAATTTCGTATATTTATCATGCCAAACCTCTAAAATCACCTGCCATGAAGACCCGAAAACTGCTGTTGTATCTTGGCATCGTGCTGTCGGGACTGTTGACCGCCTCGTGTGCCGTCCGGCCTCCGAGGCCTGCTCCCGTGGCCCCGCCGGCGCATCATCGGCCCGGACCGCCCCGCGACAGGGAGCGGCCGCGGCCCCCGAAGCGGCATGACAAACCGCCCCGGCACGGACACGGTCCCGAGGTGCCTCCGCCGCATCCCGGCGGCGAGCTCCTGCCGCCTCCGCCCCCGCCCGGTGCATGACCCTCTTCCGGCGGAACGGACGGCAAACCCTCTTCCCGGGGGTGGACGGCAAAACGAAACAGCCCCGCATCTTCTCATGCGGGGCTGTGTGCGTGTGACCGATTTGCTGCTGCGGCCGTTATCCGCAGTAGAAGTAGCGCTTGACAAGTCGGGCGATCCGCTCCTGGTCGTCCTGCAGCTCGCGGCGTAGGTCGGCATCGCGGAAGGCCGCAAGGCGTGCGACGAGGCCGTCGATCAGGCGCGGAGCGAAGACCCCGTGCCGCTCGTAGATCGCCCGCTGCTCCTCGAGCTGCCGGGCTGACTCCTCGCACGAGGCGGGCAGCTGGCTCAGGCGTGCGAGCACCTCCTTGTGCTTCTCGTCGAAGATGTTGACGTCGACGTAGCGGTCGCGGGCGTATTGCAGTCCGTTCTCCATCTCGAACCCGTGACGGGCCGCCACGGCCAGTCCGGCCAGTAGCAGGTAGATGTCCGCCGAGCCGTCCGGACAGCGGAATTCGACCGTCTGCTTGAGGTTCACGTCCAGCGACGAGGGCTTTTCGAGCGGGTTGGCGTCGCAGGCCATGCGGTTGGCGCCGGCGCTCCAGCCCAGCGGCACGCGCACGAGCACCGAGCGGTTGCGGTCGCCCCAGCAGATGTTCGTCGGGGCCTCCTGGTGCGGCACGAGGCGGAAGTAGGAGGTGGGGTTCGTATTGCCGAAGGCCGTGAGCGACGGGGCCAGCGAGAGGTACCCGGCAATGGCCTTCAGCGCATTGTCCGAGAGCGCGCCGTCGTCGGTGACCATGGCGTTGCGGCCCTGCCGCATCAAGCGCGTGTGGATGTGCAGCCCGCTGCCGGCCTTGCCGACGGTGATCTTCGGGGCGAAGGTCACGTCGACGCCCTGCTGCCAGGCCAGCGTGCGGATGATCCACTTGGCGACCACCAACTGGTCGGCGGCGTCCTCCAGGTTGGTGGGCAGGAACTCGATCTCGTTCTGCTCGTACATCCGGTCACCCTGCGTGAAGTTGCCCACCTCGGAGTGTCCGTATTTGATCAGTCCGCCCGCCTCGGCGATGTACTTCATGGCCAGCGTGCGGAAGGCGGCTCCCTTGTTGAAGGGGGTCGATTCGTGGTAGCCCTTCTGGTCGTCGGCGAGGAAGAGTCCCTGCAGGGGGCTCACGACGTAGAACTCCAGCTCGCCCATGACGTGGAAGTCGAGCCCCGTCACGCGGCGCAGCTCCTCGTGGGCGCGGCGCAACGTCTGCTCGGGCGCCATGTCCAGCGGCGTGCCGTCCTTCGTGTAGTAGCTGCAGAGCAGGTCCACGGCCGGAATCTCGCTGAAGGGGTTGCGGAAGGCCGTGCGGTAACGCGGCACGACGTAGAGATCGCTCGCCCCGGCTTCGATGTAGGGGAAGAGGCTCGACCCGTCGACGCGCTCGCCACAGGTGAGGATGCTCTCGAGATACTCCTCGTCGTTGATGATGAAGTTCAGGGTTTTCAGCCGTCCGTCGGCACCGGGGTAGCGGAGGTTGACCATTTCGATCCCGTTCTCCCGGATGTAGCGGACGATGTCCGCGCGGGTGAATTCGGCCCGGGGCTTTCCGAGAAAGCGCACCAGCGGATCGGGGTTCAGGTTGGTTGTCATAACTCTTATGAAGTTTTAGGTTCGATTTGCTGTTTGTTTGTAAGCAAAATCACGCTTAAAGATACAAAAAATTAATATTACGGCAACTTTCGGGTGAAATTTTAAGGTCTGCGTTCCGAAATCCGGCATTTTTTCGGAACCTCGGGTGAAATTTCCGCTGCGCCGCCGTTTGGAGGTGAGCGTGTGCCTGCCGTTCAAAAGAAGCGCGGGCGCAGACCGGACTTTTCAAAAAAAATCGTAACTTTACTGATGTAACGACCAATTTCCCATGAAGATGAAAGACCTGTTTTGCACGCTTTCCCTGTTTCTGGGCCTGCTGGCACTCCCGCTTCCGGGCCGGGCGCAGCATCCCGATTCGCTCTTGCGCGAGGCGGCCGCACGCGACCAGCAGGTGCGCATGCAGCTTCTGGAGATGAACCGCCGGGTCAACGACGGGGAGTATTCGGCCGCGCTCGTCGATTCGCTCGTGGCGGCCGGTGCCGAGATGGAGCGCATCGACCGCGAGAACATGCGGCTCGTCGCCTCGCTGCTGCGCGACGGTCTGCCCGAAGGGCTGGCGGCGGAGTCCTACGATGCCGTCTGGCTCATCATCGACCATGCTTCGCTCAAGGAGCAGAAAAAGTTCCTGCCGCTGCTGCGTGAGGCGGCCGGGCGGGGCGTGATCTCGGCGTACAAGCTGGCGACGCTCGAGGACCGGGTAGCCATGTACGAGGAGCGGCCGCAGCGCTGCGGCACGCAGTCGTACCAAACGAACGTCGGCGGCGAGACCGTTATCTATGTCTGGCCCGTCGCGCATCCGGAGCGGCTCGACTCGCTGCGCGAGGCGATCGGCACCTGCCCGATGGCGGAGTATGTCCGGCTGCTGGAGGAGACCTCGGGCGCGAAGGTTGTCTGCGATCCGGCGCTTACGGTCGACAGCCTGAAACGGATTGTCGGGAAAAAGGCCCTTTTCTGATCCGCCCGGCGGCAGAGCATCCCGGCCCCGGAATGCAGGACATGGCTGACCGCTCGGACAGAGCAGAGCTGGCTGCTGCCGGTCGCACACGCTGACGACGCACGCAGAACGCCGATGTCGGCATGCCGGTGATGATGCGTCATGGCCCGTTTGTGCCCGTTTCGGCAAGGAATGCGGCGGGCACTGCAACCGAAAACGCCCGGGAGAGGTCCAACTCTCCCGGGCGTTGCCTTTGCCGGTGCTGCTTCCGGGGGTTACTCCCAGAAGTTGAAGAAGTGGTGCACGGGCCCGTGGCCGTGGCCGATCTCGTAGCGGGCTCCGGCGGCGATCGCCGCGGCGATGTACTCCTTGGCGCGTGCGGCCGCCTCGTCGAGCTCGAATCCGCGGGCCAGGAAGGCCGCGAAGGCCGACGAGAGGGTGCAGCCCGTGCCGTGGGTGTTGACCGTCTCGACGCGCGGCGAGCGCAGCGGCAGGATGCGGTCCGTCTCGGCGTTGTAGAAGATGTCGGTCAGCATGTCGTCCTGCAGGTGCCCGGCCTTGAGCAGCACCGAGACCCGTCCGTCACGCGAAAGGCGCCGCGCGGCGTCGGGCAGCTCCTCCTGCCGCGTGAGACGCTCGCCGAGCAGCAATTCTGCCTCGGGAATGTTGGGCGTGATGACCCGCGCGCAGGGGATCAGTTCGTCGCGCAGCGTCGCCACGGCGTCGCGCTGCAGCAGGGCGTCGCCCGATGTGGCGACCATCACCGGGTCGAGCACGATGTTGCGGATCGCATAGTGGGCGAGGGTCTCTTTCACGGCGCGGATGAGCTCCGAGGAGTGGAGCATGCCGATTTTGATGGCGTCGGCACCGATGTCGTCCAGCACCGAGCGGATCTGTCCCACGACGAACTCCACCGGGACGGGGTGCACGCCCGTGACCCCCACGGTGTTCTCGTCGACGACGGCGACAATGGCCGAGGTGCCGAAGCACCCGCAGGCCGAAAAGGTCTTCAGGTCGGCCTGGATGCCCGCGCCGCCGCTCGGGTCGCTGCCGGCGATGGTCAGGGCGCGTTTGTAGGTTCTCTTCGCGTTGCTCATATCTTCCATGTTTCGAGTTGCCATGCGCTCTCCCAGAAGAGCCACTCCATGCGGGTGCAGCGCACGAAAATGTCGGTCATGCGGCGGCGTGTTGCGTCGCCCGCCGCGTCGGCCAGCGCGTCGCAGATGGCCGTGGCCTCGGCCGTCGAGGCGGCGAAAGCCGGGTCGGCATAGGTCTCGATCCATTGCCGGAAGGGGTTTTCCGTTCCCTGCTGCCGCGCATGGATCGCCTCGCCTACGCGCTGGTAGACCACGAAGCAGGGCAGCACGGCCGCAGCTTCGACCTCGACGGGCGCCGTGGCCTGACTCTCCAGCACCGAGGTGTAGAGCAGGCACGCGGGGCTGATCTCTTCCGGGGCGGGGTGTTCGCCTCCGAGGAACTGCTCGTGCAGCGCCCGCTCGACGGCGATGCCGTCCGCCGCGAAGCGCAGGAAGGCTTCGGTGTGCTCCTTGCGCCCGAGGCGTGCGGCGATGTGTGCCAGGCGGCGGGCATAGCCGTCCAGATAGAGGGCGTCCTGCCGCAGGTAGAAGCGGAAACGCTCCGCGGAGAGCGTTCCGTCGGCCAGGGCGCGGACGAACGGGTGTTCGAGGATCTTCTCGTAGACCGGGCGCGCCGCCTCCCAGGCGCTGTCGCTCCAGCGGCTCATGACCGGACGGGTTTGCGGGCCGTGACGGCCACGTAGTCACCCCGGTCGTAGCCCTCTACGGGCTGCTCTTCGGCCTCGTTCGAGCAGAGCGGGTGACGGGTGAGCGTCTGTGCGAAGTTCAGCTCGCCGAAGCCCGCCGCCTCCAGCAGCGCCACCTTCTCGGCCGTCGTGCGCCAGACGGCCACGTCGACGAACTCGATGGGGTAGGGATCGGGCGGGTAGCACCCCGCAAGCAGCGGGTGATCCCACGTCCCGAGCGCCTTGGCCAGGTTGTAGAGGATGCCGTAGGAGCTCTCCTTCGGCACGTCGATCAGGATGATCCGCCCGCCTTCGGGCAGTGCCTCGTAGGCCTTGCGGACGACGCCCTCGAGGTCGCCGATGTAGCTCGGCGTGCCGTTGAAGAGCAGCGTGTCGTAGGTGCCGCGGCCGAAGTCGGCCTCCTCGGCCGTTGCGATCGTCACGTGCATGCCCCGCTTGCGGGCGATTTCGGCCATGCCCGTCGACGGCTCGATGCCGTCGCGGATGTCGATGCCGTACTCTTCGCGGAGAATCTTCTCGAAGAGGCCGCTGCCGCAGCCCACCGAGAGGATGCGTCCGGCGTCGCGCAGCGTCGAAGCCACAAGGTTGACCTCCGAATAGAGGACGTTGCGGTTGTTGAGAAACCACGCATCGTAAGCCGATGCGTACTGGTCGAATCCTTTTCCCATGGTCTTAAAATGCTATTGTTTGGGTTTGCATAGTTTTCAGGTCGATGACCAGGAGCCGCCCGTCGAGCGGCTCGCCGAAACCGGCGAGCGCCTTGAGGGCCTCCGTGGCCTGGAGCGTGCCGACGACGCCGGGCACCGTGCCCAGCACCCCTTCGGTGCGGCGGGGCCGTCGGCAGAGTGCCTCGCGGTCGGGGTAGAGCTCCGCATAGCGGCGGTGACGGGGCCCGTTGAAGAGCGACACCTGTCCCTCGAAGGCGCCGATCGAGCCGTAGACCCACGGCTTGCTGCACGCCGCGCAGACGTCGTCCAGCAGGTAGCGCGTGGGGTAGTTGTCGCAGCAGTCGACCACGAGGTCATACTCCGCGACGATCCGCCGGGCGTTCTCTGCCGTGAGCCCCTCGTCGTAAAGGTCGAAGCGCGTGTGGGGCGAGAGTGCTGCGAGCCGCTCGCGGGCTGCCCGCGTCTTGGGCTCGCCCACCTGCCGCGCGGTGTAGAGCACCTGCCGCTGGAGGTTGCTCAGCGAGACGACATCGGCATCGGCCAGCCCGAGGCGCCCGACACCGGCCGCCGCGAGGTAGAGCGCCACGGGCGAGCCGAGCCCTCCGAGCCCCACGACGAGCACCGAGGCCTCGGTCAGGCGCCGCTGCCCCCGCTCGCCGATCTCCGGCAGCATCGTCTGCCGCGTGTAGCGCTGTGCCTCCATCAGTCGAAGACCTTGTCCCAGTCCTTCCATACGACTTCGTAGCCCTCGCGGCGGATGGCCGCCTCGACCTCCGCCGGGGTGCGCTCGTCGCTCACGACGAACTGCTCGAGCGACTGCGGGTAGGTGCAGTAGCCTCCCGGGTCGGTCTTCGACCCGGCGCTCATCGACGTGGCGCCCAGCGTGGCGATGTGGTTGCGGAAATCGGGCCGCTCGCGTGTCGAGAAGGAGATGTCGACGTCGTGGTCGAAGATGCGGAAGGCGAAGGTCAGCTGCGCAAGCTCGCGGTCGCTCATCACGACGTTGGGCTGGAAGTGCCCCTCCGAGGGGCGCATGCGCGGGAAGTTGACGCTGTAGCGCGTCTTCCAGTAGCGCTTGCGCAGGTATTGCAGGTGCAGGGCCATCATCGTGACGTCCGTGCGCCACTCCTCGAGACCGATCAGCACGCCCATGCCGATCTTGTGCACGCCGGCCTGTCCCATGCGGTCGAAGCCGTTGACGCGCCACTCGAACTTCGACTTCATGCCAGCCGGGTGGTAGATGTTGTAGTTCTTGCGGTTGTAGGTCTCCTGGAAGCAGACTACGCCGTTGAGCCCCGAGTGGGTCAGCCGCTCGTACTCCTCGGCCGCGAGGGGCATCACCTCGATCGTCAGGTTGTTGAACCACGGGCGGCAGACGTGCAGCGCCTCCTCGATGTAGTCGACACCCGCGGCGCGGGGATTCTCGCCCGTGACGAGCAGCAGGTTCTCGAACGGCCCCAGCGCGCGGATCGCGCGGCACTCGGCCTCGATCTGCTCCATCGTGAGGATCACGCGCGGAATGGCGTTGTGGCGGTTGAAGCCGCAGTAGACGCACGAGTTGGTGCAGGAGTTGGTGATGTACATCGGGATGTACATCGAGATCGTCTTGCCGAAGCGCTCCTGCGTGTAGCGGCGGCTCAGGCGCGCCATCGGCTCCAGATAGGGCGCCGCGGCGGGCGAGACGAGCGCCATGAAGTCGTCGAGCGTCAAGTGCTCCTTGCCGAGCGCCGTTTCGACGTCGGCGGCCCGCTTCGAGAGGATCCGCGCCGTGGTCTCCTCCCAGTCGTATTTGGCTAATTCCTCGGAAAACATGGTGCGTGGGATTTAGTCGAGGAACGAGGTGAGGGGGCTGCTGGCCTCGGCGCTGCGGGCCTGTGCTCCGAGTCCGGCTTCGTAGGCTTCGCGCCCGGCGACGACGGCCTGCGCGAAGGCGCGGGCCATGCGCACGGGGTCACCCGCCACGGCGATGGCCGTATTGACCAGCACGGCGTCGGCACCCAGCTCCATGGCGGCCGCGGCGTGCGACGGGGCGCCCAGCCCGGCGTCGACAACCACCGGCACGCGGCTCTGCTCGATGATGATCTCGAGCATCTCGCGCGTCACGAGCCCCTTGTTCGTGCCGATGGGTGCGGCCAGCGGCATGACCGTGGCGGCACCGGCCTCCTCCAGCCGCTTGCAGAGCACCGGGTCGGCCTGCACGTAGGGCAGTACGACGAAGCCCATCTTGACTAACTGCTCCGTGGCCTTGAGCGTCTCGACCGGGTCCGGCAGCAGGTATTTCGGGTCGGGGTGTATCTCCAGCTTGATGAAGTTCGTGCCGAAGGCCTCGCGGGCGAGCTGGGCCGCGAGTACGGCCTCCTCGGCGTCGCGCACACCTGACGTATTGGGCAGCAGCTGAATCTCCGGGCGCCGCACATGCATGAGCATGTCGTCCTCGGGATTCTCCATGTCGACCCGTTTCATCGCCAGGGTAACCATCTCGGTGCCCGAGGCGGCGATTGCCTCGGCCATCAGGTCGTTGGAACTGAATTTTCCCGTGCCTACGAAGAGGCGCGAACGGAAGGTCCGTCCGCCGATAATCAAATCGTTCATTGTTTATGCTGATTTAGGATTGTCGTGATTCGTCGTGTCTCCTCCGCGGGGGAGGCTGCGCCGAGCAGCGCGCCTGAGAGGGCGATGCCCGTGACGCCCGTGGCAAGGATCGCCTCCACGTCCGCGGCCGTGATGCCGCCGATGGCCACGACCGGCAGGTCGATGCCCGCCGCGCGGCAGCGCGCCAAGATGTCGCGGTAGCCCTCCAGTCCGAGGATCGGGCTCAGGTTGCGCTTCGTCTGCGTGAAGCGGAAGGGCCCCAGCCCGATGTAGTCGGCACCGGCGCGTGCGGCGCGCTCGATGTCGGCGAAGGTGTTGGCCGTGGCGCCGATCAGCCGTCCGGGGCCCAGCAGGCGCCGCGCCTCGGCAACCGGCATGTCGTTCTTGCCGAGGTGTACGCCGTCGGCGCCGAGCCCGTCGACCAGATGGACGCGGTCGTCCAGCAGGAACGTCGCCCCGAAGCGGCGGCACAGCGCCCCGACTTCGCGGCCGGCGGCGATCACCTCCTCGTCCGGGGCATCCTTCATGCGGAGCTGAACCCAGCGGCAGCCCCCCTCGAGCACGGCGCGCGTGCCCGTGATCTCGTCGTAGCGGTCCGTATGGTGTGTGATGAATTGCAGCATGGTTTCTGTCTTTTATATGTTGAATCGGCGGATGCGCTCCATCGTGCGGTGCAGGGCGGCGGGGGAGGCGTCGCGCCAGACGGCGCCCAGCAGCGCCGCGCCGCCGAAGCCCAGCTCCCGGACGCGGGGCAGCAGCTCGGGCCGGATGCCTCCGAGTGCCACGACCCGCTCGCCGAGCAGGCCGCGGGCCGCGGCGTCGCGCAGCTCCCCGTCGGTGAAGGCGGCGCGGTAGCCGCTCTTCGAGATGCTGTCGAAGAGCGGGCTCAGAAAGAGGTAGTCGCACGCGGGATGGGCGGCAATCTCGTCGAGCGTGTGGCACGAGCGGCTCACCAGCCCCCGGAAACCCGCGGGTACGGCCGCATTGCGGCGGTTGAGATGCACGCCTCCCAGTCCGTACTCCACGGCCAGCGGCAGGCGGTCCTGCAACGTCAGCCGCGGATAGCTCTCCGCGGGCAGCGCCTCGATGAGCCGCCGCAGCGCCTCCTCCGAAGCGTCGGGCTTGCGCAGGTGCACGCGCTCGACGCCCTTGTCCAGCAGCTGCCGGATCGCCGCGGGTTCCGTTGCCGTGAAGGGGACGTCGGTGATGACCAGAATACGCATCATCCTCCGCATACGGCCCGGATGACGGTGATCTTCATCTGCTCCTTGAGCTGTGTGGCGGCCCACTCGGCGCGCGGCACGACGCGGTTGTTCACCGCGACGGCGACCCCTTCGGCGGGGATGCCCTCGCGGGCGAGCAGCCCGGCCAGCGTCATCGGTCCCTCGACCTCGACCGGTTTGCGATTGACGAATACTTCCATGCAGATACCGTAATTTACAGAGATGCCCGTGAGAAATTACGGTCTATGAACAAGTCCTTTCGGCGGTACGGACCGCATCAAGTTCATAGGGTCTGATCTCAGCCTTTTCGCGGAGAGTTCCGGTTGCCGAGCGATACCCTCCGGTATCGTCGCCCCCGTTTCCCAAGGCACCCCTCTTGTTTAACGTTGTGCAAATATAAGAAAAAATCGTTTTCCCGCACCGAAAAAAGAGCCTGTCCGGTGAAATTTCTCCCGTCAAAACGAAGCCCCCGCCGCAAGGCGAGGGCTTCGTATGTCCCGGGGGAGGGGTTGCCGGGCTTATTCGCCGGTCTGCCAGCCGCCGCCGAGCGACTTGTAGAGCTGCACGAGTGCGAGGTGCTCGTCGCGCACGGCGTTGCTCAGCCCGATCTGGGCGTCGAAGTAGCGGCGCTGGGCGTCCAGTACGTCGATGTAGTTGATGCTGCCGCCGCGGTACTGCACCTGCGCCAGCTCGACATACTTGAGGGCCGCGTCGCGGAGCGTGACGCGCAGGGCCGCCGTTTCGCGGGCCTTGCGGTAGGTGACGACGGCGTCGTTCGCCTCGCGGAAGACCTCGAGCACCTTCTTTTCGTAGGCCAGCCGTGCTTCGTCGTAGGCCGCCAGCGCCGCGCGGTACTTGGCCTTCTTGCGGCCGAATCCGAAGACGGGCGAAGCGAGCGAACCGAGGACATAGGAGAAGGGCGAGCGGAAAATCTCGCTCACGGAGTTGTTCTCCACGCCGCCCTCGAGCCGGAAGGTCAGCCGCGGGAAGCGGTCGGCATAGGCCACCCCGACGGCGGCCATCGCCGCACGCAGTTGCTGCTCCGCCGCGCGCACGTCGGGGCGCCGTTGCAGCAGTTCCGACGGAATGCCTATTGGAATACTGTCCCTCATTTTGGCTTCTATGTCCATCTTGGCCCGCTTTACGCGCCAGTCGGGATATTCGCCCATGAGCAGCGAGATGCCGTTTTCGGTCGTCTCGATGCTGCGTTCAAGCTCCGGGATGAGCGACGCCGTCGTGGCGTACTCCACCTTCGCCTGCTGGAAGACCGTCTCGGAGGTGAGACCGCCCTCGAAGCGCAGGCGGGCCTGGTAGACCCCCTCGCCGCGCGTGATGAGCGTGCGCCGCACGATCGAGAGTTCGTTGTCGAGCGCCACGAGCCGGAAGTAGGCCGCGGCGACCTCCGCGACGAGCGTCATGCGCATGGCGCGCTCCGCCTCGACCGAGGCGAGGTATTCGGCTCCGCCCTGCCGCTTGGCCCAGCGCAGGTTGCCCCACATGTCGAGCTCCCAGCTCAGCGAGACCTTCGCGGCCAGCTCGGGATCGCGTACCGACTTCTCGCCGTAGTAGTCGTTCGTCTCGTACTCGGCATAGACGGGCAGTCCGACCGACGGCAGCCGGTTGGCCTTGTCGATGCGGTAGAGCTGCCGCATGCGCTCGACGCGGGCGGCGGCCGAGAGCAGGTCCTTGTTGTGTTCGAGCGTGCGTTCGATGATGTGGCAGAGCGTCGTGTCGCCGTAGAACTCCCACCAGTCCAGGTCGGCCAGCGTCAGCGAGTCGCTGCGTCCCGGGACGACCTGCTCCGGCAGATTGAGTTCGGGGCTCTTGCAGTGTCTGACGGCCGAGCAGGAGGCGAGCCCGACGGCGGCAAGGAGCGCAACTATGATCGGAATGTGTTTCATCGTTTGAGTTTGGCTTTGATGCGGTAAATCCATACGAAGAAGAACGGCACGAAGACGATGCCCACGGTGATGGCCACCAGCATGCCGAAGAAGACGCCCGTGCCGATGCCCTGGCGGCTCGCCGAGCCGGGACCCGAGGCGAAAACCAGCGGCAGCAGGCCCAGGATGAAGGCCAGCGAGGTCATGACGATGGGGCGGAAGCGCAGGTGTGCCGCCGTGATCGCCGCCGTGACGACGTCGCGGCCCTTTTCGACCTCCTCCTTGGCGAACTCCACGATCAGGATGGCGTTCTTGGCCACCAGACCCACGAGCATCACCAGTCCGATCTGGAAGTAGATGTTGTTCTCCAGACCGCAGATCCAGATGCCGAGGTAGGCGCCGATGCCGGCCACGGGCAGCGAGAGGATCACGGCAATGGGGACGGTCCAGCTCTCATACTGCGCCGCGAGGAAGAGGAAGACGAAGAGGAAGGCCAGCGCCAGCACCGTACCGGTCTGTCCGCCCTCGTGCTTCTCCTGGTACGAGAGGCCGCTCCACTCGACACCCACCGAGGCGGGCAGCTCCCGGCGGACGATCTGTTCGAGCTCGTCCATCGCCTGCCCCGAGCTGTAGCCGTGCGCGGCCTCGCCCGAGATGGTCGCCGAGTTGAACATGTTGAAGCGCTTGATCGTGCCGGGGCCCGTCGTGTAGTAGGTCGTGCCGAGGGCCGTGATGGGGATCATCGCCCCGTCGTCGCCGCGCACGAAGAAGAGGTTCAGATTGTCGCGGTAGGCGCGGTAGGGCGCCTCGGCCTGGACGTAGACGCGGTAGATGCGGTTGAACATGTTGAAGTCGTTGACGTAGATCGACCCCGTAAAGGCCTTCATCGTCGAGAAGATGTCCGACATCGAGACCCCGACCATCTGGGCCTTGTCGCGGTCGACGTCGAAGTAGAGCTGCGGAATGTCGCCCTGCATCGACGAGGCCAGACCGGTCAGTTCGGGCCGCTGCGAGGCGATCGTCATGAGCGTGTCGACGGCCTGCTGCAACTCGGTGTAGGTCGTGTTGCCGCGCGCCTCGAGCACCATCTCGAAACCGCCCGACTGTCCCAGACCGGGAATCACCGGCGGGGTCGAGAGGTAGACCTTGCTCTCGGGGTAGCGCGACAACTCGTGCCGCACGCGCCCCATGATCTCGGAAATGTCCTCCGTTTCGCGTTCGTTCCACGGCTTGAGGATCACCGTCAGCTGGCTGTGCGCCTGGTTCGTGCCCACGCGGGGGCTCGAACCCGTGACGTTGAGCACGTACTCCACGTCGGGATCCGCCATCAGGAAGTCGATGGCGCGGTTGGTCACCGTGCGCGTGCGTTCGATCGTCGCGCCTTCGGGCAGCTCCAGCTCCACGGTGAAGTATCCCTGGTCCTCCTGCGGCATGAAGCTCTGCGGCAGCAGGCGGTTCATCAGCCACATGCCGATGAGCACGATGCCGAAGGCGGCGAACATGCGCCGCGAGTTGGCCAGCGCCCGGGCGATCGTGCGGCCGTAGAAGTTGTTTCCGATGGCCAGCCCGAGGTTGATGCGGCGGAAGAAGCGGTTTTTCCTGTGTCCGTCGTCGGGACGCAGGAAGAGCGAACACATCACCGGCGAGAGGGTCAGCGCCACGATCGTGGAGATGACCACCGACACGGCGATCGTGATGGTGAACTGCCGGTAGAGCTGTCCGGTGATGCCCGACAGGAAGCTCACGGGCACGAAGACGGCGCAGAGCACGAGCGACATGGCGATCAGCGCGCTGCTCAGGCTGCGCATGGCCTTCTTCGTGGCCTCGTAGGGCGAGAGGTGCTCCTCGTTCATGATGCGGTCGACGTTCTCGACGACGACGATGGCGTCGTCGACGACGATACCGATGGCCAGGATCAGACCCAGCAGCGTCAGCAGGTTGAGCGAGAAGCCGAAGATGAGCATGACGCCGAACGTACCGATGAGCGAGATGGGCACGGCGACGATCGGGATGATCGTGGCGCGCCAGCTCTGCAGCGAGAGGAAGACGACCAGGATCACCAGCAGCAGCGCCTCGAAGAGCGTGCGGTAGACGTGGTGGATCGACTCGGAGATGTAGGTCGTCATGTCGAAGGGGATGTTGTAGGTGATGCCCTCCGGGAAGTTGCGGCTCAGCTCCTCCATCGTACTCTTGATCGACGAGGCCACCTCGATGGCGTTGGCGCCCGGCAGCATGTAGACGTCCAGCACGGCGGCGTTGCCGGCGTTGATGCCGCTCTCGGTGTTGTAGGACTGGGCCTCGAGCGAGATGTTCGCCACGTCGCGCAGGCGGATGATCGACCCGTCGGGGTTGGCACGGATGACGATCTCCTCGAATTCGCTCACCGACGAGAGGCGCCCCTGCGCCGTGATGGGCGTCGTGACGTCGACGCCCTCCATCGGGGCCTGTCCGAGCACGCCGGCGGCCGACTCGCGGTTCTGGTCCTTGAGTGCCGCCTGGAGGTCCTTGACCGTCAGTCCGAGGTCGGCGAGCTTGTCGGGCTGCACCCAGATCTGCATGGCGTAGTAGCGGCTGCCGACGTTCGAGACGCGGCCCACGCCCGGCACGCGGCGCAGCATGTCGAGCACGTTGAGCGTGGCGTAGTTCGACAGGTAGATCTCGTCGAACTTCGGGTCGTTCGAGAGCAGCGTGATGGTCAGCAGCTTGCTCGAGGCCTGCTTCTCGACCGAGATGCCGTTCTGCACGACCTCGGCCGGCAGGCGCGCCTCGGCCTCCTTCAGGCGGTTCTGGATGTCGACGGCCGCCAGGTCGGGGTCGGTCGAGATGTCGAAGGTCACCGTGGCGGAGAAACCGCCCGAGTTGGAGCTCGACGACTCCATGTAGATCATGCCGGGCGTGCCGTTGAGCTCCTGCTCGATGGGCGTGGCGACGGCCTGCGTCACGGTCTGCGCGTCGGCACCCGGATACGAGGCCGAGATCTTGACCACCGGGGGCACGATCTGCGGATACTGGTCGACGGGCAGCAGCGCAAGGCCGATGGCGCCGACGATGACGATGACGATCGAGAGCACCGTCGAGAAGACGGGCCTGTCGATGAAGAAATCGGCTTTCATGGGCTACTCCTCCTGCACTTTATCCTCTTCGCGGACGGTAGCGACGGGCTCGACCTTCATGCCGTGCGAGAGTTTGTGATAACCTTCCACCACGATGCGCTCGATCGACGAGAGACCGCGCTCGATGACGGTGTTGTTGCCCAGCTCGGGACCCGTCTCGACAAAGCGCTTCTCGACGACGCTGTCCGGGCGCACCACGTAGATGTAGGCGCCGCCCTTCTCGATGACCAGCGCCTTCGTCGGTACGACGATGGCGTTCTCGCGCACGTCGAGCAGCAACTTGACCTTCGTGAACTGGCCCGGCAGCAGGATGTGGTCCGGATTGGCCATCTCGGCGCGCACGGAGAAGGTACCCGTCTGCGGGTCGACCTGCGGGTCGGCGAAGTCGACCAGACCCCGCATGGGGTATTCCGAACCGTCGGCCAGCGTCACGGTGATGTAGGGATCCCACTTGCGCGTGGAGTCCTTGTGCCCGAGGTTGACGTTGCGGGCCTTCGAGCGCAGGTAGTCGAGGGCCGTCATGCTGAAGTCGACACGCACGGTATCGCTCTTGACGACGGTGGCCAGCAGCGACTTGCCGCTCGGACCCACGAGCGTGCCGATGTCGGCGTAGCGCTCGGAGATGTAGCCCGCGATGGGCGAGATCACGCTCGTGTAGCCGAGCGTCATCTCGGCCTGCGTGAGGTCGGCCTCGCCCACGACGACGTCGGCCACGGCGCTCTCGTAGGAGGCGATGGCGTTGTCGAGGTCGAGCTGGCTCGCGGCGCTCTGCTCGTAGAGCGGACGGATGCGGTTCAGGTCGCGCTCGGCCTTCTGGGCCTGGGCCCGGGCCTTGTTGAGCTGCGCCTTGGCCTTGTTCACGCGGGCGCGGTAGAGCTTGGGGTCGATGATGAAGAGCGTCTGGCCCTTCTTGACATAGGTACCCTCGGCGAAGAGCATGCGTTCGAGGTATCCCTCCACGCGGGCGCGGATCTCCACGAACTGCTGGGCGCGGATGCGGCCGACGTATTCGCCGTAGATGTTCACGTCCTCGGTCGTCACGGGCTCCACGGCCACGACCGGGAGCTCGATCACGGCCGGGCGCGGGCGGAGGATCAGATAGAGCACACCGGCCGCAATCAGCACGGCGGCGGCCAGGCCGATCCAGTCTTTGCGGTTCATCCGCACGCGGACGTGCTTCACGCGCGAGGCCGTCCGTTTCAGTTCGGCCATGTTCAGCTTCGTCAGGTCCGGTTTGAGTCTGTCCAGGTTCATATCGAAATGGTGTTTACAAGGGTTTCCATACATGCTACCAATCCGCGGGCCACACTGTCGTGAAAATGCCAAATTGCTTTCGGACAGCGTTATAGCGGTATTTTCGGGCTCAAAGATAGCGAAAAGAATGTAGAAATAATCCACACCCGTGTGGAAATATTCCACACCCGGCGGCGGCGCACGAAAAAACCTCCCGCAAAAGGGGAGGTTTTCCACACACAAACAGTAACAATACAAACAATGCGATGGCTGAATCGTTTTCCCATTGTTTCCGGAACAAAGGTCGGGAAAAAACGGCGTGCGGCAATCCCCATAAGTAGGTATTTTCGCATGCCGGGGTGGTCCGGAACCCCCGGTGTCCGTACTTTTTATTTTGAAATTCAAAAATATGCACTATCTTTGCAAGCGAAATTCCTGAAGGCCGGGCGACCGTCCGGCTGTGAAAATCTCAAGAAAACAAATAGTCCGTATGCAAGATCTGAAAGCGCTCGAAGGGAAAAACCTTGCCGAACTGCGTGAGATAGCCAAGACACTCGGCATAGACAACGTGATGGTGAAAAAGCGCGAACTCATAGATAAGATTGTCGCCTCGGCGCAGTCCGGGGCTCCGGCCGCCGTCGAGACGACGCCGGAGGCTGCACCGGCCGCACCGGCCGCACCGGCGCGTGCCGCGCGGGGGCGTCGTCCCCGGCTTCCCAAGTCGGAGGCTGCGGCGCCGGTTGCGGAGCCGGGCGGTGCGGCAGCGGAACCCGCGCCGGCAGAAACGGCTGCCGCGGAGAAACCATCCGAGGCGGCGCCGGAGGAGGCTGCCCGCCCCGAGCCCAAGCGCCGGGGCCGCAAGCCCAAGGCGCAGCAGGCCGCCGCGCCGGAGACCGCCGCGGAGACCCCGCAGGAGGCGCCGCAGGGGAGTGAACCGGCTCCGGAACACCCGCACCGCGACCGTGCGGAGCGGCACGAGCGGCATGAACGCCGCGAGGCGACCGAGGCGCCGCACGCCGAGGAGGAGGTGATCACGAAGGACGACTTCGCCGGCGAGATCGAGGGCGAAGGAGTGCTCGAGGTGATGCCCGACGGCTACGGATTCCTCCGCTCGGCGGACTACAACTACCTCAATTCGCCCGACGACGTCTACGTCTCGCCGTCGCAGATCAAGCTCTTCGGCCTGAAGCCCGGCGATACGGTCAACGGCACGATCCGTCCCCCGAAGGAGGGTGAAAAATACTTCCCGCTGGTGCGTGTCAACGAGATCAACGGACTGAAGCCCGAGTATATCCGCGACCGCGTGCAGTTCGAATACATGACGCCGCTCTTCCCGAGCGAGAAGTTCTGCCTGACGGGCAACGGACACAACAACATGTCGACGCGCATCGTGGACCTCTTCTCGCCCATCGGCAAGGGACAGCGCGCGCTGATCGTCGCCCAGCCCAAGACGGGTAAGACGATGCTGTTGCAGTCGATCGCCAACGCCATTGCGGACAACCATCCGGAGGTCTACATGATCGTGCTGCTGATCGACGAGCGTCCCGAGGAGGTGACCGAGATGGCGCGCAACGTCAAGGCCGAGGTCGTCGCCTCGACCTTCGACGAGCAGGCTTCGCGCCACGTCAAGGTGGCCGAGATGGTGCTCGACAAGGCCAAGCGCATGGTCGAGTGCGGGCACGACGTGGTGATCTTCCTCGACTCGATCACCCGCCTGGCACGCGCCTACAACTCCGTGCAGCCCGCCTCGGGCAAGGTGCTCTCGGGCGGTGTGGATGCCAATGCGCTGCACAAGCCCAAGCGCTTCTTCGGTGCGGCCCGCAATACGGAGGAGAAGGGTTCGCTGACGATCATTGCCACGGCGCTCATCGACACCGGTTCGAAGATGGACGAGGTGATCTTCGAGGAGTTCAAGGGCACGGGCAACATGGAGCTGCAGCTCGACCGCAAGCTCGCCAACAAGCGCGTCTACCCGGCCGTGGATGTCATCGCCTCGGGTACGCGCCGCGAGGACCTGCTGCTGCCGCGCGACGTGATGAACCGCACATGGGTGCTGCGCAAGTACCTCTCGGACATGACGCCCGTCGAGGCGATGGAGTTCCTCCAGAAGCAGATGGGCCTCACGCAGAGCAACGAGGAGTTTCTCGCCACGATGAACCACTGACCGAAAAGGTGAAAGGTGAAAGGTGAAAAGTAAAAGGTGAAAGGGGAGGGGTGAAACTCCCATGGACCATATAATTATGAAAACGGGGCGGCCGGCGGCTGTCCCGTTTTTTTTGTGCACGAAAGGGGAGCTTGCCGATGCGCGTCCTGTTTTCGCCCGGGCGGCTCCGAAGTTCCCTCCGCTCCGGCCGGTCGGGGTGTGCCGCGATTCCTGGTGCCGTCTCGCAGCTGTTGCGTTGCTGCCCCTGCGGCAGCCGTTTTTTCGGCGAATCATGCCTTCGGATTCGGAAATAAATCGTAGCTTTGCAGGAAACGATTCGCGGCCGTGCGGCAACAACCGCCGCAGGGACCGCACCCAACACAATGCAATGATGAAACGAATCCTGCTGTTGATTGCCTGCCTGCTGGCCGTGCGGAGTGCCGCGGCGTGGGGGCAGAAGGGACACGACGTGACGGCCTGCATTGCCGAATGCCACCTGACGCCCGAGGCGGCCGCACGCATCGACAAGATTCTCGGCGGACACTCGCCCGTCTACTATGCCAACTGGCTCGACAACGCCAGTCACACGCCCGAGTATGCCTATACGAAGACGTGGCACTACCTGAACATCGACGCGGGCGAGACGCTCGAGAGCATGCCCGCCAATCCCAAGGGCGACGTGCTGAAAGCCGTGAACGAGCTGGTCGCCAGTCTCAAGTCGGGCGGTCTGGACCCTGCCGAGGAGCGCGTGCAGTTGCAGATGCTGATCCACCTTATGGGCGACATGCACTGTCCGATGCATACGGGCCGTCTCTCCGATTTGGGCGGCAACCGGGTGCCGGTGGTCTATTTCGGCAAGGCGACGAACCTCCACTCGGTGTGGGATACGAACCTCATCGAGTCGGCGCACCGCTGGAGCTATACCGAGTGGCGCGAACAGATCGACCGGCAGCCCGACGACGAGGTGATGCGCATGCAGTCGGGCACGCCGCGCGAATGGCTGCTCGAGACGCAGGCAATCTGCACGGAGGTCTACGACCGCACGCCGGAAGGCACGAAGATTTCGTATGATTACGTCAACTGGGCTGCACCGATACTTGAGATGCAGCTGCTGCGCGGCGGCGTCCGGCTGGCCCGGCTGCTCAACGAGATTTACGGATAGGCCGTGAAGAGATGGTGACGGCTCCCGGGACTGTTGTCCGTCCGCACGGTGACGGCGGCAAACGGACTGCGACGGCAGCGCTCCCCTTCGGGTGACACTCCGACCGGGACCCGGGTATGGAAAAAGCGAAGCGGGCAACCACAAAGGTTGCCCGCTTCTCGGTACTCGGAGCGGGAATCGAACCCGCACGACCATTGCTGGTCACAGGATTTTAAGTCCGGCGTGTCTACCTATTCCACCATCCGAGCCACACATGCCTTTTCAGCGAAAGGCGACGGCAAAAATACGCAATATTCTCCGATTTTACAAGCCTTTGCGACTTTTGTCCGCGCAAAAAAACCTTGCGGGGCGTCGGACGTGCGGACGGCGGCATGCATCAGCCGATGGCGGCAAGGATGGCCTCGTCGTCATTGGGTGCGAACCACCGGATTTCTGGATCGCGCCGGAACCACGTGAGCTGCCGCTTGGCGTAGCGGCGCGAATTGCGCTTGATAAGCCGCACGGCTTCGTCGTAGGGGATCTTTCCGTCGAACCAGTCGAACAGCTCCCGGTAGCCGACCGTTTGCAGGGCGTTGAGCTCCCGGTGCGGATACAGTGCCCGCGCCTCGGCTTCCAGTCCGTCGGCCAGCATCTGGTCGACACGGCGATCGATGCGTCCGTACAGCTCCTCGCGCGGGAGGTCGATGCCGATCTTGACCACCTCGAAGGGCCGCTCGCGGCGCACGCCCGTGCGCAGCGACGAGTAGGGGCGTCCCGTCTGGAGGCAGACCTCGAGCGCCCGCACCACGCGTGCGGGGTTTTGCAGGTCCGCACCGGCGCAAAAGTCCGGATCGAGCTGTTGCAACTCACGGACGAGCGATGCGAGTCCCTCCTCGTCGAGCCGCCGCATCAGCTCCGCACGCAGCGCCTCGTCGGCGCGCGGCAGGTCGTCCATCCCCTCGCACAGCGCCTGCACGTAGAGACCCGATCCGCCGACCGCCACAACGCAGTCGTGTGTGGCGAAGAGTTCCGCGAGTCGAGCCAACGCCTGCTCGGCATAGGCACCGCAGCTCAGGTTCTCCGTGATGTCGTGTGACGCGATGAAGTGATGTTCGGCAGCTTGCAGCTGCTCTGCCGTGGGCTGCGCCGTGCCGATGGGCATGCCGCGGTAGAGCTGCCTCGAATCGGTCGAGAGGATCGGAGCTCCCAGCCGCCGGGCGAGGCGGATGCTCAGGTCGGTCTTCCCCGAGCCCGTCGGCCCGACGAGGACCACCAGTCGTTTAGTACTCGTCGTCATAGGAGTCGTCGCCCTCGAAGTCGCGGAAGTCGCCCATCATCTCGTCGAAGGCCGACCCCTCCTCCTCGTCGTCGCGGTTCTTCGAGGGGTCGTACTGGTCGGGAGCCTCCGCCCGGGCGTAGATCTCGCGCGGATAGACGGCTCCCTTCTCGGCCTCATACGCTCCGGTCAGCTCCAGGTAGTAGGCGCGGTCGCCGAGCAGGTCGAACAGGTAGATCAGCCGGTCGCGGCGGTTGTGGATGATCTGCCCGAGGGTCACGTGCTCCATGAGTTCGGGAGCCCCGGTCGTATCGTCGCCCATCTCGAGGAGCGTAAACTCGCGCTGCTTCTCCCAGCGCTCGTTGGCCGTGAAGAACGACGCCATGCACTCCTCGTATTCGAGCGTCTCGAGAATGAAGTGGTGGAAGTCGAGCAGCGTCATGTCGTACATCACCTCGTAGTCGCGCACGAAGTGGTCGTTCTCGTCGCTCAACATCCGGAATCGGAAAACCATCGACATATCCGTATCGTTTTTTGTGTCTGTTTGCGTACAAATGTAGTGAAAAAAGCGGCTCGCGCTCACAGCCCGCAGAGAAATTCCAGCACGTCGCGGTCGTCGGGCCAGTCGGTCAGCGAGGGCGACTGCGCCCGTCCGAAGTCCACCCGGCGGCTGTGCGGCAGCAGGGTGGTGACCACGCACTGCAACTCGTTGTCATGCTGCGTTAACCATGCCGTCACCTCCTCCGTCGTTTTATATCTGGTAAAGGCAATGCGGCTCAATGCCGCGGGGAATTCCCGCTGCTCGACGGCCACGGCGCGGCCAAAGTCGACGTAGGGGGTGCCGCTCATCTCGCAGAGCGCTTTCTCCTGACGGTAATTGTTTATGTATTTCGGATTTACATCTGGCATCTCCAGTTTGGGTTCATATCCTTCGGGCAGGAACAGGAGCGACACGCTGCGGCATCCCAGCCCCGAGTAGGCCCAGATGTCGTCCGCCAGCCCGTGGAGCTGTTCGGGCGTTTCGCGGCCCGAGAGTACGGCGACGGACTGCCGGCTGCCGCGCAGCAGGGCGGGGATTCCGGCGTATTGCGCGCGGAAGTAGCGGTTGGCATTGTCGCTGCCCGTGGCGATCACGGCGTCGACCGGCTGTGTGCCGTCGTAGAGGACGACCCGCGCCTCGGGATCGATGTCGCGCAGCTGTGCGACGACATACTCCATCAGCACGCGGTCCTTGGCCGAGGGCTTGACCAGGCAGCGGTGGCCCGCCGCCACGACGCACAGCAGGTCGAAGAACCCTACGAGAGGGATGTTCCCAGCCATGATGACCAGTACGTTGCGCGCCTGTGCGACGGGAAGCGGGTAGGCTGCGAGCCACCCGCGGAGGCGCTCTTCGGTGAGCATCTCCGTCGCCAGGGCCCGGACGGCACGGCGCACCTCGGACGGCGTGAACCAGCCGTTGGCCTCGCAGGCGCGGGCGATGACCTTGCGCGTGGCCGCATCCTCGCCGAGGCGTTCCAGCCGTCGGCCGAGTTCCGAAAAGAGTTCGATTGCGTGTTTCATCACCGCAAAGATAACGCACGACGGGAATATTTCGTACCTTCGCATGAAAGTTGCATGCCTTTGCCATAAACCGTAAAAACAGAGATCGCCATGGAGAGAACATTCAAGGAGGCGCTCCGCCTCCGCCGCAGCTACTACGCGCTGGCCCCGGAATCGCCTGTAACAGATGCCGAAATCGAGGAGATTCTGCGCTGGAGCGTGCAATACGTCCCGTCGGCCTTCAATTCGCAGTCGACTCGTCTCGTGCTGCTGCTCGGAGCCCAGCACGGCCGACTTTGGAGCCTGGTCAAGGAGACCCTGCGGCGGATTGTCCCTTCGGAGGCCTTCCCGCGCACGGAACGTAAGATCGACACCGCCTTTGCCGCGGGTTACGGCACGGTGCTCTTCTTCGAGGAAGAGGCTGTCGTGCGCACGCTTCAGCAGCAGTATCCCGAGTATGCCGACAACTTCCCGCACTGGTCCGAGCAGACCTCGGCCATGCACCAGCTGGTCGTCTGGACGATGCTCGAGGATGCGGGGTTCGGCGCCTCGCTGCAACACTACAATCCGCTTATCGACGACGAGGTGCGCCGCGAGTGGAAACTGCCCGCGACGTGGCGGCTCGTCGCCCAGATGCCCTTCGGCCGGCCGCTGGACCATCCCGCGGAGAAGAGCTTCGGGCCGCTCGATGCCCGCATCCGTATTTTCGGCGACGAGTCGGACCGGTAGGCCTCCGTTTCCGTCGGCACTTTCCGTTACAGCCAGTCCGGCTTTATTGTCGCAGCAGGTTTTTCGTTGCGTTTGTTGCGTTTGTTGCGTCCGTCTCGTTTGTTACGTTCGTCTCGTTTGCCCGTTCGGCCCGACTGTTTCGTCCGATAGGCCCATTCGTTCGCTCCGACCGTCGCATGCGTTCGACTCGGTCGGAACGACCGGCGGACCGAACAGACGGCATTTCGGCGACGACCGGTTCTGTCAGACAGTTGCCGGGCTGCGCTCCCGGGGGCGGAACCGGTTGGGACCGTGTGCTGCGTATGGCCTCGAACGGGGCAGGCAGGGCAGCGCGCGTAGGGTGGTGTGTACGGTCATACGGCAGTCGTGTGGATTGTGGCGCTTTGAGGGCTGCAAAGGCGGATTGTGTACTGTCGGCAGGGGAATTGGTAAAAATTTCGCATGAAAAAACATAAAAAATTTGGAGATTCGGATTTTTTGCCTACCTTTGCACTCGCAAACGAAAACCATGCGGAAATAGCTCAGTTGGTAGAGCGCAACCTTGCCAAGGTTGAGGTCGCGGGTCCGAGTCCCGTTTTCCGCTCCAACAACAAAGGGAGAACTGATTCGGTTCTCCCTTTGTTGTTGATGCGGACATGCCCGGTATTTGTCCGCGCGGCCTCATGGCGTCCTTCCTGTCGGGTGCGATGATGAACTCCTGAAGGAAATGGCCGATATTTGTTTGATTCAAACAGTTTTGACCTTGTACCCGGCAAGGCACGTCGGATTCGATCCTCTTATTCTTTGAAAATTGAAAAGTAAACAGGAAACCTGAAAAATTGTCAACTTACCGGGTCACGAAATAGAAACCAGCCTGTTTGTCATTATGAGATTTACTGCTTTTTCATTACGTCACGGACCCAATTCTGGATGGCATTCCGGTTCGCTCCATTCAGCAATTTACCCTCCTGCCATTTCAGGTCGGGATAGGTTTCTCTTAATGCTTTCACGCTGCCCGAGATGCCGCTCCCGCCGGATGTGGCAAACGGAACGAGTGTTTTGCCTTTCAGGTCATGGCTTTCAATGAATGTATTGACAATTCGCGGCGCCTGATTCCACCAGACGGGATAGCCGATGAAGATGACATCGCAGGCCGCAACATCCGCTTTTGTACCTTTTAACGCCGGACGTGCCTGCGGATCGTTCATCTCGACGGAGCTGCGCGACTGCCGGTTGCGCCAGTCAAGGTCGTCGGCGGTATACGCTTGTTGCGGAACAATCTCATACAAAGTGCCGCCTGTGGCCTCCGCAATCGTTCGGGCTGCCCGGGCCGTTGTACCGGTCGCTGAAAAATAGACGACCAGCGCCTTGTTATCGGTTTGCATACGCTTTTCTCCCCGGTTTTGGGCGCAGGCGGCAGCGCTCACGGTCATGACTGCCGCCATGGTCAGCATCATTTTGTTCATCATCCTATTCGCGTGTTATTTGATTTTCAATTCCGGGATCAGCGGCTCGACGTCCACCAGCTCCAGCTCCCTGACCATCGACAGTGTCTCTTGCTTGTACTTCCGGAAGTGCGGTGTCTGAAGATGGCTTTCGTAGGCTGCCCGGTCGGCATAGATTTCAAGGATGGTGATCCGGTTCGGCGCCTTCTTCTCGGCGGTGGCGTAGAGGGTCAATACCCCAGGTTCCAGGCGCATCGAGGCTTCGATCTCCTCCTTCAGGAGCGCGTTGTAGGCATCCAGTTGCGCGGGATCCACGACAATCCGTGACAGCCGCACCAACTTCCCGACGGCGCGCTCTCGATCGGCGGCCTGCTGTTCCCCGATGATCCGCAGCGCCCTGATGGCGGCCGGGAAACCGATGTAGGGCAGGCACTGGATTACGGCGGCCGTCACCGTTTCGGGCGTATTGCCCGCGTTGATGTTGCCGTGATAATGCGACCGGAGCTGGCTCTCGGCTTCCAGGGTCGTCAGCACGCAGTAGCCCAGCAGCTCGCGTGTCTGTAAGTCGAGGGCGCCGCGGCTGTATATCTCGCCGAAGAAGTAGTCGGTGAGGAACTGCTCCACCGGCTTGCCCAGGTTGCCCGGAAGACCCGCCATCACCGACGCGATGCCGCCGGGGTAGAGCCGCTCCTGAATGGCCCGGCCCGTCGCGTGGCGGGTTGCTTCCGTCACCGTGCCCTGCCGATCCAGCGGCAGGGAGAGTCCCTGCTCCTGGAACACTTCGTTGATCGTACCAAGGGCATTCAGCATCCGCGGGAATCCGATGAAGGGGGCGGTGAGGTAGATCACCTCGCGCAGCTCTTCGGGGGTGACACCCACCTTGAGTGCTGCTTCGGCATGGGCCTTCAGCTGGGGGAGCGTCTGCATCGTAGCGAGGGTGATGCAGGTGATCATCTCGCGCTGTTTCAGGGTCAGGTGGCCCGTCTGGAAGACCTCGCCGAAGACGAACTTCTGCAGAATATCCATCATTTCAGGGTCCGTACCCTGTCCGGTCAGGGCTTCGCCGCCGAACAGCGTGTGGTAATTTTGCTTGCAGACGTCGATTCTATCCATATTGTCTGTAGTTTGTGCCATCGCGGAGAGGCTTCCTGCCAGCACGAAGGCGATTAAGCCTATTGTTTTTTTCATTCTGTCTGTTGATAAATGATTACAAGCTCTTGCCCAGCCGATAGGCCTGCTGCGGATAGTCCGTGCGTTGGACGCTGTCGGCCGTCCACACTCCCGGCGCCACCACTTCGCCCACGCTTGTCCATCCGAGATAATCCATCAGCGTCCGGTAATGGAGCCGGATCGGCTCCGCCTCTTTCGGGGAGGTGTCGGCGTAGGTCATCAGAAGAGCGGCTCTCTTTGCGGCCCCCTTGATCTGCCCGTTGATGGCATAAAAGCGGTCGATCACCCGTTTCATCTGCGCCGAAAAGCCGAAATAATACATCGGCGTGGCAAATACCACCATGTCGGCCCCGATCAGATGCGGGCGGAGCTCCTGAAAGTCGTCGTTGGAAATGCAGGGCCCGTCCATGCCGCAACGGTTGCAGGCACGGCATGGCTCCACCTGCCTGAAGGCGCAGTCGAAGCGGAACACTTCGTGACCCTGCTCTTCCGCCCCCTTGATAAACTGCTCGGCCAGATACGTCGAGTTTCCATTTCGGCGGGGACTGCCCGTCAATACTGTGATTTTCATCCTCTCTGTCGTTGATTTGTTGTCGTTTGTGGGGTCGGTTGCCCGCCCGATTCCGGTGCCGGCCATTGCCGTCCCAATGCGGCGAGTGCAGACCTCTTCAGCAATTCGCACCGTTTCATCGCTCGCCCCGAATCAGAGTCCCGTCATGCGCTCCTGATCCTCGGGATAGGGCGGGTAACTTTGCGTGAACCCCATGCAGCCCAGTCCGACGGCTGAAACCTCCAGGTCTTTTCCCAATCTCCTTGTTTTCACTGCTTGTTTTCCTTTTCGTGGCTTTTTCCGAAGGTCGTGCATTTGCCGATGGCCTCTCCCGTGCGCAGGTAGGTGTAGTTCGGCATCTCGAAAAGCACAGGTTTCAGCTTGCCGTAATCGGGCTTTCCCTTTTCATTCAGACAATCTTCGTCCACGTAGGTGTTTGTTATCTTGCAGATGAAGTTGTCGAAGGTCTCCGTCTGGTAGTTATCCACCACTTCACACTCCATGACCAGCGGACTTTGGTCGATGACGGGCGTGCCGGCCTCCCCCTTGTGACAGGCAAAGACCTCCGACTTGTCCACCCTGGCGCCGCTCGTGCAACCCACGTAGTCGGCCTGTCCGAGCATCGCCTCGTTCACCATGTTGACGGACACTTTGCCCGTTTGCCTGATCCCTTCGTTGGTGTAGTGCTTCTTGAAGAGACTCAACATGATCCGGTCGTGCCCGATGATGCCCACGTGGGCCACGAGCAGCCAGTTTACTTTTCCGTTTACTTCCGTACCCACGACCACGGCCGGCGTAGGGTACAATGCCAATACGTTTCCGATGTTCTTTTTCATGGTTATCTTCTTTTTGAGTTGGTTGTTCCGTTGTTGGCGGTCGGTCCGGACAGCCCCTTCAGGATTTCGACCTCGTTGGGTTCCAAAGACAGGGAGGTCTTCCCGTCGAGAAAATCGCGCAGAAGCCGCTGCGGCGTAACGTGGTGGCGGTCCGCAATGAAGCAGACTACGTCGTCCGCACACAACTCGTTGGAGAGATTTCCGGCTTGTTCCATCTGTGTTCTCTGTTTTGTCCGACACAAAGGTACGCGCGCTTCTGCCCGGATACCGTAACCATAAGTCGGCAAGGCAGCCCATTTTTACTGATTTTTCCTCCCGCATACAGCTTTGTGCGGGAAATGTTCGTATCTTTGTGACAAATCGACCGGGTGGTGAGCAACATATTGAAGGTTCGGAACGTAAACGATTACGGCAGCTATCTCGGATGCCCCGCACGGCATCCGCTGGTGTGCGTCATCGACTATGCCGAGGTGTCACCCATCCGCCACAGCCTGAACAATTACGGCGTGTACGGGATTTTCCTGCGCGACGATGCCGATGTGGAGCTCGACTACGGTTGTGGCAAATACGATTACAACGAGGGCACCCTCCTGTGCGTGGCTCCCGGACAGGTGGGAGGCAAGGAGGACAACGGCGAACGGGTGGCAATCACCGGCTGGGCGCTTCTGTTTCATCCCGACCTGCTGCACGGGTTCCCTCTCGAAAGGCGCATCAAGGAGTATTCGTTCTTCGACTACCGCGTCAACGAAGCCCTGCACATGACTGCCGAAGAGCACGACACGCTGGTCTCCCTGATGAGACAAATGCGCGACGAGCTCGGCAAGAAGGCCGACGAACTTCAGAACCGCATTCTTGTGGGCTATATCGAACTGATGCTCAACTTCTGCCAGCGTTTCTACAACCGGCAGTTCCTGACCCGAAAGATCGAGAACTCCGACATTCTCGTCCGCTTCGACCGCCTGCTCCGCGACTATTTCGACGAGAAGCTTCAGTTGAAGCTCGGACTGCCCACCGTGCAGTACTGTGCCGATCGGCTGTGCATGTCAGCCAACTATTTCGGCGATGTCATCAAAAAGACAACCGGGGAGACGGCGAGCAGCCACATCCGTCGGTTTGTTATCCGCCTGGCCAAGAACGGACTGGCCGCCGGAGAGTCCGTCTCCCAGGTGTCCGACCGTCTCGGATTCGAGTATCCCCAGCACTTCAGCCGCATGTTCCGAAAAATGGAGGGCCTCACTCCGTCGGAGTACTGCCGGAACCTGCGCTCCTGACAAACAGGCGTTCGGCGTTCTTCCACAGAAACAGCTCCGCGTATGCGGCAAGCTCCCGGTCCGCGGCGAGCGTCTGCTTCAGCCGCTGCAGGTTGGCCTGCAGCACGGCGTCGGGCAGGTAGGGATAGTCCGAACCGTAAAGGATGTGGTCGTGCGCGGTGATGGTCAGCAGCGAGTGCAGCACTTCGCCGGTCGGGCTGCCCGCTAGGTCGAAGTAGAGATGCGAGAGGTTGTCTTCCCAGTCTATCGGCTGCATGTAGCCCTGGTTGACCATTGCCGGGAGTATGGATTTCATGCGCGGCAGGGCCAGCGGCAGGAACGACCCGCAATGGGGCACGACCACCTTCAGGTTCGGGTAGCGTACCGGCACGTTCCGCACGAGCATGTTCACCACGGCCCGGGTGGTCTCGGCCGGATATTCGTACATGGCCAGCGGGGTGGCCGCGATGATCTCCCCGGAACAGGGCGTCGGGCGGTGGGGATGGATGATGACGAGGGCATGACGCTCGTTGAGGACCTCCATCAGCGGATCCAATTCCGCGGCTCCCAGATATTGCCCGCGGCTGTTGGTCGCCAGCTTCACCCCGTCGGCCCCCAGCGTGTCGAGCGCATAGACCGCTTCGCGGATGGCCGCATCCACGTCGGGCAGCGGCAGCGAGGCGCAGAAACGGAAGCGTCCGGGATACTGCCGTTTGACCGCGGCCGAGGCTTCGTTCACGCGGCGGATGCAGCGGGCCGACTCCTCCGTATCGCCGTAGTAGGGCTGCGGGGCGGGCATCGTGAGCACGGCCGTGCGGATGCCCGCACGGTCCATGAAGGCGATGTGCCGCCCGGCATCCCACGTCGGCAGCGGAAAGGTCTCCTCGAGTTCCGCCCCGTGCGCTTTCAGCACCTCCGTATATTCGGGGATGATGATGTGGGTGTGGAGATCGACCGTCTGTGCCGGGAGTGAACAGGCCGCCAAGGCCGCACCCAGCACGCACATCAGGACTTTTCGTTTCATGAGCCGGTTCATATCATCGGTTTCTCCCACGCACCGCGCGTATCGACTCCCGTCTCCTCGGCCGCCGCCTCCATGCGGTTGATCTCTTCGACCGTCAGGGAGAGCCGTATCGCCCGAACCGCATCCTCGACCTGTGAAACGCTGGTCACCCCGATGATCGGCGTCGTTCCCTTGGCCAGTGCCCACGCCAGGGCGATCTGTGCGGGGGAGACGCCGTACTTCGCTCCGATGGTCCGCAGGACGGCAACCAGCCTTTCGATTTGCGGCAGCAGCGGATTGTAGGTCTCGCCGCGCTGGCTGGCGGCCGGAAGCGGGTGCTGCGTGTCGTACTTCCCGCTCAACGCGCCCCGCTCGAGGACCATGTATGCCCAGAAGTCGATGCCCTTCTCCCGGCAGTAATCCAGGATGCCGGCCTTCTCCGACGAGCGGTAGAGCAGGCTGTAGTGGTTCTGCACGGCGGACAGACGGACCCCTTCCGCCGCGAGAATCTCTTCCGCCCGCCGGATCTGTGCCAGATTGTGGTTGGAGACCCCCACACGGCGGACCTTGCCGCTTTTGACGAGCGGGATGAGCCGCGGCGTCCAGCGCTCGACATCCGCCGGATTGTGAATCCAGTACATGTCGATGTGATCGGTCCCGAAACGCGAGAGACTGCTTTCGCACATTGCCGCCACGGGGTCGGCGGCCGACAGATCGGCAATCTGCGGTGTGAACTTGGTGGAGATCAGCACTTCGTCGCGCCGACGTTCCCGCGTAAACGACGCGAGAATGGTCTCCGAGGCCCCCATGCCGTAGACCACGGCCGAATCCCACAGGTTCAGCCCGTTTTTCATTGCTTCGTCAAATACGGGACGAAGCTCCCTCTCGCCGGTCCGGTTCCCAAATACCTGGTCGCCGCCGGCCACGCCTTTGCCCCACGACCAGGTTCCGAGGGCGATGGTCGGATAGTTCGTATTCATTGTTTTGCTGTTTTGTGTTTGTTCAATACTTGTTTGTCTTCCGTTGGTATCTACTGGCCCGATGCGGGCTTGCTTCCGGCTTGTCGAGTCACGGCGCAATCCGCGTCTCCATGCTGCCGAGCGAACCCGACGTCAGCAGCAGCGACTCTTCAAACACGGCTCCGTGCACCAAGCGATACCGCATCCCGTTCGGAGATGCCGATCCCGCTGCTGCCGCTGCCCGCAAGAAGCGCAATACGTTTGTGGCCAGCCGATCGGCGTTCTCGTGCCGGAAGGTCTGCATCGGCGAGGCCATGTGCCTGAACCAGATCGGAGAGCCCGCGAAGTGCATGTCGCAATCTTCCAACGCCTCTGCTGAGATGGTAATAGGCGGAAAATCGCCTTGTGCGATGGCACCCAGTTTGGCCTGCGCGCGCTCGGGCATCGCGTTGTAATCCGCCTCATAGAGGGGCTTCGGCTCCACGACGATCAGGTCGCTGTCCGATGCGGACCGGATGCTCCGAGCCATTCGCTCCGTGTTTCCGGTACGCAAGCAGCAGGCGCCGAGGTATCGTCCGCCGGGTTCGCCTCTGTTGTCGTCCGCGTCGTTCTTCCCGCTTTCTCCGGGAAGGCTCTGTTGCGGTTCGTCCGACACAGGATCGGAGACGCTGTACGCCGATCCAGAGAGGGCGATCGACAGAAGCAGCCAGGGAATCCAGAATGGTCTTTTCATGGGTTCTTTTGTCGGTTTGCTTTCACACGACAAAGATACATCACCGCACGGCCTGGCGGAATATACGGATTCTCGGTAAATTTAACTATTTTACGGATAGTGCACAGTCCCTCCCCGGGTGCTGAACAGGCCTGCGGGTCGGGGCCGCGTGGCGGAGTGCGGCGCTAAGCAGCCGCTCGTTCAGAAGCGCATGGTCAGCTTTACGACCTCCCGCCACTGCGGAATATTCAGCACTCGGCCCGGTATTCTCAGCAGGTAATATACGTGAAGGTCGGATCGCCGTGCTGGACGGGTGACGTCGAAACGGTGTAGTCGCCAGCGCCCGCTGCCAGTCTCCGTACAGCGGGTAGTTGTTGTACACGTAGGCGAAGATGTTAGCCGATGATCACATGGTGCGGGCAGGGGATGCATAGGTAACGACCCGTGCAGTTGATATGGCCCGGTGCATGGCGGTAGACAAGGATAGCCGCGGTAGTTGTATCTTATTGAATTTCTACATCAAACCACAACATCAGTACACGAAAGGAGAGCTTCGTTTGGTTGTATCTTATTGAATTTCTACATCAAACCACAACATTCAATTCCTCGATATTATGATAGGTATCGGTTGTATCTTATTGAATTTCTACATCAAACCACAACCATTAAGGGGGTGTTATACCGCCTATTTCAGTTGTATCTTATTGAATTTCTACATCAAACCACAACTCAGGTACTCATACAGAGCATCCCGTTCGGTTGTATCTTATTGAATTTCTACATCAAACCACAACTCGCACAGCCCTGAAGACGAACTCCGGCGTGTTGTATCTTATTGAATTTCTACATCAAACCACAACAATAATATTCACACAATGTTGTCAATCCCGTTGTATCTTATTGAATTTCTACATCAAACCACAACAGAAGGCACTCGAGAATCCGTCGTGGTTCAGTTGTATCTTATTGAATTTCTACATCAAACCACAACTTTAAGTGGGCCGATCTGGACGAGCCAGCTGTTGTATCTTATTGAATTTCTACATCAAACCACAACCTTGTCTCGGCCATTGTTGCTGCTTTGGCGTTGTATCTTATTGAATTTCTACATCAAACCACAACTATTCGTGCGGATGAGAGCGCACGACGTGCGTTGTATCTTATTGAATTTCTACATCAAACCACAACTCTCGAAGTTTCTTTAATCGCCGAAGAGTGTTGTATCTTATTGAATTTCTACATCAAACCACAACAGACTATCCGAACGTTTCTTGCACCCCGGCGTTGTATCTTATTGAATTTCTACATCAAACCACAACTTTAATTTAATTAAATGTTAAAACTGAAAGTTGTATCTTATTGAATTTCTACATCAAACCACAACTATAATTTTCTTTCTTTTTCCCTTTATAAGTTGTATCTTATTGAATTTCTACATCAAACCACAACTGTAGAGACCTCCAGCAATTAGTAGAAAATGTTGTATCTTATTGAATTTCTACATCAAACCACAACTGCGCGTATCGACTTTATCAACGCACGCGAGTTGTATCTTATTGAATTTCTACATCAAACCACAACGCCTCAACACTGCGAGCGATACGGACATTGTTGTATCTTATTGAATTTCTACATCAAACCACAACTTCAGGCGATCTCACTCATTATGGTTTTTTGTTGTATCTTATTGAATTTCTACATCAAACCACAACAGCATGTCGAGGAGTATGAGAATTTGCGAAGTTGTATCTTATTGAATTTCTACATCAAACCACAACTGACGCCGTAGCGACTGCGTATCAAAATGCGTTGTATCTTATTGAATTTCTACATCAAACCACAACCGTTCAGACTATCCGAACGTTTCGAGCCCCGTTGTATCTTATTGAATTTCTACATCAAACCACAACATTGAATTATCTTTTTCTCTTAATTTTATGTTGTATCTTATTGAATTTCTACATCAAACCACAACCATTAACTACCAATGAACAACCCCAATATGTTGTATCTTATTGAATTTCTACATCAAACCACAACTTTAATTCCTCAATTTTGGTATCCAATGTTGTTGTATCTTATTGAATTTCTACATCAAACCACAACCTATTTTTGTGAATTAAAAGGCGATTGAATGTTGTATCTTATTGAATTTCTACATCAAACCACAACGTACCCCTTGAACGAGGCACGATAGGTCGGTTGTATCTTATTGAATTTCTACATCAAACCACAACTATACATGGAAAAGCTTATGTTGCCTATAGTTGTATCTTATTGAATTTCTACATCAAACCACAACATTAATCTTTTTATAAAAGTTCCAGGGCAAGTTGTATCTTATTGAATTTCTACATCAAACCACAACTCTCTACTGTCTCGATCACTGTCCAGTCTGTTGTATCTTATTGAATTTCTACATCAAACCACAACATACTTAACAACATAACGTGCCCGCTTGTTGTTGTATCTTATTGAATTTCTACATCAAACCACAACGAAGGACCTCGCCGCCATTGGCAGCGAGGTGTTGTATCTTATTGAATTTCTACATCAAACCACAACGGTTGTCTTGTCTTTTTGTCTTTACAGTTGGTTGTATCTTATTGAATTTCTACATCAAACCACAACAACGGAAAGTATACGGGCCAGTCCATTGGGTTGTATCTTATTGAATTTCTACATCAAACCACAACCGAAAAATCATTCATACATGGAACACGCTGGTTGTATCTTATTGAATTTCTACATCAAACCACAACAATTTCGATCAACGTTCCGCGCGCACGTTGGTTGTATCTTATTGAATTTCTACATCAAACCACAACTATTTCATGCTTCAGCCTCTTGTTATCGAGTTGTATCTTATTGAATTTCTACATCAAACCACAACAGTTTGATGTCAATCTCTTGTAAGGTGTTTGTTGTATCTTATTGAATTTCTACATCAAACCACAACTATGTTTTATATGAATACATGAACAGCTCGGTTGTATCTTATTGAATTTCTACATCAAACCACAACTTGACGGGTACAAGGCAAAAAGCAAAGGTGTTGTATCTTATTGAATTTCTACATCAAACCACAACAGTTCTTGTTTTTTTAAAAAAAATAGTTCTGTTGTATCTTATTGAATTTCTACATCAAACCACAACCTCGCTATTCGTCGACATGCAGCAGGTGAGTTGTATCTTATTGAATTTCTACATCAAACCACAACTATTTGACAACATACCGTGCCCGCTTGTTCGTTGTATCTTATTGAATTTCTACATCAAACCACAACGTTGGCGTTATTCGTTCGTTTCGTGTATTGTTGTATCTTATTGAATTTCTACATCAAACCACAACTGCAAAAGTTGAAAGCTATTATCACATCAAGTTGTATCTTATTGAATTTCTACATCAAACCACAACTTTCCGTATAAGAGAAAAACACACCCCCCCGTTGTATCTTATTGAATTTCTACATCAAACCACAACAAATCACCATGTCACGCGGTCTACGAAACGTTGTATCTTATTGAATTTCTACATCAAACCACAACTCGTATCCGAGGTAGGAGAGCTGTGTGAGGTTGTATCTTATTGAATTTCTACATCAAACCACAACTCTCGATGCCTTCTTTGAGTCGCAGTTCTGTTGTATCTTATTGAATTTCTACATCAAACCACAACAGGTTTACATCACAAATATAGAACTATTTGTTGTATCTTATTGAATTTCTACATCAAACCACAACTGGTGCCGTCCTTGCATTGAATTATCGTAAGTTGTATCTTATTGAATTTCTACATCAAACCACAACGGTACGTTCTGTCTTCCGCCGTTTCCCGTGTTGTATCTTATTGAATTTCTACATCAAACCACAACGCAGATGAAACGTTGGCGATTGTATGAAGTTGTATCTTATTGAATTTCTACATCAAACCACAACGTACGACAACATGTATGAACAACTCGGTCGGTTGTATCTTATTGAATTTCTACATCAAACCACAACCTTGGCGCTATACAGATTTTGAGACTGGGCGTTGTATCTTATTGAATTTCTACATCAAACCACAACCCGGCTCATGATCGTCGTCGAATTCGAGGTGTTGTATCTTATTGAATTTCTACATCAAACCACAACTCAATACTCTTGTTGCGCAGATGAAACGTTGTTGTATCTTATTGAATTTCTACATCAAACCACAACTCGATCCCTCGATATTATAATCGCTACATTGTTGTATCTTATTGAATTTCTACATCAAACCACAACCGTGCGGCCGCGAGCCGCACGCCGGGCATGTTGTATCTTATTGAATTTCTACATCAAACCACAACGGCGCGGCGGCGCATCGGCGGCGGGCCGCGGTTGTATCTTATTGAATTTCTACATCAAACCACAACAAACTTTTAACACAAAAGCGCAGTTTCTCGGTTGTATCTTATTGAATTTCTACATCAAACCACAACAGGCGTTTGGGAATCTCGAGTTCTTGGATGTTGTATCTTATTGAATTTCTACATCAAACCACAACGGTGCAGCAGCGCTCGTTCCCGTTCGCAACGTTGTATCTTATTGAATTTCTACATCAAACCACAACACATTTTTAACACAAAAGCGCAGTTTCTCGGTTGTATCTTATTGAATTTCTACATCAAACCACAACGAAATATCGAAGTCCGTCGCAACGATAGTCGTTGTATCTTATTGAATTTCTACATCAAACCACAACGTCGGGACGGCTATCGGTTGATTCTGCGTATTTTGCAGCCGTTTGATGATTCCCGAAATCTGCTTTCCGTTCGTCGGCGAAGTCGATTTGATGTCTTTTTTCGTATTTCAAAGAACAAATATAGCAAAATATCTCAGAAAAACTCCAACTGCTGGGGTATATCCGGTTTTGCCCGTTCGCTTTTTCCCCAGAAATTCAGAATATCGCCGTATTGTTTGTCCGTAACGGCCAGGATGCTCGTGTAGCCCGAGGGCGGCATCGAACGCCTTACCCGATTGATGTGAACCTGCATGTTCTCCTTCGAGGCACAATGCCGGACATAGACCGAAAACTGCATCATGGTAAAGCCGTCTTTCTCCAGCGCCTTGCGGAACTGGGCCGCATGGCGTCGCTCGGCCTTGGTATTGGTCGGCAGGTCGAAAAAGACAAACAACCACATGATTCGATATGCATTCAATCGCAGCTCCGACATCGAGTTATTCCAATATGGGGTATGCAATTTTTTTCTGTATTCCCGAAAAACATTTGGCCAACGAAGCCGACGTAAACGTAAGTCCGACATCGAGCGGGCGCAATACCTTGTCGAAACGTGTGTCGACGAACAGAATACGCAACAGTTCGCTTTTCACCTCTTTGTTCAGCTGGTGGCGGCCTTGCATCCACAGGGCATGCACCAACTCGTCGACATAGGGCCGGTAGGGTTCCATCAGGTCATCTGCCAATGGGAACGCATTGTACCGGTTGCGGTGAAAAATCCCGAAAGCGGGAAACAGCCCCGACCCCATGATCGAGCGGGCCACAGCTGCACGCAGGAGCGTGTATCCGTAGTTAAGCAGATTGTTGGGAGGAGCACCCTCGCGAGAGCGGATGAAATCCGCACCGAACAGTTCCGACCAATATGTTTTTGCCGCAATGCCCTCCCGATTGTCCGCGTCGCCGCTCTTGACATTCATGTAGTAGGGTTTCAGTTTGTCGCCGTCGCGACCGAGCTTCCGCAGCAAAGCTGCCTGGTTGCGTATCTTTGCCTCGACAATTTGTTTCCACAGCCCCTTTTTCAACGGCTCGCTCGCTTCGATCTGCGCGCGGTAGTTCTCACCCTGCGTCCGGTTGGAGTCCAGATTCATCAGCATGGCGTTCGGCATGCGGTTCTCGCCGCAGAGAATAACGGCCACGTTGTTGTCCGACAGGGCATTGAGCAGCGGCAGCGTGACGGAGGTCTGTTGATCTTCAAGGACTACGAACCCGATATCTTCAATCGGGACGCTTTTCCGCATCTCGGGTGCTTCGCGGGTATGTATGACCATCTGGCCGTTGCGCAGGCTCAGACAGTACGGGGTTGAAAAGAACAGGGCTCGTTTCAGCATGGCATCGCGTGTTTGAATTTGATCTCGCCCGTAATGGTCAGCTCGAAATCATAACCTTCGACATAGGCGTTGAGTTGGGTATGCAGCAATGATATGACAGGCCTGTATTCCTCATTCTGTTTCCATTCGCCGCTTTTTGCCTTCAACTCTCCGGCGGGCCGGGCCTCCTGATGATGTTTTAATGCAATTGTCCCATATCTGTATTTTTGCTGTAATGTCAACGTACTCATTCCGCTTACCTTGTACAGCCGTTTTGCCAGTTCCCTGCGGGTGCATTCGTAAAGTTCGGCCGGAGTGTTTTCGTAAAACAACACCATGGTGCCTGTTTTCAGGATGCATTTCAGCGGGTAGCCGTTTGTGTCGGCTACCGGCACCAGGTCGGGCCGATCGTTGCGGTCGGTGCTCGCCTTGAAGTATCGGGCCGCTTCGAGGTTGCTGACAATCTCGAAGGTCCGTCTCTTCTTGCCCTTTTTGTCCACGCCCTCGTAGATGGCCATGCAGTAGTTGCCGTCGTTTACGACATGGTAATCCTGTTTGTACTCCTTTTCGGAGAGGTCGCGCTGTTTCTTGAGCGCTACCGGTTGCGTGACACTCGGCGTGTATATCCTCACCTTGCGGATCGGCACGCCTTTCTCCCGATTCATCCAGATCGTGTATTCGTCGGCATTCATGGCCGTCTTGAAACCCACGGCTTCGATGGCTTCCCGGACACGTTCGCGAACCGCGTCGTCGACGATTTTGTCCACGTCGCCGAGTTGCAGCTGCCCGAGCGACTTGCGGACGACATAGCGGATTTCGCCCTCGCGCTCGATCGCTCCGTAGAAGGTATCCTTGTGCAGCAGGGCCCGGGCCGTGTCGCCCTGCATGTAGATGGGCTTGCCCGCATCGTTGAGCCTGACAAGGCCGCGGACCCGCAGCTTTTTGCGTGTCTGTTTGGCCATGTTGTCGGCCGTATGGTGCGAGACAAGCAACTCGTCGGCCACCGCCTTGACATCCTCCGTAAAGGTCGGCCACGGTTTTTCGATGTCGGGTCGGTCGCCCTCTCCGAGTTGGTAGCGCTCGGCCTCTTCGGCGTACCGCTTCCATGCGAGGTACTCCCGGTGGCCGATGCAGGCAATCGTGATGGCGTCGATGCAGTGGTGCACGTGGTTGACGCGCGCCTTTTTCTCGTACTCCGCCTGCAGCCCCCATATCTTGCGGAAATCGGAGGTCGTGGCTCCCTTGACCGTATGGATATGTTCAAAGACCGTCTTCAGGTATAGCCGGGCGTAGCGGCCGATGATGCCGATGTCGACACCCTGGCGGTTGCTGAATCCTTCCGGCACCTCGGTCATTGTGAACCGGTCGTACTTCCCGCGCCAGTAATCCTGTTGCAGTTTCAGGTAGTGGCGCCGCTGAATCGCGCCATCCTTCTCCGCTTTCGTTGCTGCGGCCTTGCTTTTGCGGATTTGCGCATCGATCTGTTTTTGCAGACTCTCGACCTTCTCCTGCCACCCGAACGACTCGATGCGCGCCATGATTTCTGCATGATCGGAGAGCTCGGTTGGCAGTTTGGATCGTTTGACCACTCGGTTGTAACGGTTCTCACACAGCGTTTTGTTCATCTGCGAATCGTCGCCTCCACGGGCCCTCGGGATGGTATGTTCGATGTCGAAACCGGGATCGGCGCCGATGAAATCCGAAATACGGATCTGCCGTCCGGTGTAGGGACAGACATGCTGCTGCTCTTCCCACAACCGGTACTTCAACACCTCGTCGTCCGTCGGATCGATCGTCCGGCCTGTCTCCGCGGCATACTGGCTGCGTATCTCCTCGGCGAATTTCCGGTTTTCGGCCTCCCGCTCGCGCTGATACTGTTCGATCGCCTTGCGGAGATTGGCGTTGTTCAGTTCCCGGGCAAATTCAATCCGGATCTTCGTGTCGCGGTCGATCTTCCCGTCGCGCAGCAGCCGGTTCACCAGAGCCCGCAGGCGGAACAGCGCCCGCATGGCCATCGGATTGCGAACCGCCGATGTGCGCGGCGAACCGAGCCGGAGGATGCCGGCTGCATCGGGCTGCGCCTTGCGGTAGGTCTCGATCATCGAGGGGTGATAGAGCCGATCGAATCGCGAGAGGTCGAGCCCGTGGTCGCTGAAATAGTCGGCGATGCGGCGCTCCTTGGAGTCGTACTTGTCATAAAGGTTCCGTTTGTAGCTAAGCAGCAGTTCGGCGATGTCGTGTTCGATCTCGTGCCGCCGCTCCTCGTTGTCGTATGCCTCTTTGGGTAATACGGCCTTGAGGTTGGCCAGGAAGACCGCTTCGTCATACCGGTACCCGAGACGCAGGTAGGGCAGGATCTTGTTGATTGCATTCAGGCTCAATGCGGCGTAGTCCTGCGGCAGACGGATGGCGGCAAAAGCCTTCGCCTGCTCCGCCGTAAGTTGCAGCTTCTCCAGCGCCCAGGTGCGGAGACACTCCTCGTCCTTGAAGAAAAAGAGGACATGCCAGACATCGTTCAGCACCTGTTCCTCGCTCTTTCCCTCTCCGAGCAGATAGAGACTGCACATTTCGCGAAGCCAGTCGCTGCCGAACACGGCGATCAGCGATGCCGTGACGGGACATCCCGACACGGTCGTTGTGCGGGCGAAGTTGAAGCGATAGGGGGCCTCGATCCGCTCCTCCCGGCAGGCGTATTTCCCCTTTCCGGCGATCTTGCGCGCGATCTCCTCGAATTCGAAATGGGGCTTGCTTTTCCGGTAGAAAAGCGGGTGTATGGCGTCAACCTCCTCCTGTGTCAGGGGGCGCGGCGCGGCGTCCTGCGGAGAGGTGATGCGGATGTTGTTGATGAATTGCAGCATGCGGAACTCCTCGAAGCGCGGGTGCGATACCGGGCAGCGGCTCTTCCGGGGCTCGAAGGTACACCGGCCGACCGCTCCCTTCTGCGATTTCAGGTCGCGCTGGAAGAAGATGGCCCGGTGCAGAGCCTTGCGCCATTCGTCGGGCAGCTGCTGCCTCTCGCAAATGGCCTCGAACTCGGCCAGGTAGTGTTCGTTGCGCGAGGTGTACTTCCCGCGAATCTTCTCCTTGTGCTGATAGAGCTGATAGAAGTATTCTCCGAGGTAACGGCAACCCGCCGCCTCCATCTCGGCTGTGAGGCTCCTGATGCTGCTCTTGACCGTCCCCTCTTCCTGCTCCTTGCCGGCCTCCTTACGGTTGCTGATGAATCCGCGGCGTTGCGCCAGATGGTAGAGCGCCCGGCCGAGCAGATGACGGTGCTGCCGGTTGCCGAGATCGAGCTGCTCGGTCAATGCCACATAGCGGTCGTGGTAGGGATTGCGGTCCGCATTGTCGTCGGTGCGCTGCCATTGGAGAAAAGCCTCGTCGAGCGGATAGTGCTTTTCTTTCCGCCATGCGGTCAGCTGCTCCCCGGTCAACGGCGGACAGAGGTCGTAGCGGACGAGTACCCGGAGCAGGTCGATCTTCCGAAGGCGCCGCCGGAAGTATTGCCGGCGCAGCGCCCGGGCGTTCGTCCGGTCCTGTACGGCCGGCTTTTCGTTGTTCTTTTCGCGTGCGACACCCTCCTGAAAGATGTCGACGCCCTGCTCTTTGAGCGTGTATCCGTGCTCCGTCTCTTCGACGACGGCCCAACCGAGCGAGTTGGTGCCGAGGTCCAGTCCCAGTATCGTTGCCATGTGAAAAAAATCCTTTTTCTGTAAAATTAGGTAAAAATTTGCGGAAAAAGAATCTTTTTCTTACATTTGTGTTGTAAGAGTTCTACATCTTACCACAATAAGGCTACATGCCGAAGGTTTTAAACCTACTGTCTCCGCGTACTCCGTGGAGACTTTTTGTTTTCTGCCGTTTCCCGTATCGAAATACCCCGCTCCGCCGGAATGCGGGCGGTCTGTTTGATGCCGGATGGAATGCCCGTATGGGCTCCGCTTCTGTGCAGGCCTTGCTCCCGACGGTCGGCCGCCACCCGGATGCCGTCGGGTGGTCGCTCTTCGTCGTATGCAGGACTTTTGCGTGTTTCGCTTCCGAGGGTCGGCCGCCGGTTGCAGGTGACCCGCCGGCGGTTGAAGCGATAGCCCTTCAGGTAGTTGTAGAACCGGTGGAGGATGTGGGGCAGCTGCGCTTCATGAAGTCGATCTTCCCGTCGGGGATGACCGGCTCTTCGAGCAGGGCGATCTGCTCGGTAAGCCGTTCGGCGAATCCGGCAGGGTAGACGGTCTTGCCGCGGTCGGTGAAGGAGTACCGGACGCGGGCTCTCGGGAAGTTGTCGATGACGGCGCAGCACATCGTGAACTTGTAGAGGTCGTCGTCGGTGAAGTGGGTGATGATCGGTTTCATGTTCGTAGCGGTTTTTATCCTGGCTCGTTCCCGCGCGTTCCGTGGCGGGAAGATCACATAAAGTGAACCAAATCTTTCGTGATTTTTTGAGCAAATACCCGACGACGGGGATGTGTGACAGCCGCAGGCTCCTGTTGCGGCACAATCCTGCCTGCGGCTCCTGCCGGAGAACCACACCCGAAAGGGCCTGCTCCGAGAAAGGTCGGAAGCAGCATCTCCATTAGGTTCTTTTGCCAGGAATTTAGCCGTCCATCTTTTCCGAAGCCGAATCGAGTATGGCTGCGGATGCGAAGAGAGGGCCCGGATATGCAATCCGAGCCCTCTCCTGAAAAAGATGATGTGATGTTGGTCGCTTCTGTCGTGGTGTCATGCGAACCAGTTCCTGATTTTGGACAGGAACGGGATTCGCAAGGTTGCGGAGTTGTCGTCTATTGCGGATAACAGCACTACGGTGACGTTGTCGTATCCGCCCCTTTTCAAGGATATGTCTATCAGGGCATCGCTGCATTTATCCACGTCGGTAACAGACGAATTGAGTGTTTTGCGGATCGTTTTGTCCCGGCAGTATCCGCAGAGTCCGTCGCTGCACAGCAGAAACGTGTCGTCGGGACGGACAACGTAGGTTGTCAGATCGGGATCGCTCGAAGAGTCCGTATCGCCGAGGCATCGCGTAATGATGTTGCCGTCGGGACGTTCGTAGGATTCGTCGACGGTGATTTCGCCCTTGTCGATGAGTTCCTGAATCAGTGAATGGTCCTTGGACAGACGATGCATTCCTTTTCGCGGATTGTATACATAACATCTGCTGTCTCCGCACCAGGCAATGAAGGCCTTTCCGCGAATCATCCACAGTAGGACGATGGTTGTGCCCATTCCTATGGTATCAGGATCGGCATTCACATGCTGCATGATGGCTTCATGAGCCTTTTTTATAACCTCCCGGATATAGGCGCAGATGTCTTGTTCGGATGAAACGACGGATTTGACAATATCTGCCCTGAATGCGTTCTTGATGGTATCGAGTGCGATATTGGATGCCGTTTCTCCCGCATTGGCTCCTCCCATTCCGTCTGCAACGGCAGCAAAGCTTCCGAGGTCTCCCGCCGGGATGTATCCATGGGTGGCTTCGTCCCAGTTCTGCCGATTCAGGTCCTGGCAAAAGACAAAGGCGTCTTCGTTGTTGGTCCGTTCCAGCCCCGTGTCGCTTTTGGCTGATATGTTTACTTTCATTATTCTGTCTGTTGCTCAAATGGGAAGTACCGGTGCCGCGACTTTCGGAGCCGACCGCTTGACATTGATTTTTTTCTCGATCTTGACAGCCTCCTTGACCTCGGGAGTATTGCGGCTCTTTTCCACGGGCTTGACGTAGGTGATCTCAAAGGTGAAGATCGACGGCGGACAGCCGCTTTCCAGAATGTTTATATTGACGGTGTTGACGCCTTCGGCCAAAGAGAACAGGTTGCATTTGTATCGGGTCTCGGATATCTTGATCAGCTCCGTGCGCAGGGAGTCTGTCTTGATGTCCACGTCGAAGGGATAGTCGCTTTCGCCGGGTTGTTTGTCTGCCGATATGTTGATTGTGAATGAAACATTACCCTGATTGATGGTCGTCTCCGAGTCATCCAGATCCACGTTGATGTATTTGTAATGCCATGCGTTCGTTCGGATGGTCGCTACCGGATGACGGATGCCTTCGTAGGTGATTTGTACCGGATATCTGATCTCCGTAATGACGTCGGGCAGCGAATCCGGTATGGACAATCGGCATTTGTACTGGACGTAGTTGCCGTTCTCCGTATTCTTGGTTTCGAGCGACATCTTGTCGATGGTGCACCCGTATTCCGGCCCGACATCGAATCGGCATTTATCAGCCGAAATGATCGGAGGCAACTCAAGTTTTATGGTCGTCCCTACATCTTTGTGTCGGAATGCGATATCTTTGCCGTCGTGGATGATCAGTCGGTATTTCAAGTCGCTGTCGTAGGTCAGCATACCCCATTTCCCGTTATGCCGGGCTGCGGCCAATTTGTTGATGCAGAGTCCGATCTTCTCGAACTGAGCCGGGAGTATTACTTTGTTGTTGTATTTCAATCCGTATACCCCTTCGGAGTTGAATGCCGAATAGGGTGAAGAGTATTCAAAAGGAATCTCCTCGCGCTCCTTGAAATATTCGGTCCGATCTGGGAAAACGATCTTTACCGGCTTGAGTTCCTGATCGAAATAAAAAACCACTTTCTTCTTCTTGTCACTGTATGCGTCAATGGAGATAAGGTCACTTGTATAGGTGATGCTTTCCTCGATGCTTCCGGTTATTGCGACCTGTTTCTTGATATTGGTCTCTGTCTGGGTGGCAAATATGGGGGACAACTTGAGCTCTTCCTTGTCAAAATAGTATAACCGGCGTTTGATAATGGCGATTCCTCTTCCCTCATCGCTCAGCGAGGAGAGGAACTCGATATCGCTTTTTTCAAAGAATCGGTTGTTGTAGGAGAGGATCAGCGTGGAAAACTTGTCCGTTACATATGTGTAGTATGGATTTCTTCGCTTGTCGGCAAATTCATATCTGGAACATACTGCATATCCGTTGTTAAAGGGATATATCCTGATGAAGTCGTCATACGGGACCTCTTTCCCTTCGGTATTTATGAAACGATACGTTCCGTTTGCCTTTACAATCATGTATCCGTCGGAAAAGCAGCAATCGGGGTACGCAATGGTATAGTCTTTCTGTGTGGGAGTGAACTCTCCATGCAGATCATAGAATCCGGTGATGACATCCGTCCCTTTACGCGTCGTGATGGCGTATCCGTTTCTGTAGGGATGAATCGAGTCTGTCGTCATGGCGATCTTTTCGCCTTCGAGGTCCCATAGCGTACTGGTCCCCAGTGAATCACTGACAATGAATGGGGCTCCTGTCGCCAGATATATTTTGTCGTATACCGGCTGAATGACCCATCTGGACATTTGCGCGTGGGCGCAGATGCCGGACAGAATCAACGAAAATAAAAGCATTACTTTTTTCATCTCATTCTACTGTTTTTACTGTATTAATTGTTATCCAAAGTTCGCGTATAGGCATCGATGCTTTCGATGAATGTATCGATTGTTTTCAATAGGGCCGTGTCGTTCCCTTCAAGGGCATATTTCTTCGATTCCAGCAGATATTGTTTTGCCTTCTTGAAATTTTGTCCGTAAGCGCTGTTCTTGTTGTTGCAGTAAGTCGCCAGTCGGTATGCGGCGTTGGCCTTCAGGATGGGATCGGAGGTCTCGATCTCGATGATCTTTGAAAACAGCTCTCTCGCCTTGTCGTTGTATTTGTCGGATACGGGCATATATTTTGAATCCCCCTCGGTATAGTATCCGATGCCGAGCTTCCTTTTCCGCTTCAGGGAGATGGAGTCGGAGTACCAGCCGTATGTCCTTGCCATTTCGTATATTGCCGGCACGTATTCCGTGTTGGCCAGGCTGTCCATGACATTCAGCCCGGTAGCTACGTCCTCCGGCTCCTCGCCGTCCAGCAGGGTAAGGGCCCTGGTGTACGCTTCGCTTTGGGACAATACAACCGGTTCGGGTTTCATGAAACGATACAGCGCGAAACATGCGGCTGTCACGACAACGAATATTGACACGTACTTCAGCAGACTTCCCCTCGAATGCAGGTGTCTGTCGGCGAGCAGAATGATTTGGTTGGCTGTAGGCCGGTCCTTGGGATTCAGCGCAAGACACGACAGAATGAGTTTCTGTATGTCTTTGGATATTTTGCCGCTCATCGGCTTCAACGGCACCTTGTTTTCCAGTTGATTCTTGCCTCCCTCCTCTCCGTATGGAACATTGCCGGTCAGTATCTCGTACAATGTGGCTCCGAAGGCCCAGATATCGCTTTCGGCGATGGGCTTGTAGTTGTCCCGGAAGCGCTCGGGAGCCATGTAGGCCATGGTCCCGCTGTTCTCCTCGTCGACATAATAACTGTGTTTGCCGCCTCTTTGGGAGCTGATGCCGAAATCGGTGATGGCGTAATTGTGGTAGTCGTCTATCAGAACATTTGCCGGTTTGATGTCCTGATGGATAATGGACGGATTGCAGGCATGCAGGTACGACAGCCCGGAGGAGACGTCATAAATGAACTTCCATATATCCTTGTCGGACAACTCTCTGCCGATCAGCAACTCCGAAGACCCGTTTTTGCAGTACGGTAGCTCCAGATAGGGGGTGTCGTTGCAAATCGAAAAGTTGGTGGGTTGCAGCAGGTTGGTATGCCGGCAATTGTGCACGATCTTGTATTCGTCCCGGAATCGTTGTTCGCCTTCGATGTCGAGGGCGTTTTTGGGCCGGTAGATTTTAATCGCGACAAGCATGCCGGATTCTTCTCCGTCTGCTGCAACGGCCTGTTCGTCGAGCAGTTGCGGATTATCTCTCGTATTGACGTCTATGGCCAGCCAGACGTCGGCCGTTCCGCCTTCGGTGCTGAGTGTCCTCAGAAGTTTGTAGCGGCCGTCGAAAAGTTCGCCTTTTTTTGCCAGTTGTTCGATATCTGTCATGTGTGTATGTTGTGTTCTTTGAAAAAGAGTCTTCCGGTGTGTATCTCCTTGAGACCGTTGCGCTGTCATTTGAGCCGGATGTTGGTTCCGGGACGGAGAACGGCAAAAAGATGGATGTCATTCATTTTCGACAGTCTGTCCAGCTTGATGCCGAACATCTGCGATATGCCGTAGAGGGTGTCGCCCTCCTTTACCTTGTAGAAATCCTGTGCCCCTCGGTACCTGCTCTTTTTGGGTCCCAGGTATACGATGTCCCCGGCCTTGACGCCGGCCTCTGAAGACAATTCGTTGTAGGACAACAACCGGTGGCGTGGTATGTTGTATTTTTGAGATACGGAGGCCAGCGTTTCTCCCGGGCGCAGGACGGTGCATCTCGTGTCGTTTATCTCGACAATATACAGTTTCATTATCTTGAGGACGGATCGCTCTTCATCCGTTTGCACCGAATCGGACATCCGGCACCGTGGATCGAGGATCGGTTGCCTGTCATCCGAGGACCGGATCTCGACAACAGGCCTCCCGGGACGAAGTTTTACTCCGCCGTTGACGGCATACAGCGCATAGGCGTCTATGTATCCGATCAACGCTTCGGCATAATTTCCTGCACTCGCATATCCGGCGTGTTGCAATCCCCAGGCCCAACTGCGGTAATCATACGGGTTGCAGGAAAACAGCATGCGGTATCTGTTGCTGTTTTTCAGTAGCAGCGAGTGATCCTCGTAGGACTCTTCGGCCGACCGATAACACCGGAATGCGCTTTTGTGCGGTTCGTCATCCCAGGCGTAGTATGACGGTCCCCTCCAGTTTTTACCACTCTTTATACCGAAGTGGTTGTTCGATTGTCGGGTCAGCTCGCTGGTCCCGGCCCCCGATTCCAGAATGCCCTGTGCCAGTATGATCGAAGCCGGAATCCCGTATTTCTTCTCCTGTTCCAGCGCAATGCGGGTATACGAAGCGATGTAATGTCGGATGTCTGCCGAAGACTGGGCCCGTGCCGTGGAGTAGCGGAGCGGCGAAAGCAACAACAGGAAGAGCAAAATCAGGCGTTTCATTGGATTCCGTATACTGTTTCGATGATCCGCGAGGCCGAACCTTCAAATGCATATTTCGTGAAGGAGAAATCCTCTCCGTAGCAGACCGCAATAAGCCATCCGATGAAAAGGCCGATCAGAATGGCGGCAACGGCCACGATGACAACCATGACTCCGGCCGGAACGGCGATTCCGGCGATTCCGAATCCTACACCGGCGATCACGGTGGCGATCACGCCCGAGATGGCGCCGACAATGGCCTGATCCAGAAATTCGTAGCAATGTTTTGTCAGTCTGTTCTGCCACTGCTCGTCTCCCCACTGGTCGAACTGAAGCAAATCCCACACGATGTCTTTCAGACTGTATGCGAGAAATATTCCTCCGGCTTTGATCTTGATGGTTCGCAATCGGGTGATTTTGATGTTGCCCGTTATTCCGTATTGGCTGAATAATCTGGATACCTTGGTCGTGATGTCGAATTTTTGCAGTCCGGTGATATATTTCTTGCTGATTGACGCTGCCTGATTCGCCGAAATCCTGGCTTGCGTCAGATAGCTGGATCGCATGCGATCCACACTCCGTGAGGTCATTTGCTCCCTGATGTTGCGGGCCGTGTAGGCCGGAGTTCTGGCAAGCGAATCGCTCTGCGCAATCAAAGCCCTGTTTTCCGTGTAAATTCTGAATAACTGTTTCAGTCGGGCCATTTTCGGATCCAGATCGCCCATGGAGCTCTTGAAATGGCTGACAACCGTCTGTGGGGCGCATTTCCCCAGGCTCATGGCATACTTGATCTCTCCCTGGACGAGTTGATGCATCTCCTTTATCAGGTCGACAGCATAGTCGATGATCTTGCTTAAGCCGGGAGCAGATTCGCCGGACAGACCCGCCGCGGCTGCTGTCGATGCGGGTGCGGTTTTGATAACGGGAACATGGCGATATGCCTCATTGATGTAATTCATGGTCGTATTCCCGACCTCTCCCGATACGGGCGTGATGTTGCGATAGCATTGAAATCCCCTTACGGCCTGTTCCGTGTTTGTGCCGAAAAGTCCGTCCGTTGTCAAATGCGGCCAGTTGCCATGTATGTTCGTCCGAATAGCATTGAGCTTGATCTGCAGCTGGCGAACCTGCGGATCGTATTTCGGACGGGGAGATTTTTTCAGATACATGGGTTACTCTTCAAGATTCCTTAACGTAATGATGACGGGCATTGCGATGCATGACAGATTCCGGATTCGCTGCTGCATCATCCTGTCGAATGCCATGTCGACCGCATGGTCGTAGTTTTTTCGATCCTTGAACTCGAGATCGACGTACAGGCCGCGTTGTACTTTGGTCGTACCGGCTGCCCCCTCTATGTTCATGCGGATGATGATTCTCCGAAACTCCTCCTTCCCGAATTCTCTGATCAACTCCTTGCGCAGAAAGGCATCGATGTCTTTCCTGGAATAAAGCCGGTCGTTCGTCAGCGTGTAATAGCGCAGCAGTTCGTATCGCTCGTCCGCCGAGGCCTTGTCCGAGCCGCCACGTGCCGGGACGATGATCCGAACTTCCTTCTCGATAGTCGGCAGCTTTCTGTTGATCATTGTCTCCCCGGCTCTGGGTGCGTTTCCCGCCTTTCCCATGGTCGTAGTATAAGATACGGCCGTTGCGGCGGATGGCGGAAACTGGTTCATGTTCTTCATGACATAGGTGCCGCTGTCGAACTTGTATTTCGGGTTTGGCGATCCGACGCTCTTCCCGATTTTGTTGATTGTCTCCCGCAGCAGCCGGATAGTTTCACCGTCCTTGATCCCGTTGTATTCGATGAAGGCGTAGTAGTCGTCTATGAAATGGTTGTACAGGTTTCTTACGTCCCGATACAGATCTCCGTTGTGGTAGCACGAGGCGTCAAAGTCCCGGACGATTACCTCCTCGGCCGACATGGCGAATCCCTGTTTGTGCGTGGAACCGCTTGTCTCCAAAACCTGCAGAAAAAATGCGTCGTCCTGTTTCTGCAGTTTCGCAATGGGAGCCGTTGGGGTTAATGTCAGCGTATTGACATCGACATTGACCACCGGTACCGCGTTTACGACGACGGAACAATCGGTCGGTATCTCGTATCCTTCGGGATATTCTATTTGCAGCCAGAGCGTGCCGTCCTTGAAACAATCGAGGACTTCGCTTTCCAGCCAGTGCTGGAAGATTCTGGGATACGAACGCAGCCTGTACAAATCTCTGTCGACGGCAGGATCGGTTATGCAGAGCAGGGTCCCGTCCGTTGGATCGAGCAGGATGTCTTTCCAGTTGTCAAGCATCGTAAAGAATCGTTCGGAAGACTGCTGGGCGTCGAAAGGCTCGACCATTTCCAGCTCTTCCATGCGGGACATGTCGGCAAATGCGATTGGCGTGTCGCTTGTCCCCACACGGAGATTCGACGGCATGAGTCCGGAAGTTCCCCTTATCAACAGCGTGACACCCTTGAGCGTTTCGACCCGTGACGAGACGTGGATGCCGACCCACAGGCAATTCCGACTCCCCATCGATATCGGGTAGGATGCCCCCGAGGTGAAGGCTCTGTCGGGCGTAAGCACATAGAGCTCGTCATACGGAAGCGCAACGCTTCGGAACAGAGGGACGTAGTTGATGAATGACCTGATATTTGCGGACTTGTAGCAAAACAGCGCTCCATTTTCAATCGTGACCGGATCTGTGCTGTTTTGTCTGATCTTCGGCTCGATCAGGGTGATGGCCGGCATGGCGACGATCTTGTCTCCCGGTATGAAGCATTCGCAGAACCGGTCGACGATTTTTTGCTCCATGCCATCCACATAATCCTGCAATTTCTGACATTCGTGAATCAACGACACGAGCATCATCTTGGCAATTGGATCCATGGTCCGATAATCGATCGGCGAATCGGTCATCCGGTTGATCTGCTCGATGGCCTCGTTGATTCTTTTCTCCAGTATCGTATCCATCGACGGCTATATGCTGATGTGTGAGACTGTCGGTTCGACGTAAAAAAGCACTTTCTTTTCATAAGGACGGATCGTCCCCAGTCCGTCGTCCAGAGCACCCTTGACCTTCACGGAGACTTCGTACTTGGAAAAGATCCTTTTTCGCGGCTGCCTGTCTGCTCCTATGGTATTCATCTCCAATAGAATGTCGATGTGCTTCAGCTGCGGAGCATAGGTCTCCAGACTGTTTCGGATACTGTTTTGGCACATTTTTTTTGTTGCCTCGTCATTTCCGAAACGGGGCAAGGCGCCGTGTCCGTTGTTGAAATCACGATAGGATACGTTCGAGTATTCGTAATTCCAGTACTCGAATCCGAAATCGGGATCGGCCGTAAAACTGCCCCGGGGTGTGAAGACAATCAACTCGACGAGATTGTCGATCATGGCGACCACATCCTCGATGTTCCGGACGACCGACAGAGCGTTCTCTTCCCGCTGGAAAGTGACAGGTGCGCTGACAAAATTCATCATTATATCTCAATCCAGTGCTTGATGTCTTTCTGCAAGGTAATTTTGTATGTATTCGTGTCGCTGCTCGCTCCGTTGAGCATTGCCATGACTTTGACGACGACGATCCGGTCCTGTTCCTCTTTTCCGCGACCGCCGGTAAAGCCGCTGGAGAGCGTTACGCTGTCTCCGGTCGTCGAACGACTGGTCGGCTCACTTCCGTCGGTCGTGTAATAGATGGTTGCTCCGGGACAGTTGTTTTCGATCGGAATGCGGACCTTGCTGTTTGTGCACCGTTTTATCAGGTCATTTCTGGCGATGGTTGGTGCCTCAATTTTGACGCTTGGCACGAAATCCTTGAACTTTGCGACCTTCTCCTGAACGGACTGACACAACTCCAGCCCCTCCCTGATGCGTACAAATACCTCTTTTTGGCTGTATGGTAATCCGATATACTCTTCAAACGAGCGTTCGCCGGTCAGGTTGAGCGTTTCATCCATTTTGCAGCCGCACAGAAATCCTCCGATGAACTTCTGCATGTGACCGAACAGTTCCATCGGTGACATGGTGTCAATATCCTTGTCCATGGCGATTCTTGTTTGTTGCGCAACGGGCCAGAAAATGCCCGTAACGGTCCGGCAGTCGGATGAGAGATTTTCCTGCAGAAGCTTTTCGGTCGTTGTCAGTATGCGGGAAAAATCTTTTGCCAGATTCACGTATGCCGGATGAGATGCGACATACAGACACGGGGGCATGAAATTCACCTCATCCATGCGCCATCCGTATTCCTCCACGACGTGTCCGATCGGTAAGGCGTTGTGCGGGAGAGCAGTGTTCTCGGGAATGAGTGCGAAAGAGTAGGAGGGGATGCAATAACCGTCGTTGGTATCTCTCCATTCGTCCTGCGAAGCCGTTATCAGCAGATAGAAAGACTTCTCGTCCGCATTGGGGATGGTGAGGCGGGTGTCGAAGGGATTTGCAAAGGTCGTGTCGTATTCGATATCGATCAGATCGCCGCTTTTCGTGACGGCAAGGCAGGTTAAAGCCTCCACGTCGAGCACGTTCTTGTTTATGCTGACGGTCGCCTGAAACGGTCGAATGGATGGAAGCAGGCCGAAACGTCCGGCCGTGGCCGCAATGAGCGCTCTGCCGACCAGCGCAATATGACAGTTGTCCGAGGCGGTGAGGATCTCTTCGGTGAGCCTCATGCCTTTCTTCCAGCATATCTTTTTTGCCATGATTATAAATAGGTGTTGTAATTCAGATAGTTGTACAATATCGTGTCGGACAGTCGCAGCGGCGGTTCTTCATGTGAAATATCGAAAAGCAGGACCTCCTCGACGGATATGAAATAATCCTGAACGAACTGTCGGAAATCGTCTATCTCTTTCAGAAAAACCGGGAACTCTCCGTTGCAGTCGTTGTCCGACCAATAGTGAATCGTATAGGTAATCACCTCCTCTTCGTGTGAGTTGTCTATGTATATGTCGGACAGACAACATCCCGTGACACCGTCGTATCTGGGTTCGGGATCGGTGCAGCAGACCGTCTCGTTCGTCTTTTTCAGCACGAGACTCTCCTCGATGAATATCTTCCGGAGCATCTGTGTCAGCAGGAACTTGTTTCCCCGGATTTTGCGGCAGAACGGCAGGAACGTCAGGGCCTGTCTGATAAAGCGATTCCGTTTTTGACCTTCGTCGAGTTCATCCGCCAGCATCTCTATGATCGCCTTGTTTTCGGAAGCATACTTCTCCACGTGGTCTTTTATCTGCATCCGGGTTGTCATGAGCAGCAGGTCGAACGGTTGGAAGAAGTGCCGGGCATTCCAGATTTCGGTCTCCTGCTTGTGGCACTCCTCGGCAAACGCCTCCTCCCGGGCCTGCCGGGGCAATCCGTCGAATCTGTTTACGGGATGAAACAGATACTCGGGCAGCGCATCGTACAGACTGCGGCGACCCAGATGAAGCGTAGCTTTTCCGGCAAGATCGGAGTCGATCCCGAGAATGTCATTGTACGAGGCTCTTTTGTGAGGTCCGTCAAAGGACACTCTGAACGAGCCCCGCGGCATGTACGTGAGCACCTCTTCGGCGGAAATATCCTCGGGAAGCAAATGCAGTGTCATCGGTTCGCTCAATTGAATATTGCGGCATCGGCGGAGAGCTCCACGTATGCCATGGCGGTATCCGTGGAGACCTGAATGACGTCGTAGAGTGGAATGCCCACCTGGCGCAGTGTGAAATCGCCGTATGGGAATGAATCGTCGATGTTCTCAAAGAAACATTTGTGAAACAGCGTTTTGTAGCTCAACCTGCGCAGTTCCGGATTTTGGCTGATGAAGCGGTCCAGATCGGATTCAGGTATCCTGACGGAGAACTCCTTTTCCGGATTGTCCGAGATGATTTTGTCGATGAATCGGTTATTGCGCATGTTGATCTCCACATGCCGGGAGCCGAGCAGCACTTTGAGTCGGGACAAAACCTCGCGAACGGTCATGGTTGCCGACAACCCGGGCGCCTGGACAATATCGGACCATTGCTCGTGCGCCGGACAGGTGTTTTTCCATGATGCGTGTCGGTATATGTTGACGCTGTTGGTCAACCCCTCGTAACGGAAAATTTTTCCCTGCAAGGTCTTGAACGGGTCGGAGCCGTCGTCGAGATGAATGATCTTCATGGCCTCCTGGACCTGAATGGCGCCGATAATGGAGGCGCTTATCGGTGTCGTGGCGACACGTCCCGCACTGCTTTGCATGCGCACGACATCCGCACATCCCGTCCTCAACATGATGTGATTGAACTCTTCTCTCGATAATCCGCATTCATAGCAGCTGATTCCCGGAGAATAGACTCTGACGACTCCGGTCAGGTTTTCTATGCTTCCGTCGATCCAGGTCCTGCCCGCCCGCATGGAGAGCCGGTTCAACTGGTAACGGGCGATGCGGCTGTCCAGACATCCGATGATCACGTCAGCCGACCGGTAGAGGCCGAGACCTACGTCGGAGTAAAGATTCCCGACAAGGGGCGTTACTTTTATCTGCGGGTTTATTTCCATGGCCCGCCTGGCTGCCACTTCGGACTTGAAGGCGTGGCTGTAGGCATCTTCTTCACGAAAGAGGATTGATCGGGTCAGATTGGAAATCTCGATGCGGTCGAAATCCACGACGAAGATGTGTCCCACGCCGAACAGCGCCAGATTCTTGATGACTTCATTGCCCAGGGCTCCTGCTCCAGCAACCAGTATCCGGGCATTTTTCACCTTTTCCATTTTGAACCAGGAGAGAAGGGTATAGACCCCTTCACCCCATTCGTATCTCTCTTTTTCCTGCATGGGTTTTCGCTTTGAACGGTGGGTTGTTCGTGCTGTTTCGGTTTATCGGCCGACAGCGGGGCGGTATGACCGCCGTTCCGACTCTCCGGAGGCGTGATCGAACGTGTTTTGTCGGCTATTCGGTTTCCACATATTGGAAAATGGTATCTCCGATCTTGAACGTGTCTCCGTTGGAAAGCACGATCGGACGTCTGACGGGCAATTCGATCCGGGTATTGAATATGACGCCTGTCGCCAGCGGTTTCAACATGGGCAGCTGCTTGTCATGATCGATGAAGAGCTGGGCATGTTCTTTGGCCACTTTGTTGCTCTTCTCCCAGTTCATCTGGATTTCGCACTCGCCGGTCATGCCCAGCGAAACCTTGTTTCCACCACCTGTGGCACTCATCCACTTGTGGATCGGAATCCGTTGCCCGGCCCTGATACCGTTCTGAATGACCAGATAGTATTTCTCGGCCAGCATTCTGACGGTAACCAGCGAGGCGCCGAGCCCGCCGCCGAATATTACGAAATTGAGCAGCATGTGCATCCAGCCGCGACTGTTGTCGGTCTCTCCCGAGCAGTACAACGTGATGAATCCGATAATCGCAGAACAAATACCTCCGATCATGGCACTGCGCAGCGGAATGGTCGACTTGATGGTCAGGGCCAAAGAGACACAGATGGAAAAGAGCAGGTATCCGGGCAAGGAGCAATACCACGGAATGTAGGTGGTCCCGGTGATCGACAATATCAGACACATGATATTGGCTCCGATGGCAAAGGAGGCCATGCCGATGATTCCGGTCAACGCGGACAGCCCGAGGATGCGCAGCGAGATTTTCCAGTCTTTTTTCCGGTATTCGTCGTTGTATCGGAAAATCAGGGAGAGGATCAGTCCCAGCAGCAGTCCGATGGTCAGAAATGCCGATGTCTTGTTCACGCAATCCATGACAAGACTGTTCTGGTGCTTTTCACTGGAGAGGAACAGGTCGACAATGCCTGCGGCCCAGGAGTCGAATATGCCGCGGCCTCCCAGTTCGTACAGCATCCAGCTGATGAATCCGGCGATAATACCCGAAAAGGTCTGATAACAGTCCTTCAGCGATGCGAGGGTAAACAGATCCCTCCATTCCACATGATTCTGAATTCCTGTCTTGCAGTTTTGCCCGTATTCGGCGCATTTGTATCCGTTCTGTTGCCAGCAATGGACGTGCATGAGGTGTTTGCACTTGGTTACGATATATTGCCCGGGCTGTATTTCCTGTTTGCAATAATGACAGATGCGTTTTTGTACGTTTGCCTCCGCTTCATATCTCTTATAGTATTTCAGAGCGAAAAGTTTGGATCTGACATAGGGTATCCCTACCTTTATCACGATGAAAAAACCGATGAGGCACAGTAGCGTAACAAATAACGCGTATAGAATCTTGACCAGCGTGTCGGCCGCATTCTCACTTCTCACGGGCCAAGGGCGCTCTGCCGTACCAATGGAGTACTCGCACTCCCCGACGTAGCTTCCCTTCCACTCCGCCGTATAGGTGACGATTTTGGAATAGACTGTCGACTCGGGCACCTTGTATGAAAAGGCATAGTCGTACATGGCATCGTTCACGACATCCTCGAAATTCCGCAGTATCGCACCGATGTTGTTTGCCGGGAGATAGCGTCCCGTGCGATCCGTCATGGGCTTTCCATCCTGGGACATCGGGGTACAGATGCCCTTCAGGGTGGATTCAATATCCAGATTCTCGTCCGCCGCCGTGTAGTACAGCGCCATTACCTTGGGAACCGGGTGCAGGGAATCCGTTTGATGGTCCACGATCTCGGAGAACGTAATGGCCTCGTCATCCGGACGCATCGTTCCTTCGGTAAAAACAACAAGAACATTCTTATCCCTGTTCAGAACGGCTCTGCGTGCGATATTCGGCTCTTTTCTGTAGCCTTCGGCCGCTTTTACGGCCGTTTCGTATGTTCCGGGCCGGGTGCTAAACTCCAGTAACTTGGCATACAGGGCACTGTAGAAAACCTTGCTTTTTGAATAGGAGAGGAACCGCGGTTTCAGACTTTCGTAGTTCTTCCTGGTTACTGCCGACGTGGACGAGACGGAGTCTCCGAAGAAGGATATGTAGACACAACTGTCCGAAGCGCTGCGGACAAGTCTCTCGATTGCGGAATATATCTGTTCTTTTCCCTCGGGCGGGATGCTCAGATCGACCAGCACGGAAAAGGTGTAATCCGACGGGATGCGTTCGCCCGAGTCGACGATTGACAACCGGGTCCGCTTCGCGGGGATGAACTGTTCGTCTTCCTTGATGACGAGGTATTTTCTGACGGCCTCGATCGGAGCGTCCTTGACGCGTTTACCTCTTGAGTCCAACAGGTTGATGAACAGCGTAATGCTGTCTTTGCCCTCTTTGTATTCGTATTTTCTGTCGCAAAACTGGACCTGTTCCACCTCCTGCGAGTAGATCGGGAGCAGGTACGATATGAGCAGAAGCACCGTCAATGACATGCGCACGACTATCTTTTTCTGCGAGTCCATATTTTTAGATTTTCAAATAGTTCTTCTCCGTAGTATTTGTCATCCATGCCGGGTTGACTGCCCGTCATCGGAATGGATGTCAGCGTTTCCTCCGTTGTGCTGTAAAAGAGAATGAATCGGATCCGTTCTGCATAGCCCGTTATCGCTTTTCGGATGGAGGGAATGCTGCAATGCGTTCCGATGAGAAAACATCCGAGAAGTTCCTGGTCTACGGCATTGTCCTTGTTCAGCACCGACTTGACGACGTATTCGGTGCGCCCGTTGCGGCAATAGGGGTATCCGTAGATCCATCCGGCGAGTCCGGGATGTGCTTCGAGGGTCATCGAGTTCATGTCGATGATCGCTCCGTTGCTCAATTCGATCCCATAGCAGTCGGCTGCACGTATCTCGGCCTTGGCCAGCGTGTTGTAGTGATCTTCGGGCCGGAACGAGTGCTTGCAGCTCTCGACGGCCCACTTGTGGAGCGTTTCGAGCGAATAGAGTCTTTTCAGATCATTTCTGGAGTTGATGCTTGCATCATGCCTGAAAGTGAAAATACCGAAATCCTGTTGCGGTGTGAGAATGTCGATAACGATAGCCGTCAGAAAATTCGGATGTGACGGATGCTTCAATTGCATCTGGACATTGGAATCCGAATTGCTGAAAAATACGCCGAGGCCCGGATGCGAATGCACCCAACACGTGAGATCGTACTGAAGGTTTGTCTCACGCCGCAGTTTCCGAAGCTGTTCGGCGACCTTGAGTTTGATCTTTCCTCCGAAATTCAGTTCGTATTCCTGAAAGACCGCATCATCTCCCGGTTGCACGATGTGTTCCAGCGAGACGTAATATTCCGACGTCTCGTCGTCGTAGACCCATCTTCCCAACACCATGCATCCGTCCTCCTTGGGGTTGTCCGGATTCCGCAGGTCTTCCGCGTACATGTTGTATATCTCCTTGATGCATGTGTTCTTCAGATAGATCCGTCGAACGGCCGAATCATTGCAGAATTCGGAACACTCGATTTTCATGTAGTCGTCGTTGCCGATCACATCCTCCAGACTCTGTTTTTTCATGATGGATGTGGTCTTTCGTCTGACAACGATAGCGGGAGTTCCGTCGCCTTTTGTCTCGGCGTTCAGTTGGGCGTAACGGCGGTTGCGGTTCCTTTTCCGTTTTCGGGCGACAAGCAGCCAGATGAGCAGCAGGAGCAGCCCGATGCCGATGATTCCGGCATTAAACAGAATTTTGTCGTCCATAAGGGATAAGTCGATGAACGGAAATCCGGATCGATTGATGGCCTCGTCCAGCTTTTCGATCAACCCCTCCCGTGCCTGCAGCCGTTCATCCAGAACAGCGTACAGCTCGTTGGCACACGATAATCTGTCCGGAATTTCGGATTGATCGTATTTCGCCAAAAAATCCTCGACAATGTCCGGAATGCCTTTGCGGAAATTGTCTATCGAATCCAGACAGGCATTTACATACTCCTGCAACCGGTGTTCCCGGATGTAGCCCGTTCTGTCGGCGAAAAGCGGAAGGTCGGACAACAGAAGGTCAATCTCCTTTTTCGTGTTGCGGAGCGCCCGGTTGGATAGGAATCCGTCAGTCTCGATGCTTGCCCTGAATATTCTGATGATGGCAGGCGGTACGGATATATCCTGTCTGGCAGGATCTGCTTCGGTTGAGGCCGTTTCGCTCGATGAGGTATCTTCCGGACTGATTGGTGTCTCTTCCGATTCGATGCTTGCTTCGGCATCTGCGTTTGTGCGGGTATTGTTTGTGGAGACCGCTTTTTTGCCCGGAGATCGATTCTCCGTGTCCTTGGATGCGGCGGCGGACGCAGTATCCGTTCCGTCGACTCGTTCGTGCGAGTCGTGTTTGGAAACACGGGAGGAACGGGATGTTTGTGTTTCTGCCCGTGAAGTATCGGGCGGGACCGGGCTTTGGTCGGAGGTGGTGTCGATTAGGACCTCACTTTCCCGATCGGGATGCTCCGAAGGCCGAATACTGTCCGTCCCGACTTGCCTGTCATCGGCGAGTGAAGCGGTTGATACGGAATCCGGTGTCAGGTAGCATGCTGCCGATACGCTGGCAGACAAATTCGCGACGTGACCGGCCGAACCTGTCGTGATGCATGCATTCTCTTTCAGATCGCGTGCTCCGGAGTTTGTGACAAAAATAAACGAAGCAAGGATGGCCAAAAACAGGGGAGTCCTGATTATGCTGTACATTACGTTTTATATTGATATGTTTCTTTTCTTTACTTTCTTTCCTCCGACCTTTTCACGAATGGAATCTTTCCCCATGTTGACGACTTTGCGGGTCTGATTCCTTGCATAGCTGTTTGTGCGCCTTTTGACCTCATTGGCGGCCTGCCTGGTCAGGGACTGCTGCATTTCCATCATGTTTTTTTGATTCCGGATATTCCGATAATGCTGAAAAACCTGATTTCCGACCAGACACAGAATTCCGAATCCAATCGCACCGAGAAGCAGCTTCGTATTCCGGGCCTTTTCCTCTTTCACCTGCTGCTTCATGGCCGCCTGCCTTGCCTCCTGCTCTTCACGAGCCTTTTCTTCGGCGATTCGGGCTTGCGCTTCGGCCTCTTTCTGCGCCCTTAATGCTGCATCGGACTGGGCTGTTCGCAATTCTTCCTTTCTGATCTCGCAGGCCGCAAGCGTTTCGCGAATCCTGGCTGAAACTTCCGGATCCGTTGTTCGGTCCTGCATGCTCCGCAGTTTGATGATCTCGTATTGCAGTCCGTCCGAAAACGGCAGCGATTGCTGTGCTTCCAGCAGCATGGAGATCGTTTGGATGCACGCGAGGGCTTCCGTCGTTGCTTCATTCCCCGTTTCCGCCACGATGGATGCCTGCGTGACGTTTGCTGCCGCGTATTGATTTCCGGGATCGGCATGAGGGACGCTTTCTTTCGCGATCTTGATTTTCAGGTCGTCGGCCCGGGCGAACAGAACGTATCGCCCCCGGCCCTCGTAGTGGGCAAGATACAGTGGAATCGACAGAACGAACGAATCGTTACGGTCCGTATCGGTGAAAACCAGTTCCGGATTGTCCCGTAGGAAAAAGTATCCTTCATCCGATTTCCGGTATTCCATGACAGCCGGAACCATGAAGGCTTCCGGCACCATGTTGGAGAATGTGATATCCGGGTAATTGCCGGTCCGATCGAAAAATAACACCGATATTTCATCGAGTTTCCTGTACTCCCTGCTGTTTTCGCGCCCCAGTTTTTTTTGAATATTCAAAAACCGGAGGGATATCCGGCCGTTGTCCCGTCTTGTTTCATAGGAGATGACGAGACGGTCTTTTGCGGCTGTCCATACCGTATCCCGTATTTCCATTGACAAGGCCTCGGAAAGACTTATAAACAGGATGAACGGCAGAAGAATAGACGCTCTTTTCATGGCGGAAGAGTCAGAAACGGTTGATGCGGTTGTATCGGTCGATTATTTTGGCCTTATAGTCGTTGGCCCTCCATTCCGCTTGTCGATGCCTGTCGATCGCACAAAAATAGAGTGCCCGCACCTCTCTGATCAGTTTTTCCTTGGTCGTCTGGCGGTCCGTGCTGCTGTAGATCGTTTGGTAGTGGTCATCCAGCCTATGGTATATCTGTCGAAGCGACAAATTGCAGTAGCGGCATCGGTGAGTGGCCTTGTGCTGTCCGCAGTCACCCTCTCTGGCGGTCAGATCAATCTGCTTCAGCTTGTCCTGCAATTCCATGTACAGCTTGTATCTGGCGTCGGTCCGGGGCCAGTGGTGACGGGTCAGTTCGCGGTCGATTCGGGCAAGGCACGTCTCGATCTTTTGCCGATATGCTGCCTTTTGCTCTTCCAGGGACGGCGTGTGGCGTTTGTTCGTACAAAAGACCGTATGCTCCAGCTCCCCGATCAGGGCGGTGTATTCATCATGCAGTTGCCAATAGGTAGAATCCGGCTTCAGGGTTACCTCGATGTTCAATTCAACAACCAGCTTCTCCATCAGCGTATACCGTTGACGTCTGAAAAACGATCGGGGTTTGTATTCCGCTATGTAGATCGGCAGTCTGCAAGTCATGACGGTTTCGTAGCCGGTCAGCATCATGATGTTTTCGCGGTCGGACGGTGCGATGCGGAAATCGCTTCCAAGTCCGCGGCAGGGCTCTATGACGCGCTTTTTCTTCGTTCCGCCGAAATATTTGTCGTATACGATTGCCGCGGGGCGCATCTTTTTCAGACTTTTCTCTCCATAGCCGTTGTTGAACAGAAGAATCTCCTTGTTCTCCTGTCGGTTCTCCAGATCGAGATGAATCCGGATGATGCCGTTGACGTCATCTTTCATGTCCAGAAAGATGTTGCAGCACGAAAGCTCTATGATCTGCTGTTTGTGGGTGTCGTTATCCAGTTTGACCGTTATTGTTTCATCGGCTTTTGTCGGAACCAGTGAAACAATACACAGAAAAACAGCCAGCGTAATAGTTCTTATCATATCGTTCTTGACTTGATAACCGTTTTGTCTTTTACTTTGGCATCCGCAGCCGAAGGCTTGGGTGCCGGGGCGGTTTGCCCGGCATCGTCCTGACCGAATCGCGTCCACCCGTTGGGCTCGCCCTCTTCTCTGACCCATTCCGCGACATTCTGATCTTCCGGATACGGGTATATGTTCTGGGCGTGGTAGAGCTGGTATTTCAGGTAGCGCTCCACGCGCAGAACAAGATCCTTCAAAGAGGCCAGCACACCCATTTCCTTGATGGTAAGGCATACGTGGCCTTTGAAGCTGCCCGAGTAGCGGATGTTGGGATGCCAGACGTCCGTGCGGAAAGTAAAGATCGGGTTTCCGTCGGCGGAAGGGTAGTTGTTCGGCAGTACGATGCTCATTTTATGCAGGTAGCCAAAGATCGGTTCCCGGGGAATCGTCGTACCCTTGACGCCGATGATCGATTTTACCCGATACCATATTTCGTACTCGGTGGGAAGCCCCATGACGTTTTTACGTCGGATGATATAGGAGATGGAGGGCTGGCGGGGATTGGCACTTGCCGCCTTCCGTTTGGCACACAACGTGTCCAGCTCCTTCCACTCTTTCCAGAGTCGGGCATCACGTCCGGAAAGTTCTTTCTGGTTGAAGTTGTTGATCGCTTCGTTCATGTCGGGGCTGTTTTATCCGGCAATCGGAACGGAAATGAGATGCAGGTGATCTCCGGGCTGGATATTGTAATCTATGAGCGCCTGCTCGCGGCCGTCCTCGTCTTCAAATTCCAGAATCTCGGGGTCGCCGCCGTCTTCCAGAATCTGCCCCAGCAGATACTGGATCGGATTGCCTCCGTTGTCGATCTTCGGCAGTTCAAATACGGATACGATACTGCTGATCTGATCCCGAATCGTCTTGTTGGGATCCGTTACCTTTACTTCCACCTCTTCATACGAGGTCCCGTCAATGGTCAGATTGATGATGAACTCATCATCATACAGTTCTTCATTTGCCATAGTCGTATAGTTTGATTCGTTAGTTTAGTTGTCTCTCTGCCGGGTTTTTTGTTTACAGTCACCAGATCCAGGCGCCACGCTTCTGATTGTAGTTTCCGGAGCGGTAATCCTCAAATCCGTTTTTGAAAACCAGCAACTGATATGTCGTTTCGGGTATGATTTGCGGCTCTTTCATCCCGTACCTGAACAGGGACAGTTCGTATTTTTTCTGTTCGGCGTCGATCCGGATGATGAAATCACTCTTCGTATCGGGATGGGCCCCATAGAATTTATCGTAAAGAGCACATATTTTTTCATCCTCGAACCAGAAATAGGCCGTATATTCCGACTTCCTAATATGCCATTTGGCAGCAAGTTTTTTGGGTTTCCCCGCCTCATGATATTTCAGCAACCCATCGTCGTGCAGCTTGTCATGCGTGCCGTCGAACAGGGCTTCCTCGATATATTCAAATTCAGGAGTCGGTTCATCTTCCTTATATTTCGCCCATTTGTTTCTGTCTGCATCATATTTCTCATAAATCGGCAAATAGCGATAGATGAACTGCTGCATGTATTTATCATACAGATCACATGGCGGCAGCCCATTCTTTGTGAGGTTCTTTTCTACTTCTGCGTCGTTATTGATATAAAAGTCGCAGTTTTCATCAAGCGTTACATTTGGGTTCATCGGCATAAAGTCTTTCATGGAGACTTCGATCTGCTCAGCTTTCTCCCATGCGACCAGAACGGCTTTGTTGGGACCGTGTATCCAAACCGCCACCTTCCCATAGGGGGCCATTCCGGCTATGATATAGTTAAAAACAGCTTGATTGGTATTATTATCTCTCCTCGCAAATAGATTTTCCAATATGTCAACCGGCAACCTTTTGGTTAATGAGTAGAACTTCCGTTCAACGATCGACAGCCAAACCATATCCAATAAATACGGTATGGGATATTGTGTCTGCTCGAGTAAATGCATTGACAATGGTTGTCCCCATTCACCCTGATATGGGTATCGCTTTGGAATTTCGATGGCGTTGTCCGCATCATAATACAGGAGTGCAAACATCGTATCAACAGGATAACACCATGGAGCTGTCCCACTAACCAAATAAGTGTAATTCTGATTTTTCATCCCATTGCCTGTTGTACTTTTTTTATTTTATCATTAAGTTTCTTCTCCTTGGTATCGAGATCGTTCAAAATCCCATAAAAAATATGGATTTCCGATGCAGAAAACCGGGAACTCTTTGTCATTTGATTAATATCATCCATTCTTCGCTGCACCTCATGCAGTTTCTGCTGCAACCGTTTTTTCTGTTCCTTTAACAATGTCCTGCATTTTACACTCTTACCACGGTCTTGATAGTCGAACATGTATCGGGGGGCAGCACTCGGACTGGATGTTCCGGTATAGATTATGCGTGAAGAGAACCGTATGCAATTCCGTGCATCAATCTCTGCCGGTTTATATGAACGCCATATATTTGCGGTCACTTCATTCCCGATCAGTTCGGTATGCTCTTTTTTCTTTCCTGATATCTCTGACACGACATAATTGGGGGGATTGACCACCATATTGTCGGCCGCATTCTTTAATTGATCATTGCTGGAATAATGCAAATAGCTGTTTCTTAAACAATAATACGATTCAAGATCTGGATTGATAATAATTCGGCCATTTTGAGAAACAAAACTTTTTACGGAACCATAATAATCTTTCAGATCCTTCGGAATATCATAGGAAAGCGGAATATTCTTGAAAAACGGAGGGGCCTCCTCTCTCATCAAATGCAACGAGATATTACTGTACCCGGGTTTGACATATCTGTACATTATGATGTTATTACGAGTCAAAGGATTTGTACTGTTATCACTGTAGACTGTATCCTGTGTTTTCTGCAGCACGTTCGAGCTCACTCGCCCACTAATCGTTTTGTCCTTTGTCTCTTGCTCCGCCAACAACCAACCAAGTTCTACCAAAGAATCGGCAGAAACCGGTAACAGCTTAAGTTCTGAGCCAGATGTCGCTGCCGATTTGCACAAATAGTTATCCATGCCATCGATACTTCTGATATTCACGATCTTTTCACCTTCCCGTCCGATGGCAGCCCCACCTCCAATATCCGTATGACATCCGGGCAGGAATATCTCTTTACCGTTTCCGCTTTGAATGGAACTCTCTATATCTACCAAAGCAAAATTCCGTCTTACCTCATCAAGGGCACAGATATGTACGACATTTTGAGCCTGGTTTGTGTCATACAGTCCGAAATCGCATACGTTATGTTCATGAAAAATACTCTTTCCGTAATCGTTAAATTCCTCGTAATTCTTTTTTAATATGCTTCCAATAAAATTCTCAAGAGTTCCGTTATTATGAAAAACGCCGATGGAGGAAACGGTATCATAAATCCCCATGAATCGGACCTCCTTGGATTTCAGGCAAGGATTTCTGGGACCGATTTCGAGATAATTGTTATCAGTTCCCATTATCATCTTGAAATCACTGGGGTTGATCTTCATCAATCCACCATTCTCTTTTTTATTATCCTTATTCGGATCAATGGCATAATTGAAAATCCGCGCAGTGGTTGCACCCCGGCTGAATCCGAACAAATCAAAATGGAGATTGACTTTGGCCTGATTATATTTACGAATGATATCCTTTACCATGATAGATGCGATTCTCGTCTTGGCAACAACCCCCGTTTTTCCGACACCAAACCCAAGTCCGACAACTTCTCTCGTCATATTCTTAAGTCCCGTCGCCAATTGTGTCGTCTGAGCCATAACGTAATCTATGCCGGAATCAATGATTGAAGCCAGATCTTGTCCTGAGAAAACCTTTGCCGCATCAGACAGGCTCATTCCCCCTATGTCCTTTTGAGTAAAATCTTTGGTTTTATTCTTCAAAAACAGGCCGATTGCATTACCTACCATTGCCTCAATCATACCTATTTTCGGAAGAATGATCGTATCGGCTCCACTCCCTTCAACATAGATGGAATAATGGAATTCGGTCTCCGTGTCTTTTTTTGTATCGTACAGACTTTCCAAAATAGCCACATTGGTATATGTTGCCGCTTGAGCAAAAGCACCCTCTGCTGCATCCAAATCCGACTCCATATTAGCACTGGAATTATCTGATGCCGCCTTATTTTTATCTTTTGTTTCCCTGTTGCCAGAGAAAGGGGTTGCAACCCTCTTAAGTAATTCGTTTTCCTTGTCTTCCGACGGAAGACTCGACAATGTTTTGGCATTCTCATTGCCACTTAAAGCCGTATCTACGGTCTGCTTAATATGAGCCTCGATAAAACCCGTATTCTCCGTCGTTGAACCACTCGGTGACGCATACCCGAAATACAGCATATCAAGCTGCGATTGAGTCAGCACATCAATGCTTTCCCACCAATCTCTGGAACGGCCCTTGATTAGTTGATCGGACGAGACGGCCGCTTTATAATCTTTCTTCAGTCCCATCCATTTTGTCTCGCCTTGAATGATTCCCGCATTGATTAGGGATGTTAATTGAGCCTCGTTATAATCACCGTCATTGGCCTTCTTTATAATATCTTGCAGAATCTGATCACGACGAAACTTTTTGCCGAGCATCGTCTGATATTTGTTGTTATTCGTCCCATCGAAAAAAATTCCGATATATATGTCAACCGGCTGGTCCTGTTTTTCTTGCTGAGCATCCATAGATGCCTCTTTTGCATCAATAAAACTGCTGCTCATGACACGCTATTGTTGTCCGTCGTTCGTGATGCTGATCGTTCCTCCCCACATGCAGGGACATGTACAAGATTTGAGAACGGCCGGTTGACCCTTAATCAAGTAATCTGACTTTCCTCCGACCCACGGCGCCGGAGTATTCGGAATACAAGGCATGGGGGTTAATCTTCCGTGTGCTGCGGCAGTAGCGGCCGCGGTGGCGGGAAATGCCAGCGATCGGCATTTCCCGAACGGCGCAATATTGTACATGGAGATGTGGTCCGAAATATTGGCTGCCGGATTGCCGCACAAGAAGACGGTCCGATCCGCATGGACTGTCAACCGGGCTTCCCTGTCTCCGCAGGTACACCGCAATGTTGCTCCGGAACATACATAAGAGTCCGCCATCTTACACCCCCGGTTTGTTGTTATTCATGCAAAGACATCGTATAAGCCGGCCCTTACCTCTATTCTGCACTTCGAGGAGGTGTTCAGACGGCTCAAATGACTTTTGAAGAAGAGCTTGTCCCGCTCGTGCTGGGGGTCTCCCGTTGTCATGTTCTGAATGTGGAATACGATCTCCTTTTCTCCGTAGGGGGAGATGTCGTTTATCATCTGTACGATCCGGTGCCAGCAGTATTCGCGAATCCCTTCAAACAATGTCCTGCCCTTGCAGGAGACAATGATGTGAGACCCTCGATGGATCATGATATTGATGTCGATTTTCGACTCGAAAAAATTCAGACCCGACATATTCCGTTTTGCTAATTGTCAATTTACCTTTACCAGAGCGGCCTTTATGTCGATCCGGTTCCCGGCATTCAACGCCATCTCGTCGGAGGCTTTCTGCTGATGGGTTGTTGAATACTCCTGCAGTTTGTCCTGTGCTTCGAGGCGGATGTTTTCTGCAGATACCTGAAGCTTTTGGGCGATCTGTTCGTCCTTGTTGTCATTGACCTTGACAAACTGGTTGGCCTCGACCGAGAGAGTGTCGTTTCGGCCTATCGAGGTCGATCGGTCGTTCCCTGCATGCTCGCGAATATCGTTGTCGGCCGTGCGCTGCATGTCGTGTGCGGCGGCGATATAGATGTCATTGTCGGCCCGGGCCGCGATGTCGTGTCCCGCATGCAGGATGATATCGTTTTTTGCATATAGTTCGATATTGCCGGTCGATTCCAGTTTGATGAGTTTCTCGTCCGTCGAGAATGTCAGGATGTAGTTCTCTTTTCGGTAGTCGTATATCCGAATGTACCCATTCTCGCCCTCGTCATGGATTTCGATGGTGTGGCCATTGCGTGTGCGGATCGCCTTGACCTTGTTGCTTGCATTCTTGTCGGGCAGCCATTGACCATCCGGATACCCGATTCCATTGTACAGTGTGCCTTTGACGTATGGCCGTTCCGCATTGCCCCCCTCGAAATCGATCATGACCTCTTCACCTATTTCGGGGATAAAGCTGAATCCCTTACCTCCTCCGGCATAAGGCTGAGCCAGTCGCAACCACGGAGTCATCATCGTTTCATCCTGCTGGGCCTGCCAGTCAAACTGTACGCGGACCCGGCCGAGGTTGCTTGGGTCTTCGTTATCCCGGACCCTTGCACGGCAGGATGTGGCGGCAGGATAGATGTCGCTGTCCATATAGGGTGGGTAATCGCAGCCCGACGGTATTCCGGTGAAGCGGTTGCTGTATGTCTTGTCCTTGTAAAAGGTGTGTGTCAGCCCGACGATCAGAATTTCGTTTTGCAGGACGGGGCTCTTCTCTCCCGTCGTGTCGTTCGTGATGTAATTGTCTTCGATAATCAGTTTGCCGCCGATCTTGAGCCTTGAACAGAACGTATTGCCCGAGTAGGTAAGCATGCCGGCCTTTTCACCCCGGGCTTGTGTCTTTGTCGATATGTTCAGAATCGTGTCCCGTCCGTCTTCATCGGCGTATCCTCCCGAGTGAAGATTCTGGATGGTGCTTTTGGTATAGCTCTCTTGTGACGCCTGAAAAACACGTTCGCTCAATTCGTTGTATTCCCGTTGCATCTCCTCCTCTCCGCCTTTCATGCTGGCGTCAAAGGCGTTGTAGGATGACGCGACGTGTCTGAAAGCCGTGTGTTTCATGTGCAGGGTCACGTTGTAGGAGGGAACATCCTGGCTCGGATAGGCCAGTTTTACGGTTTCGCCCTGAGGAAGCTTGCCAAACACAAACCGCTCCCCGTCGAAATAGGCCCACTCTCCGTATCGGCGGGCCAGGCGAACGATGAATTGATAATCCGTCTCGTTGTACTGGACGCAATAGGGGATTGCAGCCGAATGGCGGGCATCTGTCTCCAGATCGATCCGGTCCGCATAATCGGCAAATACATCCCTTACGATGTCGTTCAGCGTAGAGCGCTCGTAGGACTTGCAGTTGGGATTGTCATCGAGCAGGGCGTCCGCGCTCATCGCTTCGACGTCGATATAGTATTCGCTGCGGACTCTGTTCCCCGATGCAGACAGAATAATACCCCGAAAACGGACATCGGCGCTCTTCTCTTCCGATGCTGTCGGAGATATGATTTCCGTTTGCAGATAGACTTCGATCTCCTTCCCGATGATCTCTCCGCACAAGGAAAACAACGCCTCGTCGATATCCTCTTCCGGCCCCTTGTGAATCGTAAAGGTCAGCGAATTCGGCGCCAGCAACCCTTGCGATAGGGTAAAGTTGTCCAGGTGATACAGGATGCCTCCGAGTTCGATGTCGAACTCGGCCGACTTCGTGCCGGCAATGGAGACGGAGATGTTTTTGACGGATATTGACATGGTGGCGTTGTGTGGAAGCGTGATGGCGGGAGTCGTCCGTTGCAGGATCAGAACAGTCCCGAAGTGCCGAGATTGTCCATCTCTCCTTCAAACCGGTTCCTGATCTCTTCGAGCATGCCGCCCCATTCATTAATCAGCATGGCACTGTCCAAGGCCCCGATGCGTATCGCCTCGGCGCTGATGGTCACGGTCGTATACATCAGTTTGCTGTCCTGGTCGTTGAAATAGTCTTTCAATCCGATGCAGTAGGCGTTGATGAACTCGACGCTCTTGTAGCTGCGTTTGTTGTTGCTCGAATAGACGCAAAAACGGAATATGCCGGATTTCACTTCGGTTTTGTGCATCATCCATTTGTAGAAGAAAACGTCGTCGTCGCTTGTTGCCGGCGTGACGAATCGTATTGTTCCGCCCATGGGACGAGACGTCGGTTTACCCGTGCTGTCGATCTCCTGCCGGAATTCGTACTCGCACTCTACGATACCGTAGATTCTGCCTCCGATCTTCAGACAACCCTGCAGTGCCATATGTGCTTGTTTTTAATCAATGCCCGATGGAGCCCCGACGGCACTCCATCGGACATTGATTTGAGTTTACATCAGTTGTCAATCGTCCAGCGGTTGTTGTGCCGGGCGTTCCCGATCTGGATCTCTTTGGCCGAGATGGTGAACTCCTCATACTGGAGAAGATCGTTCGTCGAGTCATAGGTCTCAGCATATTCGACGACGTATCCCTCCTTGAAGGAGAGGTGTTTCATCTCTCCGCCCTGGCGATTGGGAAATGAGATCGTGCCGGACTTGCTCATGTAGGTGTCGATCATCCATTCGAGAATATCGGTGTTGCCGTCATCGTTGGACTTGACCTTGACATAGATCTTGCCACCGCGGGTCGTCCCGGTCGGCTGGCCTTCCACGTCCGTCTGCTGATTGAGTTCATAACGGACATACAGGACTTCCCGTTCCTTGATGCCGTCCGCATTGATGGTAGCTGTTCTTGTTGCCATGTTGTTAGGTTTTTTAAGAGTTGTGAAATGATATGGTTTGAGTGTCAGACACTCCTGTTTCTGTTACTGGACATTCTGTTCCCAGTCGATTCCGGCCGTTCCGTTGTGTCCCGTCAGCTCGATCAGGAAGTTCTTGGCTGCAAAGAATGGCTTCATCTCGACCTGAATGGAGATGTCCTTGGTTTTGGGATCCTGGTTGATGCCCTTCAGGTTGTAGTTTTCTATCAACTTGCCCGGACCCTTGTAATCGCTCAGAAAGTCGTGGATGGCCTGCTGCAGTTCACCCTTGACCTGGGAATTCCAGTTGATGAAGGCTTCGTCGTTGAAGAAATTCTGAAATACCTTTCCGATCCAGTCGAACACCCTCACGATGGGGTATTCCTGCAAACCCATCGTGGCCCCGTTGTAGAGGGACCGGTTGGAGAAGGCCATTGTACGGCCATCCTCTTCCACCATCGGGATGACTCCTTCGTCGATAAGGGCGGCGATTTCCGATTTCCGCAGATCCATCCTTGCACCTTTCACGTTGTTCAGCGTGCCGTATTTCTTGCCTGCCGCGCCCTGCGCGATGACGATCTCTTCGGTGTTGGACATCTTGCCGGCAAGCGCAGCGGAGGCGGGTATGTAGACATCGTCGTCCTCGCCGGCGAGTTCGGATTTCCGACGGCCCAGTATGTAGTTGCAGGTCATGATGACATTGGCCAGGCATGCGTCCTGTCCCTGCAGGCTGGCATCGTCGAGTTCCTCCTTCAGCATCTGGAAATTTTGACTGTCCTTGAAGTCCGTAACCACCAGTACCTTGTTCCGATAGGCGGTTTGGGCCCACATCCGCACGTTGTCGGCGTCGCCCAGATAGCCCGGGACGACCAGCATGCTGTAATTGTTTTTGAGGCTCAGCCGGTCATAGTACTGCTCGAGTTCGTTCCGAACGGCGGCCGTATCGTCCGAATCGTGGTCCTGCAGCTCGTCCCTGTTGACATTCATCAGCGTGAGGCAGTCGATCTTCTCCTGTCCGGCGTTTGCGAAGAAGGAATCCAGGGCACGATAGGTGATCTCCAGGTTCCTGATTTCATCGTGGAGCGTGAAAAGATTGTCCTTCAGATTGCGTTCGGCTCTGTCGCATTCCGTCCGGCACGATTCGATGATTGCCATCGGGTCTGTACCTCCCGCTTCAAGTATTTTTACCCACAGAGACAACTCGTTTTTCAGCTTTTTCCGGGCTTCGGCATATACGGAGTCGGACATGAATATGTTTTTCACCGCCTTGCGCCGCGGATCCATGTTTTCCACCCCTTTGACGAGTCCCTTCAGCAGCTGAAATCCGCCGAACTTGTCCAATCCGGCGATGCTCTCCTGCAGGAGTTCCGCCGGTTTCTTCGCTTGGGCCTTGTCCGAAAATTCGGCCGATTCGGCATGTGTCACTACTTTTTTCTGTTCTTCCGTAGCCATGGTATGTAACTGAATTTAATGTATTACTATCTACTATTCGGCATTTTCCAGCTCGGTCAGCAACGCCTTCAGGGCGTTTTTCAGATCCTGCTTGGATGTCTCGTCTTTCAGTGCGTTTCTGAGAGTTTTGTTTTTCTCCAGTTGCCGGATGACGGAGTTGTAGGCGTCGATCTGGGCCTTCTTGTCGCTCAGCTGCTCGCTGTGTGCGATCAACTGCTCGTCTTCAAAATCCTTTATCTGTCGAAACTCGAAGTCTTCATATACGGAACCGCCCTCTTCGGTCTCCAGGGCGATGCCCTCCACCGACGGTTGGTAGTGTTCAAATACCTCCTTCATGTTCCTGGGCCTGAATCCCTCCCGGTCGTCGTCCGTGTTGGGGGCTTTGCTGGTGAACTGATCCACGTAAAGAGTCCTGTTCTGAGGAAATTCGATGATGCCGTCCTGTGCATCCGTATCCAGCACTTTGGTGATAACGGTTTTTTTTGCCATTGTCTTGATATTTATGTTTGAATTTTTATTTGCCCTTTTGGGGATCAGATTCCTTATCAGGCGAATCAACTTATTGCTCCAGCGTGGAATCATTGCCAATCTCCCAACAAATCGCATTCTTTTCTTCGTCAAATTTCATGACCACCCGGTCTCCCGCCTGTATGTCGCCCGCGATGATCAGTTTCGATAACGGACGGCGTATCTCCTTGCGAATAATGCCGAGAATGGGCCGGGCTCCGTAGTGTGCGTTGAATCCGACTCTGGTGATGTAGCGTCGGGCCGATTCATCCACTTCGAGCCCGATATGCTGTTCGTTGAGTGTCTTCAGCAGGTTCCGGATATGGATGTCGAATATCCGGTCGATCATTGAGGCCGTGATGGGTGAAAATGGAATGATTTCGGTCAGTCGGGCCAGAAATTCCGGACGGAACTGTCCCTGCATCACCTCCAGCAACTGATCGTGCGTGGGGATTTTGTTGTCTTCAAACGATCGGAATATGTATTCGCTTCCGATATTTGACGTGAAAATGATAAGCGCATTGGAAAAATCGCCGGTTCGGCCAAGCCGGTCGTGCAGCTTTCCCTCGTCGAGAATCTGCAGGAACAGGTCGAAAACCGATTTGTGCGCTTTCTCGATCTCGTCGAACAGTACGACCGAATAGGGATGCTGCCGTATCTGATTGACCAGCAGACCTCCTTCCTCATATCCGACATATCCCGGAGGGGCACCGTACAGCAGCGCCACGGAGTGCTCTTCCTTGTATTCGGACATGTCGAAACGCAACATGGAGGCTTCGTCATCGAAGAGAAATTCAGCCAGCGATTTGGCCAGTTCCGTTTTGCCAGTTCCGGTCGGACCGAGGAAGAAAAAGGAGCCGATGGGCTGTCCTTTCTTGTTCAGTCCGGAGCGGGACTCGTAGATGGCGTCCAATACGCTTTTTATCGCGTGATTCTGTCCTACAACCCGTTTGTGAAGGATGCTTTCCGCGCTGGTCAGTTTTTCGCGCTCTTCGGACTGGATGTTTCCCATCGGGATCCCCGTCATCTTGGAAACCACATCCCGTATGGCCTCTTTCTGCAGCTGTGTTTCAGGCTCTTTTTCTGCGCCATGCTGCCCCTGCAGCTCGTTGTCGATCCTCACCGCAGCCATGGCTCTGTCGAGAAGGTCCAGGGCCGACGACGGCAACCTGCGCTCGGGCATGTATCTCTTAGCCAGTCGAACGATCTCCGCCGGGACTTCGGCATCCATGGATATGTGGTGAAATTGCTCGTAGGCCTCCTTTTTGCTGTTCAGTATCTCGATCGTTGCAACCGTCGACGGCTCCTCTATCGTCATCCTGTCGAAGAATGTCAGCAGTTCCTGATCTCTTTCGATGTCCTTGGTGTAGCCATCCGTCGTGGCCGTACAGATCATTTGGAGACTGTTTCCTGACAGTGTCTTCTTCAGAACGGGCAAGATCCCGTTCAAAATGGATTGCTGATCCTCGATGCGATGGAAGTTTTTGATGACGAGCACGGGACGTTCTGTCTCTTGCAGGCGCGCAACAACATCCTTGAACCGGTCCTCCATCTCGCCCTTGTAGCTGACACCCAGTCCCAATGTGATGAGATCCAGTTCGTATGGTTTCAGGTCGGCAAGCGAGTCCGGGACATTCCCGGAGGCTATTCTCTGAATCAGCGCCTCGATGAGACTCGATTTTCCGACGCCGGGATCTCCGACGATCAGCATGTTGGCCCTGTCCTTGCGAGCCAGCACCTCCAGCAGAGTCCGAATCTCGCGGTCAAAGCCGACAATCCGATTTTCGCTGCCGGTCGGTAGCAGCGGCACGCAGTAATCGGGCATGGTTGCGGTGTAGGCCGGGGCATTCCGGTTGTCTCTTTTTTTCGATGTTTCCGATGCTGATGCCGTCTTCAAGATGCATTCGGCGGTCAACGGCATGGTCTTGAGCTGTTCGACGGAGAAGGCTACTCCCGGAGTGACAATGGCGGCAAGCAGATTCTGGAGACTGATCTGTCCGTCGCCCAGACGAACGGCCTCCTTGATGACAGCCCTGGATTCCTGCGAGAGCTGGATACCCTTCATTTTGTATGGCGACTTTTCGCATTGCTGCATGCGCACGTCGCTCCAGTCCACGAGATAATAATAATCGGAGTTCAGCGAGTCCTCTATGAAATCGACCAATCCCGCCTGTTTGTGCAGGAGCGCGCGCAACAGGTGAGCCGGCTCGATTTGAGCTGCTCCATTATCCACTGCATACGATTGGGCCACGTGCAGAATGTCGAACGGAAGATCGCTCAACAGATCAACGTATTTATCCATTATATTCTCGTTAACAACTTAGCGTCGATTTTCAGTCGGGCACAACCCAGAAGTCCTATGCCAATGACCACATGGGCCTCTCCTTCGGCATATTGAAGTATTTTCCCGATCAGCCCTTTGAATTTTCCGTCCGTGATTTTGACCGTTTCACCGAGTTGGTAGGGTGTGGGCGTAAGCACAATGGGATCGTCGGAGCGCTCGACGAATTGCCGGAACGACTCCATCTGGATATCGGGAATAGTGGCTATGGGATATTTCCCGTTGCACTTGATTCCCGTATGGTCTACCATGAACCGTCTGGCCAATTGGTGTTTCAGAATATCAATGCGCTCGTCTTCGGAGCATTTCACGAAGATGGTCGCCGCGATCAATGTCCTGCTGATCGTCCTGACCGAGCCGTTCCGGTCGACCCGCGTCTCGTTTTGTACGGGGACGAATACCTCATGTCCCAGGCTGCGGATTAGTTTGGCGTATTTCTTTTCTGTGCGATTACCGACAATCGCTACATACCAAGATTTTCTTTTATTTATGCATACGCCTCCGGCGTCGTCAGTCTTCGGAACTGTCGTTTCTGTTTCGGTTTCCGTTACCGGTTCATTCATCTTATCGCCTATACGAGAGATTCTTTCATCGAAAGTACTCTATGGTAGAGAGCAACTGGCATATAATAATCAGATATTGAATCCAGTATTGTAAAATCGAGATGAATCCGTCAAACAAGGCGACAAAAAACACGCCTCATATGGACAAAAATGTTGGCCGAATTTGTGTAAAAATTAAAATAAATAGCTATTTTTGTAAAAGAATTGCTCTCTACCATAGAAAGCATCCGGAATCCGTAGCCTTGCTATAGCAGTTCGTGAATGATCTTTCGATTTGCCCTGTCGATCTCTTCCGTTCGTATGGAGGCGAGGTAAATTTGTGTATTTACCTCATTATCATGCCCTAATCCTTTGCTTATTATATGCAGCGGAATATTCTTGTCCCTTGCTATCGTGGCCCAGCTGTGTCTGGCCGTATACATGGAAAGGTTATGTGATATGCCGGCGAGCCTGCCTATCTTTTTCAGCTTTCTGTTTGCCAGCATCATGGCATTTCGGTATTGACGATACTCCTGCCCGTTTTCATCCAGGATGATCGGCAGCAGATATTGCGTGTGGTTCGGATGTTTGTCGATAATCTCCTGCATCTCTTTTTCCCATCTGATTTGCAGCTGTTGTCCGGTTTTGTGGCGACGGTAGACGAGAAGCTCTCCTGTCAGATTCTTCTTTTTCAGATACGCCATGTCGATAAACGACATGCCGCGGGTGTAAAAACTGAATAAAAACAGGTCGCGCGTTGTTTCCAGGGTGTGGTGTTGCGACAGATCGAGTCCCTTGATCCGTTTGATGGACTGTATGGGCAGTGCCCGTTTTATGGTCTTGTCCACTCCGGTATAAACATGTCTGAAAATATCGTGTTGCTCGGTTACACCCTCCTCCACAGCCTGATTGTAGATCGAGCGCAATGCCCGCATGTAGAAAGAGGTTGTATTTCTGCAGTTTCCGCGGGCTTTCAGGTAGCCCTCGTACTCTTCCATCATCTCGGCTGTCATTTTGGGCAGAGACACATCTTCCCACTTCCGATAATTCATGAAGCTGTTCAACATCGCCATCCGGTTGCTGGCGGTCCCCTGACTGCCCGATTTCCTTATTCTGTCGATATTCTTTCGTGCATATTCCAGAAAGGACTTTCCGTCTGTCGGTCGTAGATGAAACTTCTGTGCTATTTCGTCGACAGAATATGTTTTGGATTGCATGTCATATTGCATGATGATATTTTGCAGCAAGTGCATGTCCCGGGTAACTTTTTCGATGATTGACAGAAGCTCCCGGTAACGGGAATATCGGGGCAGAGGCCTTGTAATGCATTCTTTTTCATCGTTCCATTCGCACGGACGTATTTTGTAATCGGTGTATATTCGGCGGATTTTCCGCTGATGGGCAATCTGGTAGTATATGACTCCTTCCTTGTCGTTTTGCCGTATTAATCTGAATTTCAGCTTGACTGATGCCATTGTCTTATTTTAGTTTTGGTCCCGATTAAAATAACGGAATATCCTGTCGATAATAGCACGCAGCGCGGTAAAAACTTTTCTCCTTGACAATGTTTTCATGCTCCATACCAAGCGAAAGCCCTGCTCGTCAGATGAGACAGAGCAGGGCCCGAGGGCAAGATTCTCCGGTATCGGGACTAATTATCCGTTGGGACGACGTGTCGAAGTGCAATCAGACGGGGATAATCCCGTCAGACAACAGACAAGCTGCTGGACCTGTCCGGCCTTACCGTAGCCGTGGACGGACGTAGCGGTCGGCGGGGGAGGTGAAGGAGAGTCCCGGGATGTGGCGCAGCGGGACGGTGCGGCGCATCGTGTCGAGCAGCGAAAGGTCGTCGGCCGAGACGGCATAGTAACGTTCCGTATCGTCATCCGCGACGCAGAGCGTCCAGTTAAGCAGCGTGCCGATGATCGTCATCGACTCGCTCGCCGGATCGAACGCTACCCCCTCGACCGGCCGCACGGCATAGCCCGGCATCAGCAGGGCATGGAGCCGGTTCTCGTCGTCGGTCATGAGGGCCAGCATCCGGCGGCTGCGGAATTCGGTGATGAAGAGGTGGCGCAGCCGCACCCCCTCGGGCAGTTCGACGGCCCGCACGTAGGGGCGTCCCTGCACCATCTTGAGGTGGAACAGCCGTCCGTCGGCATCCAGGAGCACGTAGCCCTCGTCGTACTCCTTGCGGGCCGTGGGGTTGCCGGCAATCTCCCGGACGGGGAACCGCATCCCCTTGCGGCGCATCGTCGCCGTGAAGCGCGTGCTCTTCGCGCTGTCGATGCGGTTCGACGCCATGTCGATGAACTCGATGCCGCGCTCCGTCAGGCGGAAGGCATCCGACGGCATCGTCAGATCGACGCGTCCGGACATCGATTCGAGCAGGAAATGGATTCCCGACGAGGGGGCATTGACCTCCTTGGGCGTCGAGCGGAAGATGAACGAGGCCTGCTGCACCTCGCGCAGCGTGACGGGACGCCCCGCCACCGAGTCGGGAAATCGGCCGTCGGCCATGAGCTGCCGGGCGTAGAAGAGCGGCAGCAGCGAGTCGAACTCGCGCTGCGAGTAGCTTGTGCCCCGGCGGTCGAGGTAGCGGGGCTCCTTGTCGTCGTGACCGATCATCACGAAGTCACCGAGCACCTCGCTGTAGAGGGTGAAGGGCGTCTTGGCCGGTTTCACGGTGAGGTAGCCGATCGCCCACGGCAGCTGCCAGAGCAGCAGCACGGCCGCGAGGAACCAGAAGAAAAGTTTTGCGAAACGTGTCATTTTCATCGTGTTTTAGAGGTTCAGTCCTGACGTCCGGCCATGAAGCGCACGACCGAGAGCCAGCTCAACACGGCCGAGACGAGGGTCAGCAGTGCCAGCACGGGCAGAAAGCCGCCGTATGCCCGCGGCCCGGGCGCGAGGAAACAGATACGCAGCAGCAGGACGCTCATCAGAATGTTCACCAGACGCCGTTTCCACGTCGGTTCGAGGATCGTCCAGGCGCCAAACAGGTAGGCCGCCACACCGGCCACGTACCACGGCAGCGCCGTCGAGAGGATGTTCCACACCAGTTCGTGCGGCAGCACGGGCGAGGTCCCCGCCGCAAGCAGCAGGATGCCCAGTCCGAAGAGGAGCAGCAGTGCTGCCGTGCCGTATCCGACCATGGCGGCCAGCGTGGCCAGCGCCGGGACAGGGAGGTGCAGCGTCAGCTTGAGACACTTGCGCTGCATCTCGGGAACAAACTGCACGGCGGCAAGCAGCAGGCCGACGAGCAGCGGGAGGTATTCCATCTGGTCGATGAAGACGGCATTGCGCGTCACCATCACCTCCCAGATGTGGCCGGCACCCATCAGGGCGACGGCCCGGTGGAGTTTCACGAGGGCATAGCCCGCGAATCCGCCCAGCACGGCAAAGGCCGCGAGCAGGTACCAGCGGGTCTTGATCCACTCCTTGTACAACATGGCTTTCCACATGGTTCGATCAGTATTTTCCGGTCAGCCCGATGAAGGCATCTTCGAGATTGAGTGTTTCTACGGTGAAGTCGTCGCCCGGGATTCCGGCCCGAGCCAGACGCAGGCGGACCTCCTCGGGCGGCAGGAAGGAGCAGAGCTCGCCGCGCCCGCGCAGCACGGAGGGGTGGCGCAGGTCGCCGTCCGACGGCAGCACCGCGTCGTCCGCGCAGCGGAACGTGTAGCGGCGGAAGGTGCGCAGCAGTTCATCGACGGGCATCTGCACGAGGATGCGCCCGTAGTCCATGATGATGCAGTCGTCGATGAGCCGCTCCATGTCTTGGATGATGTGCGAGGTGAGAAAGACGGTCTTGCCCTCGGCCCGGGCGAAGTCGCGCAGGTAGTCGACGAAGAGGCGCCGGTAGCCCGGGTCGAGCCCCATCGAGAAGTCGTCGAGCACCAGCAGGTCGGCATTCTGCGCGAGGATCAGCCCGAGGGCCACCTGCGAACGCTGCCCGCACGACATGCGGGCGATGCGCTGCCCGGGCGCCACCTGCAGCTTCTCCATCAGCGCATAGTAGGCGTCGCGGTTCCAGGCGGGATAGAAGGCGGCATAGAAGCGCTCGATCTGCCGGATCGTCATGAACTGGTACTGCACGTGCCCTTCGATGAGCAGGCCGATCCGCCGCCGCGTCAGGGGCGACATCGTGCGGATGTTCTCGCCGAAGATGCGGCATTCGCCCGCCTGCGGTTCGAGGTAGCCGCTCAAGATATTGATCGTCGTGGTCTTGCCCGTGCCGTTCTTGCCCAGCAGCCCGAGGATCCGGCCCTGCGGGACGTCGAACGAAAGGTCTTCATAGATGGTGCGCCGTCCGTAACGGTGTGTCAGGTGACGGCATTCGATAACGGATTCCATATGCGTGTCGTGTTCAGATCAGCAGAAACAGCAGCGGGACGAGGATGCCCGTGGCCAGCTCGATGCCGCCGCGTCCCAGAAGCCCTTTGGGGCCCTTGACCAGCAGCAGCCCCGTGAGGGTGATGAGGATGAGCCCGCCGGCGAATGCGTCGGCGAAGAGGGTCCACCACCTCCCGGGATTGTAGTGCAGACGGGTCAGGGCGCTCCACACGTAGCGGCGCGTGAGACGCTCGTAGAGCGCGTCGCCGCGGGCGAGGTCGACCGTAAGCGACGAGCCGCCCTGCAGGAAGACCTTGAGCGTGGCCGCATCGGGCCGGCAATGCTTCACGTAGGCCTCGCCGACCCCCGCCGCGGCGAGCAGCGCCTCGACCTCGGCGCGCGTGTACTCGCTGCCGGCGGCAGCCGGGAGGTCGAGTGCGAGGCGCGTGCGCGAGACCGCATAGTCGGGATTGAACGTGTCGCGGTGGTTCATCGCGATGCCCGACAGGGCATAGATGAGTACCATGCCGGCGAAGAAGTACGACAGGTCGCGGTGCAGCAGCCGGCACCAGCGCCGCAGGTCGTTACTGCTGAATTTCATACGAAGAGGCCGTCACGTAGTAGAACGACAGGTACTCCTTGCCTTCGGCGGCCTTGCGGGCGGCAATCCGGGCGCGGAAGTCGGCGATACGCTCCTGGACGCTGTTTCCGGTCTCCTGCCGGGCAGCCTTCTCGGCGTCGCAGCCCGCCTCGGTCGTACCGTGCTGCTCGCCCGCGGCGCCGGCAAGCTGCGCCTCCCAGCGCGTGAGGTAGGCTTCGTCGACGCGCTGCTCGTCGAGCGTGCCCGTGACGCGCACGACGCGGTTCACGCACTGCGGGTCGAAGCGTCCCAGCTCGCCGCTCTCGACGCGGATGGTCTGCGTGTCGTCGCTGCCCATGAGGAAGATTTTGCGCGCCCCGTGCTTGCACGTGTGCGTGCAGACCCCTTCGATGGTGACGCTCCGACCGACGAGCGAATCGGCCGCCGCGAGCAGGTCGTCGATCTCCAGCACGGACGACTGCTCCGCGGCCGCCGTCTGCGCACCGGATTTTTTCGTGGTATTGCCGCCGCAGGCGACGCACGTCAGCACGCCGCACAGCAGCAGCGCACGGGAAAGAGAGAGTACGATTTTTTTCATTTTCATCAGAATTTTTTGGGTTTGACGCCGCAAAGGTATGGAAAAGACCCGCGGCCGTCCATACCTAAAATTGAGGATATCCGCCGTGTCGGAATTTCGGGCTCGGATATGGAAAATATCGGCATGGTGACATGTAATATGCTGTTTATCATCTGTTTGTATATCTGCCGTATGACTTCTTCGTCCAATTTACCGAGATTTGGGGATTGCCTCGCCCGGATCGCCGGCCTAATTTTGCGACGGTGAAAACGAGGTTGTGCGGCCCGTCTCCCGGACCGGCCGCCTCCATGAAAACTACACGAAAAACAGCAACTGAATGTCCCGATACCTCCTGTTGATCTTGTCGCTTGCAGCCTTTCTGACAACGCCGTGCGTCCGGGCCCGCGAGGGTGCCTGCCGGTTGTCGGGACGCGTGACGGATGCCCGCACGGGCGAGGCGGTGTGCGGTGCGGCGATCGTGGTAGGGGAGTCGCGCCTGTGGGCCATCTCGGACCACGAAGGGCGCTACCTCATTCCGGGAATTGCCGACCGGCAGATCGAGCTGCGCGTGACGTGCCTGGGGTATGTCGCATGCACGGTTCCGCTCTCGCTCGGCGACGGGGAGAACACCCTCGACCTGACGCTGCGCGAGGCGAACCTCTCGATCGACGAAGTGGTCGTTACGGCGCAGACACGGACCGAGACGTCGGGCAGTTCGCAGGTCATCGACCGCCGCACGATCGAGCACGCCCAGCTCATCAACATCAACGAGATCGGCTCGCTGCTGCCCGGCGGCAAGACGGCCGGCGACCAGAACCTCACCACGGGCAGCAGCCGCATCGCCCTGCATGCGGGCGGCGGCAGCGAGATGGGCAACGCCTCGTTCGGCACGGCCATCGAGCTGGACGGCATGCGGATCGGCAACAACGCCTCGACAGCCGAGACGGCGGGTACGGACCTGCGCAACATCGGAGTTTCAAACATCGAGTCGGTCGAGGTCATCACGGGCATCCCGTCGGTCGAGTACGGCGACCTGTCGAACGGCATCGTGAAGATCCGCACACGCCGGGGCAAGACGCCGTTTCTCGTCGAGATGACCGTGGAGCCCCGGACCCGGCAGATGGCCCTCAGCAAGGGATTCCTGCTCGGCCGCGACGGCTCGGAACGCACCGGGATTCTCAACGTCAACATCGAACGGGCCCGCTCGGTCAGCAACCTGGCCTCGCCCCATACGGCCTACGACCGCAACAACCTGAACCTGACCTACAGCAATACGTTCCGCGACCGCCGCGACCGTCCCCTGCGGCTGACGGCCTCCGTGGCGGGCAACCTCGGCGGCTACAACTCCGAGGCCGATCCGGACGAGTTCAAGGAGAGCTATACGCGGACGCGCGACTATGCGGCCCGCGGCAACGTCCAACTGGAGTGGCTGCTCGACAAGCCGTGGATCTCCAACCTCTTCGTACAGGCCACGGCATCGTACAGCGACAAGCTCACCGAGACGAACGAGAACCGGAACAGCGCCTCGACACAGCCATACATTCACACGACGGAGGCCGGATACCACATCGCCGAACAGTACGACGACAACCCCGCGGCCGACATCATCCTGAGCCCCACGGGCTACTGGTACACCCTCTCGCGGACCGACTCGAAGCCGCTCTCCTACTCCTTCAAGGTGCGGGCCGACTGGAACCGCCGCGTCGGCGAGGCCGTGAGCCGCCTGCTGCTCGGCAGCGAAGTGACGGGAAGCGGCAACCTCGGGCGGGGGCTCTACTATACGGACATGCGCTATGCCCCGACCTGGCGCGAATACCGCTACGACCGCCTGCCCTTTATGCACAATGCGGCACTCTTCGTCGAGGAGCAGCTGACCCTGCCCGTGAAGCAACGGTCGCTGCTGCGTCTGTCGGCCGGGCTGCGCGCCGACGCCACGCTGATCCGCAGCTCGGAATACGGCACCGTCGCCTCGCTCTCGCCGCGTCTCAACGCGAAATACGTCCTGTGGGAGAACCGCCGCTCGTTTGTCAGCGACCTTGCCGTCCGCATCGGATGGGGCAAGTCGGTCAAGCAACCCTCCTTCCAGACGCTCTATCCGGCCCCGTCGTACAGCGACCGCCTCGCCTTCGCTCCCGGCACGACGGCCGACGGCACGACCTTCTACGCCTACTATACGCAGCCGACGACTCCGGCCCGGAATCCCGACCTGAAGTGGCAGTACACCGTCCAGCAGGAGGCGGGCATCGAGGCCACGATCGGCGGCACACGCCTCGCCGTGACCCTCTTCCGCAACCGGACGGTGAATCCCTACATGAGCCGGACGATCTACACCCCCTTCACCTACAAGCTGACGACGCAGGCCGACCTGGAGGCCGGATGCACGATTCCCTCGGCCGACCGCATCTACACGATCGACCGCGAGACGGGCGTGGTGACGGTCCTGGACCGCACCGGGGTGCAGGCGCCGCAGACCATCGGCTACCGCGAGCGCAACACCTTCGTCGCGCAGACGCAGTACACGAACGGCTCGCCCGTCGAGCGCTGGGGCGTCGACTTCACGGCCGACTTCGCGCAGATCAACCCCCTGCGCACGCGCATCCGTCTCGACGGCAACTACTACCGCTACAAGGGGCTGAACCTCACGGAGGTGGCCTCGACACTCTCCTCCTCGGCGTCGATGGCCGACGGCAGCCCCTACAAGTATATCGGTTACTACGCCGGGGCGGCAGCCGTGAGCAACGGCTCGCTCAAGAAGCAGGTGAACCTGAACATGACCGTCATCACGCACATCCCGCGCATCCGCATGATCTTCTCCGTGCGCCTCGAAACCACGCTCTACGACTACGGCCGAAATTTGAGCCAATACGGCGACGGCTCGCCCCGCGGCTACCTGCTCGACAGTTCCTCGGACTACTTCGGCGCCTCCGTGCCGCTCAACGACCGGGGCCGCTACGTCGCCGTCTATCCCGAATACTACACCACGTGGGAGGCGCCCGACGAACGGATCCCCTTTGCCGAAAAGTTCGCCTGGGCCCGCGACAACGACCCGGCCCTCTATCAGGAGCTGGCCAAGCTCGTCGTGAAGAGCAACACGAGCTACTATTTCGATTCGGAGCGCATCTCTGCCTCCTTTGCCGTGAACTTCAACCTCACGAAGGAGATCGGTCGCTTCGCCTCGATTACCTTCTACGCACGCAACTTTCTCCACAACATGGGGCGCGTGCGCTCGTCGCAGACCGGACTGGAGAGTTCGCTCTTCGGCAGCAGCCGCATCCCCCAGTTCTACTACGGGCTCTCGCTGCGGCTGAAACTATGATCCAATCAACAACTCATAAAAAAACAGTACAATGAAAAAAATCCTTACGCTTTTCGCCTGTGCCGCACTGCTCGGCACGGCCTGCACCGATGACGCGAACGACGACGGCAACCGCCACCGCACCTACGAAGTCGCCGTTCAGCTGGTCTACCCCGAGGGGAGCGAACTGACCGCCACCGAGGGGGTCGAGGTCCGGATGACAAACAGCAGCACCGGCACGGTGACAACGGCCGCGACCGATGCCGCGGGCATCGCCTCCTTCACCCTCACGGAGGGCATCTACGAATCGACGGCCACCGACCGCCGCAGCGTCGACGGATACACCTACACGCTCAACGCCCTGCAGTCGAACATCGTCATCTCCTCCTCGACCTGGAGCGAGGGCATGACCGTCTCCCTGAACCTTGTCGCGAGCCGTGCGGGGCAGATCCTCATCAAGGAGCTCTACACGGGCGGCTGTCAGAAGGATGACGGATCGGGCACCTACCAGTTCGACAAATACATGGTCGTCTACAACAACTCCGACCAGACGGCCCGCATCCGCAACTTCTGTGTCGGCATGACCGGCCCCTACAATGCCAACGCCTCGATCAACAACTATGTCGACGGCCGTCTGGTCTATGCCGACGCCGGTTATACGCCGTCGATCTGCGCCTTCTGGTATCTGGCGAAGGAGCTGGTGCTCGAGCCCTATGCCGCGGCGTCGATTGCCCTGTGCGGCGCCATCGACCACACGGTGACCTATACCAATTCGGTCGATTTGAGCCATGTCGACTACTGCACCTACGATCCCGAGGTCTTCACCAACACGAGCTACTATCCGGCACCTTCCGAGGCAATCCCTTCGGAGAACTACCTCAAGGCAACCTTCTACGGCATGGGCAATGCCTGGCCGGTGAGCGTCGTGGGCCCGGGCATGTTCATCTTCTCGACGGGTGACGAAGACCCCCACGCCTGGGGCCAGAGCGTCGACAACCGCTACTATTTCCCCGGCAAGGAGAACAATCAGGTCTATGCCTGCGCGAAGATTCCCAACGAGTGGATTCTCGATGCCGTCGAGATTTTCGGTGCCGACCATGTCGCCGAGTCGCTGCCACGTTTTTCGACCGAACTGGAGAACGGCTATGCCGTGCTGACCAACTACCAGGGTTACTCGATCTACCGCAACGTCGACCGTGAGGCCACCGAGGCGCTGGCCGGGAACGAGGGCAAACTTGTCTACGGCTATGCGCTCGGCACGACGGACTACAAGGGTGCCCAGTCGACCGATCCGAGCGGCATCGACGCCGAGGCCTCGATCCGCAACGGCGCGCACGTCGTCTATCTCGACACGAACCACAGCGGCAACGACTTCCACCAGCGGGCGCGCGCCAGCCTGAAAGAGTAACACGCTCGACACGAAACCATGAGGCGCTTTTTCCGGAACGTGGTGTGCGCGACGCTCGTCGCGGGCGGAGCTGCCGGCTCCGCCCCGGCGCAGCCGTCGGCCGACGTGTCGTGGCGCACGCTTCGCGACGCGGAGCTGTCGCTGGGATGGCTGCGCTCCGAAAATGCCGCGGGGCTGCTCTTCTTCCGCGATTCGTCCCTCTCCGAGATCGCGGCCTACGCCGCGGCGGAGCATGGCGACCTGAAAAACTATTGCGACGCCGAAGAGCGCCTCGCCTTCGGACTGGACGCCGCCTCGTATCACCGGCTTTCGGAGCGAATCGTCGTGCGCGGCGAGGTGGGATACGAACGGCAGCTGGGTCGCCGCATGAGCGGCTCGTACTTCATCGATCCGACGCAGACACCGTTCGATCTGGTCGAATTCACCGACGAGAATCCGGGCGACAAGCAGCTCGAAACCTACCGCGTGGCGGGTAGCGTGGGCGTAGCGGCCACGCGCCGCCTGGCCGTGGGGGTACGCTTCGACTATGCGACGGCCAACTACGCCAAGCGGCGCGACCTGCGCCACGTCAACTCGCTGATGGACATGACCGTGAGCCCGGGCATCCTCTTCCGCACGGGCCGGTTTGCCCTCGGGGTCAACTACACCTACCGCCGCCGCATCGAGAGCCTCATGCTGAACGTCTACGGCAAGACCGACCGGGTCTACGTCTCGCTGATCGACTACGGCGCCCTCTTCGGCAAGCGCGAGGTCTTCGGCGACACGGGCTACACGAAGGAGAACGAGACCAAACCGCTCTTCGACGCCTACCACGGCGGGGCCGTGCAGGCGTCGTGGCGGATCGCGTCGCGGCTGACGCTGTACGGCGAGCTGTCGTTCCGCCTGCGTTCGGGCTATTACGGCAAGCCGTCGCCCACGACGGTCGTCTACACGAACCACGACGGGCGCGTCCTCGCCTGCGACGCATCGCTCGACTACGACGCCGGGCGCCACCGCCACACGCTGCAACTCTCGTTCGGACAAAACAGCGTTGACAACCGCGAAAACATCTACACCTACCGGAACGAGGAGGTCGGGCGCAGCTACATCGTCTACCTCGGTGAAACGCATGTCGGCAGCCGCACCCGGAGCTTCGTGTCGGCGACCTACACGGGCCGTCTGGGCATGGAGCGCGAACTCCCGCGCTGGCGCATCGTCTGCGACGGCGGCATCGACAGTCGGCGGATCACCGCCTCGAACTATCCCGACTACCGGCGCCAGCACCTCACGTGGTGGCACGTTCGAGCGGCCGGCGAGCGCAACCTGCTTCGCGGGCGCAACTGCTGGAGCCTGCGGCTCGCGGCCGGATGGAGCGCCGGACAGGGCGACCCTGCGCAGGACGGGTGCTACGAGTCGGCGAACGAGAGCGAAACCCTCACCCGCACGCGCGACGACCTGCTCCAGCGCGAGTACGAGTACCTGACCTCCCCGCGCCTCGACCTTTCGGCCGACCTGCGGCTGACGCGCCGCTTCGGCAGCCGGGGGCTGCGCGGCTACGTTGCGGCCGGATACGCATGGGAACAGGCCTTCGGTACGCAATACCTGGGCAACGCCATGCGCCATGCGGCGTTGCTGCGCGTGGGGTGCGAATTCTGATTCCGAATTCTCCGACGGAGAGGGCGGTCGCAGCTTCGGTCTGCGGCCGCCCGTTTTTTTTTTGCGCCGCGCCCACGGGCGGATGCTCTGCGGAAAGAGATGTATGTCATGCGCTGTCTGTCAGGCAGATGCCGTTTTATCGCGCAGCGGGCAGCCGCTCCGGCTCCGGCCGTGTCCGTTGCGACTGTCAAGGGAATATCACCGTGCCTACATCCTTTTGTAACATCGGCTGCTGATCTTTGCCGCCGAAAACAGGAAGAAAAGGATTTATACATGACATTCAGAAAAATCATTGCAACGACCCTGTTCATTTGGCTTGCCGGCGTGGCCGGGGCCGCACCGTTCCGGGGTGTCGTCGTCGACAAGACGACGCAGCAGCCCCTCGTGGGCGCGACCCTCATCGTCGAGGGCACGACGAAGGGCACGACGACCGACGCGACCGGAAGTTTCGAGTTGAACCTCGCCCCGGGAGACTACCGCATCGTCATCTCCTATATCTCCTACTTCACGCAGCAGCTCGACATCCGCGTGAGCGAGGGGATGGCCGAAACGCTCGTCGCCCTCGAACCGGACAATCAGGTGCTCGCCTCGGTGACGGTCACCGCCCGCAAGAACCTCGAATCGGAACGGGCCCTGCAGACCGAGCGCATCGCGGCCAATGTCGCCATCGAGAACATGGGCGCCAGGGAGATGTCGCTCAAGGGAATCTCCAACGTGCAGGAGGGAGTCCGCAAGATGGCCGGCATCTCGATCGCCTCGGCCGGGCAGCTCATCGTGCGCGGCCTGGGTGACCGCTACAGCATCACGACGCTCAACGGACAGCCCATCGCCTCGCCCAACCCCGACAACAAGCTCATCCCGCTCGACATCTTCCCCTCGTCGACCGTGAAGAACATCACCGTCAGCAAGGTCTACGAGGTGAGCTCCTATGCCGACTATTCGGGTGCGCACATCGACATCAACACGCGCGAAAACACGGGCGAACCCTTCTTCTCGGTCGATTTCCACCTGGGCGGGCAGTTCAATACCGTCGGACGCGACTTCTACCGCATGGACCACCGTTCGCTCTTCACGCAGCCGGCCGTCGACCGCCGCGCCCTCACGGGTTCGCTCGCCGACTTCCGCCAGTACGTGAAGACGAAGGATATCTTCGACACGGACTTCTCGGTCTCGAAGCACCGCGCGCTGCCCGCCCTGGGCGGTAACCTGGCGTGGGGCCGCGACTTCCGCGTGGGACGGCAGACGGTGAGCGTGCTGGCCTCGGGCGGCATGAGCAACGGCCAGCAGACGATGGACAACGCCTGGTTCCAGTTGCTCGAGGCGACGGGCCGGACCACCGACGAATACGAATACGACAGTTATGCGAGTGAACTGAAAATTGCGGCTCTGGCGAGCCTCAGCACGACTTTGCGCGATGCCGACCGCATCAGTTACACTCTCTTCTATGCCCGCAACGCCGTGGATACCTACATGCTGCGGGAAGGATACGATCAGGAGAGCCACCAGCTCCTGGGCAGCAACGACGTGATGCACGTCTACAAGCTCATGACGCACCAGCTCAACGGGCGCCATGCCTTCGGCGAGCGGTGGCTGCTGCGCTGGAGCGGTTCGTGGTCGGCGACCTCGTCCGACGAACCCGACCGCCGGCAGGTCATGTACCTGCGCGGGGAGGACGGCTCGCTGAGCCTCTTCAAGCTCAACCAGCAGGAGACGATGCGCTATTTCGGCACGCTCGACGAGGATGAGTGGAATGCCCATGCGGCCGTCGACTACACGTTCGGCGCGGGACACAAGCTCACGGCCGGTCTCTCGTGGAAGGACAAGCGCCGCGACTACGCCGGCACGCGCTTCTACTACGACCTGTCGAAGCTCTCGCCCGTGATCGACGATCCGCTCAATCCCGATTTCCTCGACTTCGGGAACGTCGCCGACGGCTCGCTGACGATCAACCGCCAGAAGCAGCCCAAGGACAGCTATGAGGCCGGCAACCGCATCTATGCCGGGTACTTCTCGCTCGATCTGCAGGCGACGCCGCTGCTGCTCATCAACGCCGGCGTGCGCTACGAGGCCTCGCAGCAGTGGGTGCGCTACTACAACGACCAGAGCATCCGCGAGCGGCGCGACCTCGACAAGTATGACCTCTTCCCGGCGCTGAACATCCGCTACAGCCTCGCGGACGAACAGCAGCTGCGCCTGGCCGCCTCGCGCACGATCACGCGGCCGTCGTTCATCGAGATGGCTCCGTTCCTCTACCAGGAGTCCTACGGTTCGGTCCAGCTGCGCGGTAACGAGGCACTGCAGAACAGCTACAACTACAACCTCGACCTGCGCTACGAACTGCTTAACCGCCGCGGCGACATGGTCTCGGTGACGGGTTACTACAAGTACCTCGACGAGCCGATCGAGCGCGTGCAGATGCTCGCCGGAGGCGCCGCCGTCCACACGTTCCGCAACGCCGACAAGGGTATGGCCGCGGGCGTGGAGATCGAGTTGCGCAAGACGCTGGTCCGGGATCTGCGTCTGGGTATCAACGGTACCTACATGTACACCAACGTCAAACTGCCCGAAGGCGGCGTCTACACCAACAAGGAGCGGGCCCTGCAGGGTGCCTCGCCCTACCTGCTCAACGCCGACCTGACGTGGACGCCCCGCTTCGGCGGTGAGCGGCAGCTGAATCTGGCGCTGCTCTACAACCTGCAGGGCCCGCGCATCCAGGCCGTCGGCATCTCGGGATTGGGCGACGTCACGCAGCGGCCCGTGCATACGCTCAACTTCTCGGCCGCCTACCGCTTCAGCGCCCGCGCCGAGCTGAAGATGCAGCTGACCGACCTGCTCAACCGGGCGCTGGTCTTCGAGCAGGAGGTGCCGCAGACGAACCGGACCGTCGAGGTCGAGCGCTACCGCCGCGGTACGGGCTTTGAAATCGGCCTGAACCTGAAATTCTGACACACAGGAAAGTGATACAAGACAACAACCATTCAAATTTTTATTGCAAGATGAAAACGTATTGGAAGATTCTGGCGGCAGCAGCTGCCTGCATGGCCCTCGCAACGGCCTGCAACAACGACGACGAAGGCAACGACACGCCGGGATTGAACGGCGACATCACCCCCGGGACGACCCTCACGGGCAACATCACCTCCGACGCGACCCTCACCGAGGGCAACACCTACCGTTTGAGCGGCGGTCTGCACGTCAAGGCCGGAGCCACGCTGCGCATCGAGCCGGGTGTCGAGGTGATCGCCGTCGACGACGAGATTCCCGACTACATCCTCATCGAGCAGGGTGCGAAGATCGACGCGCAGGGTACGGCCGCACATCCGATCGTCATGACCTCCGAGCTGAAGGAGTCGGGCGCCTGGGGCGGCATCCACATCTGCGGCTACGCCCACACGAACGCCGGTACGGGTGTCCTCTCGGAGATCGGCAACGCCCCCTACGGCGGTGACAACGACGCCGACAACTCGGGTACGCTGCGTTACATCCGCCTCGAGTATACGGGCTTCGCCCTCGACGAGGAGCACGAGGCCAACGGCGTCTCGTTCTACGGCGTGGGCAACGGCACGACGGTCGAGTACCTGCAGGCCTACAAGGGTTCGGACGACGGTTTCGAGTTCTTCGGCGGTTCGGTCAACGTCCGCTATATGGTCGTGACGAGCTGCTCGGACGACTCCTACGACTGGACCGAGGGCTGGAACGGCAAGGGCCAGTTCCTCGTGGCCTACCAGGAGGCCGAGTCGACGCTGGGCTACGACTGCGACTGCCTGATGGAGTGCGACAACAACGGCAACAACGCCGCCGCCACGCCCGTGGCACACCCCGTCCTGGCGAACGTGACGCTCGTGGGCAACAACTCGGCGGCAGGTACGCGCGGCGTGCGGCTGCGTGCCGGCACGGAGGTCGAGCTCTACAACGCCATCATCACCGGCAAGGCCAAGTGCCTGACGGTTGAGACCGCCGAGACGGAGAACTCCTTCTCGAAGTCGCAGAATCCCTCGGTGCTCGAATACATCTCTATGAGCACGGAGCTCGATTCGCAGGAGGGCATCTACACGAACGCAGCCTTCGAGGCGGGCGCCGGCAACGCGACCGACTATGTGAATACGCTCACCGACGGCTACGTCGGCACGATCCAGGGCGGGAAGACGCTCTCCGACAGCTTCTTCACGGCAGCACCCTACAAGGGAGCCCTCTCGGCCTCCGACGACTGGACCGCCGGCTGGACCCTGTAACCCATCCCTCTTCTGTTCTGCACCGGAACGGGCTGCCCCTGCGGGCGGCCCGTTCTTTTTTGTGCATGCCTTCCCCGGGATGTTTACCGGCCGCGGGGCGTCAGTTGCCGGAGCGCATGCGGGAGCGGTAGAGGCGGTCGATCTCGCCGTCAGCCTGGCGGAAGCGATGGAACGTCTTGGCCGACACGTCGAACTGCCGGCATATCTCAATCAGGGGTGCACCTTCGCGCAGCAGGGCGGTCACCGCGTCGCGCCGTTCGTGCAACAGCCGCTGTTTCACGCAGCTGCCCTTGCGGCGCCTGAGCGTCACACCGTCCGCACGCCGTGCCGCCAGGGCCTCCTTCGTCCGCATCGAGATCAGGCTGCGCTCGATCTCGGCAACCAATCCGAAGGCGAAGCAGAGCACCTTGCTGTTGATGCTGTCGTCGAAGGCGTAACCCTCCTTCGTGCTGAAGAGCCGGATGTCGCGCCGCAGGCACTGCTCCATGATCGACATGATCTCGGTCAGCGTCCGGCTCAGCCGCGAGAGCTCGGTGACGATGAGCGTGTCGCCCCGCCGCAGGCGTTTGAGTACACGGCCGAGCTTGCGTTCGCGGTTGCTCTTCCGGCCGCTGGCCGTCTCGGTGACCCAGCGGTCGACCGTCAGTCCGTGCCGCTCGGCGAAACGGCCGATCTCTTCCCGTTGATTGCCGATGTGCTGCTTCTCCGTGCTGACTCTCATGTAGGCTACTGTCATAAGCGTGGTTTTATGCGAAGATAACGGCTTTTCCGAAAACAAAAAAACGGGCTCGACTGCCCGCTGCGGATCAAAAAACGTTCGTATAAATACCGGAGAACCAACTCCGTTGATTACTTTGCAAAGATAGAAATTATTCGCTGAATTTCAAGCCCCGATGCGCCAAAAAGAGCGAAATGACGCCGATGCGGATTTATACGAACCTTTAATTCCGCGCCGGTTCCGACATGTCTTCGGGCACGACGTCGCACCGGCGGGAAGCAGGTGAAACCGTCAACGAAGAAGCAGATGGGAGGATTCTGGAACAGAGAAAAGAACACGACGCAGACCCTGTCGGATCTGATCCGCGGGTTGCAGCATTCGGTCAATGCCGCCATGGAGATGGTCGAGACGCGGAACGTCGAGCTGCTGGGCCGTTATTTTTCGCCCGAGGGCGACCCGCTGACCAAGCGGCTGAACATCGACTCGCAAACGGCGGTGGATGTGCCGCTGATCTCGATCGTCAACCCCTCGACGGTCAATATCAAGGAGGTCGAGATGGAGTTTTCGGTGCAGATCAACTCCTCCGACCTGCGCTGCAAGCAGCCTCAGAAGGGGTTTCAGGCCGGGGACCAGCAGGCGGCCTTCGACAATAGGCTGAAGCGGTCGAGCCTCGAAATCAGCTTCGACGGCCAGAAGGATCTCTCGCGCATGCAGGTGCGCATCAAGTTCGAGGCGAAGCCCATCCCCGAGGGGTTGTCGCGCACGATCGACGAATACGACAAGACGATCATGCCCTTCACGCGAGTGGGGGAGAATCAATAGTTTTTCACTCCAATAAATTTTTACGATCATGGCAGACGATACCAACGTAGCAAGCAAATTTTCGGGTATTCCCATCGCCGAACTCATCGCCGCCCCGCTGACGGCGGCCTGCGACTCGCAGAAACGGCTCGCACAGTCGGCTTTTGAATTCATGACCGAGATCGGGTACAGCGACGCGTCGAACCAGACGCCGCGGCTGTTGAGCTTCCAGCTCGAACGGCCCGTCGAGGGCTCGGCCTCGACGCAGACCGTGCAGGTCAATGCGCCGTTCCTCGGGCTTGTGCCGCTGCCGTCGCTGCTGATCGACGACGTGCAGATCGACTTCCAGATGGAGGTGACGTCGACCGAATCATCGACACAGAAGAGTGACAGCGAGGCAAGTACGAACGTCAATTCAAGTTTCAAGTTCGGTTGTTTCGCCAGCGGATCGGTCAGCGTGAGCGGCAAGGTCTCCTCCTCGCGCGAGAACACCCGTTCGACCAACCAGACGGCCAAATACCAGGTGCACGTCTCGGCGCGCCAGCAGCAGCCGACCGAAGGGTTGAGCAAGCTGATGGACATCATGGCATCGTGCGTCGAGCCGGTCAAGCTGGGCGAATAGGCCGTTGACGAAAGGCAGGGATCATGTCGTCATCGTTTATTCGATCGCTGCTTCTTGGCGGAGAACTGCGCATCAACGAGCCAACGCTGCATGCGGCGTACTTTGACCGCTGGTTCTGCGATAAAGTCAATTCGTGCAATGGACCGGCCAAACAGGTGTTCCCCCAGCGGGGGCTGCCCGTCATATTGAACAATTGTCCGCTCGATGCGGTAATCTGGCAGGATGGAGTGATCGCCGAATACGAGACACAACGCAAGACCGATCTGGTGAGCTTCAACTTCTCGGGTTGCCTGATGGCCGGCTATGAATACAAAGGTGGTCGCCGTGCGGCGTACATCCATGCCGGTGGCGGTGAATACCACGATTGCAAAAAGGCGTGGTGCGAGTATGTTCCGTCGCTTGATCGCTCCCGCATGGGGCGGTTCGTCCTGTTCCGACCCGACGGCGATCGGCGGGAGAGGCTTATCGCAAAGCTGCGCAGTGACCGGGTCCAGTTCGACGACGTATCAGTCATGGGAGTCATCACCGCCACGTTTGAATGTTACTCGGTCGGCCTTGTGCTTCAGACCTGTGATAACATGCAGCTTTGGCAGGTCGCCTTTATCGAGCAGCACCTGGCCCCGACAACCTTCGAGAGCTATGCGGAAATGCTGCGCATCGAGCCATCCCTCTGGGAGCAGTTTTATTGGAACCGGATGCCCGTGCGGGAGCTGCGGCTCGACCGGTGGCGCCCGTGGAAGATGAATCTCTTCGGTCTCTGAAGACCGGATCCGCGGATGGCCGGCGCCACTTTACCCTGAAAGCCGGTCTCCGACCAATGCAAGATCAGGCGGCTGCGGATACCCGCAGCCGCCTGGTCTTGTTGGGAAGGCGTCGTCAAAGGATGATCTCGTCCTCGATCGAGCCCTGATCCTCCCACCCCTCGATGACGGCGTCGCCGAACTCGATCCGGCCGTTCCGGATCGTGAGGGTGACGTGCAGCTGCCGTCCGCCCTCTATGCGGTCGATGCCTTCGGCCAGCTCGCCGAGCGAAATCCGCCGGATGTCCGCTCCGACGTGCAGTTCGAGCGAAACACCGTCGGTCGGCTGCGGCACGAGCAGGAAGCGGACCTCCCGGCCCGATTCGGTGAAGGTAGCCTGCCGCGTACCGGCGGGCGTCAGCGTCCCGGCCGCCAGATCGACCGTGCAGGTGGACTGCGCCGTGCAGCGCGTCTCGATGGCGTCGAGTGCCACATCGGGGTCGTTCGTCTGGTAGGTCACGACGAGGCGGTGCATGGCGTGGCGGAACGACAGGTCGATCGTCCGCTCCGTCCCGGCACTCACGCCGGCGGTCCGGGCCAGCAGCAGGTCCTTTTCGGCGGCCTGCTCCAGATCGAAGTCGAAGCGTCCGTCGGCAAGCTCCTGCTCGGGGTAGCAGGCGGCAAAGGTAAGCGTCGTGCCCGGAGTTGCAAAACCCAGCTCGCTCCAGTAGAGCGTCGTTTGCGGCGTGTAGCCAAACTGTGCCGACTGCCGTGCCGCGTCGTCGCTTACGAGCAGCGTCAGGCGGTCCGTGTCGGCAAAACGGCCGCTTCCCTCATCATCGAGCTGCGGGGCGCGGGTCAGGGGTTCGATCGTCGTGGCGATCGCGATGCGCTGCCGTGCGGGGTGTTCCTCCCGCTTGCATCCTGCCAAAGCGACGGCGGCAAGGAGCACTGTGGTGCAAATCAGTCTGTTCATGTTTTTCGGATTTTCTTGTTTCGCATGTGGTTCGGGCTCACTCCGCCGTGACGTCGGGAAAGCGCTTCGCCCAGATGTCGCGGCGCAGGTCGACCGAGCAGAGCTGCGTCACCTTGTTCATCTTCTTCACGATGCCTGCCTCGTTGTCGAGCCCCTGCATGTAGGTGTACTCGCGCGTGCCGAGCTCGGGAATGGAACTGTCGCTGGCGTAGACGATCTTCTTGCGGCTGATGACTGCGCCGTTGGCATCCTGGTCGGAGGAGTTGTTGTCGCAGTAATAGATGTGCGAGACACGGCCCTCGTCGTCGAATTCGACGCCCCAGATGGTCATGGCGTGCATGCCCGTGCCGGTTCCGTTGATATCGAATATCGAGAACCCGATCGCTTTCCGGTTCAGCAGGGCGTCGATGATGAAGTCGTTGAACTGCCGCGAATCGGGGCTCGCCGGCGAGTCGGTCGCTATGATGTCCGATTCGGAGAAGACCTCGCTGAAGAAGCCGTGGAAGCCCCGGATCGTCGGGTAGGACAGCAGGTCGTCGTTGCCCGTGATAAACCAGTTTACGCCGGCCGATTCCCAGCTGCCGATGTCATAGAACGAGTGTTTGAAGAACTCGAAGACGGGGGCCCGGTTCACGGTCCCGCCCGAGTAGAGGGGCTTGAAGTCGGGAGCCGGACGTTCGTAGACGCTTCCGTCGACCGTCGACGTGACGCTCGATCCGTATTCGCGGTCGTAGGCCTCGATGTAGGCCCGATTCTGGTTCATCCACCAGATCAGCATGTTCGAGGCCGAAGCCGCCCAGCAGAGGTTGCCGTCGTTCTCGTCGTAGTTCATCGACTTGTTGCAGTCGTACCAGCCGCACCCTTCGGCCCAGGTCAGGTATTGCGCCTCCTCGTAGGTCATGTCGTAGCGGAACCAGGCACCGGCCGGGAACTCGTTCACGAAGATCGGATAGCTGGGGATGTTCTCCTTGCCCGGGAAGTCGGGCGCATGCACGCCGTAGACCCAGCGGATCGTCCCCGCAAGCTACGGAGCGGGCTCTTCGGCGCGGATGTCGAGCCGGAGGGTGGTCTGCTTCCCGGGTTCAAAGGTCTCGAAGGCCTTGCCGTCGAGCGTGGCGGGGGCCTCGTAGCGGATCGTCCGTCCGTCGGCGGTGATCTCCAGCCACGCCTCCTCCCCGTCGCGGTAGGGAGCGGTCGGCTGCGGCCAGATCAGCGCCGTGAAACTTCCGTCCGCCATGCGGCGGGGCGTGATCCACGAAAAACCGTCGCCGGTTGCCGCAGCCTCACCCGTCAGCAGGTCGATGCGGCCCCGCAGCAGGCTCCGGATGCGGAGCGCCGCTTCGCCGGACCCGGCGTCGAGCCGAACGCGCAGGCGGTGCAGCGCGTGCCGGAAGGTCAGCGTCGTGCGGTAGCTGCCCGCCGCGAGGGTCGTGCGGGCGAAGAGCAGATCGGTCCCGGCCGCGTTTTCGTCGGTCTGCTCTTCGGGCAGCGCAAGCTCCCGGGCGCGGGGGTTCTCCGCCGCATTGTCCAGAGCGGGGTAGTGCGCCGCGAGGGTCAGATCGCCCGTCCCGAATTCGCTGCGCTTCAGCCGCGGGAGCCACTCGCCCGAGGTGCGGGTCAGTTCGCGGTAGCTTACCGTCTCTCCGTTGTCGATGAACAGTCCGATCCGGTCCCCCTCTGTGAAACTCCCGGCGCCCGAATCGTCCATCTCGGCCCGGGTTTCGACCCGGGCGAAGTGCAGGCTGATGTATCCCTCCTCTCCGTCGAAGCGCTCCTCCGACATCCCGGTCCGGCGGGCTGTTGTCAGCAGGGCGGGGATGCACCACCATACGGCATACAATAGCTTTCTCATCTTGTCTCTTATTGTCGGAGCCGCGCGCCGGGCCGCTCTTCGATTCGCTCCCCGGCGGCGCTGTATCCGATGATTCCGGCGGCGAAGATACACGAATCCGCCGATTCTGCAAATTCGGGCCGGGTTCCGGACTGGCCCGGCGCGTCCGATCTGCGCCGTTGCCGCCTGAACGCGCATGAAAAAGGAGGCACGAAGTCTTTTCGTGCCTCCTTTTTCTCTCTTGTCCGGCGTCCGGCTCTGCTTCGTCTTCTCCGATGCCCTCCTGCCTGTCACCTGTCCGGCGGCGAGCCTTGCGCAGTTTGTCCGGTGTCCTGCTGCCGCTCCCCGGCCGCGGGCTATCTCCGGCTCTCCTCGATGAGTGACTGGATGCTCTGGATCAGCATCGCCACGGCGACCGAGTTGAAACCGCCTTCGGGGATGATGACGTCGGCATACTTCTTCGAGGGTTCGACAAACTCCTCGTGCATGGGTTTCACCGTCGTGGTGTACTGCGTGATGACCGACTGCATCGTGCGGCCGCGCTCGCAGACGTCGCGCAGAATGCGGCGTGCCAGGCGGATGTCGGCATCCGTGTCGACGTAGACCTTGATGTCCATCAGGTCGCGCAGCTCCTTGTTCTCGAAGATCAGGATGCCGTCGACGATGATGACCTTCGAGGGCTTGACGCTCACCGTCTCGGGCAGGCGGTTGTGCTCGACGAACGAGTAGACCGGGTGCTCGATCGGCACGTTGTTCTTCAGCGCCTTGATGTGGTCCACGAGCATCTGCGTGTCGAAGGCCTGCGGGTGGTCGTAGTTGAGTTTCGTGCGCTCCTCGTAGGTCAGTTCGGGGTGTGCCTTGTAGTAATAGTCGTGGCACAGCGTGACGACGTCGTCGCCCTCGAATGCCTCCTGGAGACGTTTGACGAGCGTCGATTTTCCCGAGCCGGTTCCGCCGGCAACTCCGATGACGGTAACTTTCATAGGTTCACGGATTAATAGTTGGTTATCTGAAGAAAAGGATCACCTTTTCGGGGTGATCCTTTCGCGTTTTCTTATGCGTCGATGTTGGCGTAGTGGGCGTTCTTTTCGATGAACTCGCGGCGGGGCGGCACGTCGTCGCCCATGAGCATCGAGAAGATGCGGTCGGCTTCGGCGGCGTTCTCGATGTTGACCTTGCGCAGGATGCGCGTGTCGGGGTTCATCGTCGTCTCCCACAGCTGGTGGGCGTTCATCTCGCCGAGACCTTTGTAACGCTGCACGTGGGCGCCCTTGCCGAACTCCTCGGTGACGGCGTCACGCTCCTTCTCGGTCCAGCAGTAGCGCTCCTGCTTGCCCTTCTTGACCAGGTAGAGCGGCGGAGTGGCGATGTAGACGTGACCGTTCTCGATCAGCTCCTTCATCTTGCGGAAGAAGAAGGTCAGCATCAGCGTGGCGATGTGGCTGCCGTCGACATCGGCATCGGTCATGATGATGATCTTGTCGTAGCGCAGCTTCTCGAGGTTCAGGGCCTTGCTGTCCTCCTCGGTGCCGATCGTGACGCCGAGGGCCGTAAACATGTTCTTGATCTCCTCGTTCTCCCACATGCGGTGCTCCTGTGCCTTCTCGATGTTGAGAATCTTGCCGCGCAGCGGCATGATCGCCTGGAAGTTGCGGTCGCGGCCCGACTTGGCCGTACCGCCTGCGGAGTCTCCCTCGACGAAGAAGATCTCGGCGATCGAGCGGTCGCGGCTCGTGCAGTCGGCCAGCTTGCCCGGAAGTCCGGCGCCCGAGAGCACCGTCTTGCGCTGCACCAGCTCGCGGGCGTGGCGTGCGGCGTGGCGTGCCGTGGCCGCAAGGATCACCTTCTGCACGATGGCCTTGGCATCCTTCGGGTTCTCCTCGAGGTAGTGTCCGAGCGCCGTGGTGAGCGCCTGGTCCACGGCCGCGGCCACCTCGTCGTTGCCGAGCTTCGTCTTGGTCTGTCCCTCGAACTGCGGTTCGGCCACCTTGACCGAAACCACGGCCGTGAGGCCCTCGCGGAAGTCGTCGCCGTTGATGTCGAACTTCAGCTTGGCGAGCATGCCCGAATCCTCGGCGTATTTCTTGAGCGTGCGGGTGAGTGCGCGGCGGAAGCCTGTCAGGTGCGTACCGCCCTCGACGGTGTTGATGTTGTTCACGTAGGAGTGGACGTTCTCCGAGAAGGAGTCGTTGTATTGCATGGCCACCTCGACCGGAACGCCGTTCTTCTCGGTGTCGAGATAGATGATCTGGTCGATGATCGGGGTGCCGCGCGTGGCGTCGAGGTACCTCACGAATTCCTTGAGGCCCTCCTCCGAATGGAAGTGATCCTCACGGGTATGGCCCTCCTCGTCCTTGCGCCGGTCGTAGATGTTCAGGCGGATGCCCTTGTTCAGGAAGGCCAGCTCGCGCAGACGCAGCGCCAGCGTATCGTAGTTGTATACGGTCGTATGGGTGAATATCTCGCCGTCGGGCTTGAAGGTGATGGTCGTACCGCGGTCCGTGCACGAGCCGACAACCTCGACCTCCGACGTGGGCTTGCCCTTGCTGTAGGTCTGGCGGAAAATCTTGCCTTCGCGGTGCACCTCGGCGATGAGCAGCGTCGAGAGGGCGTTCACGCACGAGACGCCCACGCCGTGCAGACCGCCCGAGACCTTGTAGCTGCCCTTGTCGAACTTGCCGCCGGCGTGCAGCACCGTGAGCACCACCTCGAGGGCCGATTTGCCCTCCTTCTCGTGGAAGTCGGTCGGAATACCGCGGCCGTTGTCCTTCACGGTGATGGAGTTGTCCTCGTTGATTGTCACGTCGATGTCGGTGCAGTAGCCCGCCAGCGCCTCGTCTATCGAGTTGTCCACGACCTCGTAGACCAGGTGGTGGAGACCCCGCTCGCCGATGTCGCCGATATACATCGCGGGGCGCTTGCGCACCGCTTCGAGGCCCTCGAGGACCTGGATGTTCGACGCGGAATATTCTTCCTGCTGCTTGTTCACGTTTTCTTGTTCGGTACTCATCGTTGTCTTTCAAAATATCGTACAAATATAGCGTTTTCCCCCGACATTTCCAATTATTCGGAGGAATACGTCGCCGAAAATCGTCGTCTGCCGAGCCCGTCCGGAGGGCCTACGAGAGTTCGGCCTTGAGGTCTATTTCGCGGATGTGACCCTGCGCGAAGAGGATGGCGCGCGCGGGGTAGTTCTCGATCAGGGAGGTGTTGTGCGTGGACATCACCACGGCGCACCCCTGTGCGGCGATCTGCTGGAAGAGCTGCATGATGCCATCGGCCGTCAGGGGGTCGAGGTTGCCCGTCGGTTCGTCAGCCAGCAGCACCCGCGGATCGTTGAGCAGGGCGCGGGCGATGACCAGGCGCTGCTGCTCGCCGCCCGAGAGTTCGAACGGCATCTTGTAGCTCTTCGAGCCGAGCTGCACGACGCCGAGCACCTTGTCGATACGCTCGCGGATCTGCGCCTCGCTCTTCCAGCCGGTGGCCTTCAGCACGTAGTAGAGGTTCATGAAGACGTTGCGGTCGGTGAGCAGCTGGTAGTCCTGGAAGACGATGCCGATGCGGCGGCGCAGGTAAGGTATCTGCTTGCGCTTGAGGCGGCGCAGGTCGAACCCGGCGATGCGGCCCTCGCCCGTGAGCAGGGGCACCTCGGCGTAGAGCGTCTTGAGCAGCGAGCTCTTGCCGCTGCCCACGCGCCCGATCAGGTAGACGAACTCGCCCGGTGCCACGTGCAGGTTGATTTCCGAGAGGACCATCTCGCCCTGGCGCATGAGCTTCTCCTCCGAACCGCGCCCGAACACGCTGTCGGCATGGTATATGGAGACGTTCCGAAGGCTCACCACGTATTTTTCATCCATAGTCGTCGCACGTTTTTTTCGAAAAACAAAGATACGCAAAATATCCGGATTTGCAATCCTTCGGGCGCTGCCGCGGACCGTGCCGCGTGAGATTTCGGGGCCCGGCGCATGGATTTTCGCAAAAAAAGCACTATCTTTGCATCCGGTTTCGACAGGCTTTGCGCCGAAAGACACGGGGGTGCCCGGTTTTGACAGCAGGCAGAGTTTGATTGTAAGCACGCCGAGCGCTGTGTGGCGGCTCGTAAATCCCGACGCTCGAACTACAAATGGCAATAACAGCTACGCACTCGCTGCCTAATTTTCAAGGAAAATTGGCTTAATCGCCGGACCCAAGGAGGCCTGGCGACGAGTATCCCGGAGAGATGTTCCGCTCCTTAACGTCTTTCCATACGGGGTATCAACTCTTTGGAGATAGTGCGCGGGGTGTCCCGGACCGCGTGCGAAATTCAAGGGACTGGGCCCCGTGTTCGGTTGCCGTCTGCCAGGCACGGGGAGGAGGATCAAACGACGGATAAGCGTGTAGAAAGCTTTCGGGTTCCCTGTTTGGACGCGGGTTCGACTCCCGCCACCTCCACGACCCCACGTCGGCATCATTCTGATATTCAGCGTGATGCCGATTTTGCTTGCGGGCTGTTGTATTGTTTGTTGTATTATTTTTGGCTTCGGCGCGCCCGATCGCATCCCCGACAGCCGGTCTCTTTCCGTCGTTGCGCGCTCTTTTTCGGGAAAAAAGGCGGCAAATCCCGCCGAAAGTCTTACATTTGTCTTCCGAGAGAAACCCTTATACGTTTATGACAAGGAAAATACTGCTGCTCGGCTCGGGAGAGCTGGGCAAGGAATTCGTGATTGCCGCGCAGCGGCTCGGCCAGACCGTCGTGGCCTGCGACCGTTACGCCGGGGCCCCGGCCATGCAGGTGGCCGACGCTTCGGAGGTCTTCGACATGCTCGACGGCGATGCGCTGGCGACCGTCGTGGAGCGCCACCGCCCCGACATCATCGTCCCCGAGATCGAGGCGATCCGCACCGAACGGCTCTACGACTTCGAGCGCCGGGGCGTGCAGGTCGTGCCGAGCGCCCGGGCCGTGAACTTCACGATGAACCGCAAGGCGATCCGCGACCTGGCGGCCAAGGAGCTGGGACTGAAGACGGCCCGCTACTTCTACGCCAAAAGTCTCGATGAACTGAAGGCCGCGGCCGCCGAGATCGGTTACCCGTGCGTCGTCAAGCCGCTGATGTCCTCCTCGGGCAAGGGCCAGTCGGTGGTCAAGGGGCCCGAGGGGCTGGAGCAGGCGTGGAAATACGGCTGCGAAGGGTCGCGCGGCGACATCCGCGAGCTCATTGTCGAGGAGTTCATCCGCTTCGACAGCGAGATCACGCTCCTGACCGTGACGCAGCAGCACGGCCCGACGCTCTTCTGTCCGCCGATCGGCCACGTGCAGCAGGGCGGCGACTACCGTGAGAGCTTCCAGTCGCCCGCCATCGCACCCGAGCATCTGGCCGAGGCGCAGCGCATGGCCGCGGCCGTCACCGAAGCCCTCACGGGCGCCGGACTGTGGGGCGTGGAGTTCTTCCTGAGTCACGAGCAGGGCGTCTACTTCTCGGAACTCTCGCCGCGCCCCCACGACACGGGCATGGTGACGCTGGCCGGGACGCAGAACCTCAATGAGTTCGAGCTGCACCTGCGGGCCGTGCTGGGGCTTCCCATCCCGGCGATCACCTTCGAGCGGCAGGGCGCCAGCGCCGTGATCCTCTCGCCCGTGGCCACGGAGCAGGCACCGCGCTACGAGGGGATCGACGCCGCCCTCGCAGAGAATCCCCGCACCGACATCCGCATCTTCGGCAAACCATCGGCGCGCGTCAACCGCCGCATGGGCGTCGTCGTGGGCTACGAGCCGCACGGCAGCGACCTCGACGCCCTGCGCGAGCGGGTGAAGGCCGCCGCGGCCCGCGTGAAGGTGTGCAAATAACAGTAACGAACCGACGACAAACCGACATCGAACGATATGAAAACCTACGCCATTATTTCGACCGAGAAGGGCGACATGAAAGCCGAGCTCTATGCCGACGAGACGCCCGGTACGGTAGCCAACTTCGTGGACCTGGCCGAGCACGGCTTCTACGACGGCCTGACCTTCCACCGCGTCATTCCCGACTTCGTCATCCAGGGCGGCTGCCCGCGGGGAGACGGAACGGGCGGCCCGGGCTACACGATCAAGTGCGAGACCTCGGCACCGCGCCAGCGCCACGACCGCGGCGTGCTCTCGATGGCCCACGCCGGGAAGGATACCGGCGGCTCGCAGTTCTTCATCTGCATGAACCGCGAGAATACGCAGCACCTCGACGGCGTGCACACCTGCTTCGGGCAAGTGGTCGAGGGGCTGGACGTCATCGACGACATCCGCCGCGGCGACCGCATCCTCTCGATCCGCATCGTGCGCGAATAGTCCGCGCGGTCGGAGACGAAAAAAGGGGTCTGCTCGAAAGCAGGCCCCTTTTCGTATGCGCACCCCGTCCGGCTTACCGGCGGAACTTGGCCACGATGTTGTCCGTGGCGCGCTTGAGCAGCTCCTCGGGGCAGCAGAGCGTGATGCGGATGTAGCGCTTGCCCTCCGAACCGAAGATCGCACCCGGCGTGAGGAAGACGTCGGCCTTCTCCATCACCTCGTCCGAGAAGGCGAAGCTGTCGCCTGCGTAGTCCTCCGGCAGCTCGGCCCAGACGAACAGGCCGGCCTGCTGCTCGCGGTAGGTGCATCCCAGCGCATTGAGCAGGGCGTAGGCCTGACGCTCACGTCCGTAGTAGATGTCGTTGAGCTCCTTGTACCAATCCTCGCCCAGCGCCAGCGCCGTCTCCGAGGCGGCCTGGATGGGGAAGAACATGCCCGAGTCCATGTTGCTGCGGAAGGTCATCACGTCCTTGAGCCACTCGGCCTTGCCGACCAGCACGCCGACGCGCCATCCGGCCATCGAGTGCCCCTTCGACAGCGAGTTGAGCTCCAGCGCCACCTCCTTGGCCCCCTCGACGGCCATGATCGACAGCGGGCCGGCCGAGTTGCGGATGAAGCTGTAGGGGTTGTCGTGCACGATCAGGATGTTGTGCCGTGCGCCGAAGTCGATGATCTTCTCGAAGAGCTCCATCGAACCCACCTGTCCGGTCGGCATGTTGGGGTAGTTGACGAGCATCATCTTCACGCCGTCGAGCCCCGCACGCTCGATGGCCTCGAAGTCGGGGTAGAAGTTCGTCTGCTTGTTGAGCGAGTAGGGGACCATGACGCCGCCGGCGAGCTTCACGCCGGCCGAGTAGGTCGGGTAGCCGGGGTTCGGGACCAGCACCTTGTCGCCGGGATTGAGGAACGTCATGCAGATGTGCATGATGCCCTCCTTCGAGCCGATCAGCGGATAGACCTCGCTCCGGTAGTCGAGCTCCACGTGGTACCACTTTTTGTACCAGTCGGCAAAAGCCTTGCGCAGGATGGGTTCGCCCTGGTAGGACATGTATTTGTGCACGTCGGGGCGCTGCGCCTCGCGGGCCAGGCGGTCAATGACCGACTGGTGGGGCGGCAGGTCGGGGCTGCCCATGGCGAGTTTTACGATCTGACGTCCCGTCGCCGCCTCGATTTCGGCGATCTCGCGCAGACGACGCGAAAAATAGTACTCTCCGATGCCGTCCAACCGGTGTGAACGGGCGATGTTTACTGCTTTTGCCATAATATGTTGTAATAAAGGTTTTTTACAATACAATCTCACATAAAAAGAGAGGAGACGCCGCGGCGTCTCCCCGGATCAGAGGGCGAAGAGGATGAAGACCTGCGCGGTCAGGACACGCAGGAACATCACCACGGGGTAGACCGTCGAGTAACCCACGGCGGGCATGTCGTTGCCGGCCGTGGCGTTGGCATAGGCCAGCGCGGGGGGATCGGTCGTCGATCCGGCGATCAGGCCCATGAGCGTGTAGTAGTTCATCTTGAGCCACAGCCGCGCCACAATGCCCACGACGAGCAGCGGCACGACCGTTATCAGCACGCCGTAGCCGATCCAGCGGTAGCCGCCGCCGACAATGGCGTCGACGAATCCGTCGCCGGCGCCGATGCCCACGGCCGCGAGGAAGAGCGCAATGCCGATCTCACGCAGCATGAGGTTGGCCGACATGGTCGTGTAGGTCACCAGATGGAAGTGCGTGCCGAAGCGGCCGATGAGGATGGCGACGATGAGCGGGCCGCCGGCCAGTCCCAGTTTGACGGGCTGCGGCACGTTCATCAGCGGAATCGACCCGAGCAGCACGCCGAGCGCGATGCCCACGAAGATCGTCACCAGGTTGGGCTGCTTGAGCTTCTTGAGCGAGTTGCCCAGCACGTCGGCGACCTTGGCGACGGCCTTTTCGGTGCCGACGACCATTACGCGGTCGCCGACCTGCAGCTCCAGCCCCTGGTAGGGGATCAGGTCCACGCCGGCGCGGTTGACACGCGTGATCGTGATGCCGTAGCGCGTGCGCAGGTGCAGGTCGGAGAACTTCTTGCCGTTGATCGAGGGTTTCGTAATGAGGATGCGGCGCGAGATGAGCACCGAGTCGGGCGTGTTGTTGCCCCACGCTTCGTCGTTCATCTCCACGCGGTGGCCCAGGAAGGCCACGATCGCCTCGCTGTCCTCGGCGCGGCTGATGACCCACAGCCGGTCGCCCACGCGGATCGTGCTGTCGGCGTCGGGCATCGTGATCTCCCCGTCCGCATGCAGGATGCGCGAGATGACGAACTGCCGGTTGACGAGTTCGCGGACGTGCTCGACCGTCGCGCCGTCGAGCATCGCGTTGGTGAACTCGACGGAGACCTTCGCGGCGAGCTTCTTCTCGTCCGAAAGGGCCGCGAGCCCTTCGTCCTCCTTCTCGAACTTCACGTGCAGGGCGTAGCGGATGAAGATCATCGAGAAGATGATGCCCACGACGCCCAGCGGGTAGGCCACGGCATAGCCCAGGGCGATGGTCGGGTCGTTGTAGCCCGTGGCGTCGGCATAGGCCTGCTGCGCGGCGCCGAGTCCCGGGGTGTTCGTCACGGCGCCCGAGAGGATGCCGACCATCGTCGGGATGGGGGTGCCGGTCGCCAGGTGGATGACGTAGGTCACCGCCACGCCCAGCAGCACGATGGCCGTGGCGCAGCCGACGAGCGTGAGCCCTCCGTGCTTGAACGAGGAGAAGAATCCCGGTCCGACCTGCAGACCGATCGAAAAGACGAAGAGGATGAGTCCGAACTCCTGCACGAACTGCCGGACCTCGCCGTCGATCGTCATGCCGAAGTGGCTCATTGCGATGCCGACGAAGAGGATCCATGTGATGCCGAGCGAGATGCCGCCGATCCGGACCTTGCCCAGCAGGATGCCGAGCGTGATGACCAGTGCGAGAATCAGGACGGCATGTGCGATGCCGCCGCCGAAGAACAGGGTGTGCAGCCACTCCATAACGACCTGCTGTTTTGCGTGCGATAGTGCAAAAATAGCACTTATTACAGAATTTTAAAAACTTTGCACCCTTTTTTCTGCATCCGCTGCCTCTAATAGAGGTATTTCTCCATGAGCGGCATGAGCAGGGCCGTAGCGAGCCCCATCAGCGCCATGGCCAGTCCGCTCAGAGCGCCTTCGACGGCTCCGATTTCGATGGCGCGGGCCGTGCCGATGCCGTGGGCCGCGGCGCCGAGGGCGAAACCGCGGGCTTCGGGGTCGCGCACGCCGCAGCGGCGCAGCACCCACTCGCCGAAGATGCTGCCGAAGATGCCGACGCAGAAGACCACGACCGACGTGACGGAGACGTTGCCGCCGAGCGGCCCGGCCACCGAAACGGCAATGGGTACGGTCACCGACTTCGGGGCGATCGAGTTGAGAATCTCGCGCTCGGCGCCGAAGGCCATGGCGATGTAGACGACGCTCAACACGCCCGCGACGCATCCGGCGAGCGTCGCCGCGGCGACGGGCAGCAGGCTGCCACGCAGCCGCTCCAACTGTTCGTAGAGCAGGTATCCGAGCGCCACGACCGACAGTCCGAGGGCGAAGTTGAGCATGCCGGTGGCTTCGCGGTAGCGCTCGTAGGGGATGTCCGTGAGCTTCAGGAAGACGATCACCGCCACGAAGGTCAGCAGCACGGGGTGCAGCAGCGGCAGGTGCGTGCGGCGATAGATGGCGCCGCCCAGGCAGTAGAGCCCCACGGTGAGGGTCACGAGCAGCAGGTCCGACGAGAGAAAGGCGTGGTCAATCATGGTCTTCGGCGTTTTTGGCGTGGCGGATCATGCGCCGGTTCAGACTCTGGAACGTCTTGCCCGAGACGAGCAGCACGATGATCGTCGAGACGATGCCCGAGACGACGATGGCCCACAGGTTGTCCAGAATGACGCGGTAGGAGTCCATCAGCCCCACGCCGTAGGGGACGAAGAAGAGGGCCATCGCACCGAGCAGGAAGCGGGCGGCGGGACGCACCTGCTCGGCCTTGACCCAGTGCAGGCAGAGCGAGGCGAAGAGGAGGATCAGTCCGATGATGTTTCCCGAGACGTAGCCTCCGGTCAGCAGGCTCAAGGCGTTGCCGATGAGCCAGAAAAGCAGAATGTAGAAGAGTCCGAGCATTGCTTTGCGGTTTTTTCGGCCGCAAATATAGTGCTTATTGTCGGTTTTTGATCTTCCGGAGCGGACATTGCGTGCTGGCGCACGAGGCGCAGCCGCCCCGCGAGCGGCCGCAGACCAGACGCCACAGCCACCGCACGACGGCGGCGGCCGCGGCGATCATGATGGCCGTCACGACGTAATCCTGCCAGTCCATCGTTCAGAAGAGTTGTGCGACGTGGTACGTCAGCCAGGCCAGGCACCACGCCAGCGCCGTGTTGTAGACCACCGCGCCGACGGCCCACTTCCATCCGGCCTCGGCGCCGATGGCGGCGATCGTGGCCACGCAGGGGAAGTAGAGCAGGATGAAGACCAGCATTGCGAGTGCCGAGGCGGTGTCGAAATCGCCGCTCGCCTTCAGCCGTGCCGGGAGCGTCTCCTCCGCATCCGCGCCGTCGGCCTCCGCGGCGGTGGCAGTTGTGTCGGCGGCTTGGGCTGCAACCGCCGCATCGGGTCCGGCTGTTCCGTTGCCGTCTCCGGCCGCTGCGGCCTGCACGTCGACATCCGAGTAGAGCACGCCCAGCGTGCTGACGACGATCTCCTTGGCCGCGACGCCCGAGAGCAGCGCCACGCCCGATTTCCAGTTGAGCCCCAGCGGACTGAAGGCCGGTTCGCAGACCTTGCCGATCTTGCCGAGGTAGGAGTTCTCATAGTGCGGTGCGTCGGCCGGCGTGTTGTGCGTCGGGCGTGGATAGTAGCTCAGGAACCAGACGATGAGCGAGGCGATGAGGATCATGCCGCCCATCTTCTTGAGGTACTGCGCACACTTGTCCCACATGTGCGAGAGGGTTGTTTTCCAGGTCGGCAGGCGGTAGGGCGGCAGCTCCATGACGAAGGGTGTTTCGTCGACCGGGAAGAGGAAGCGCCGCATGAGGCGTGCCGTGACGACGGCCGCCACGATGCCCAGCAGGTAGAGCCCCATCATGACCAGCCCGGCGTTGGCCGAGAAGAAGGTGCCGGCAACGAGGATGTAGATCGGAAGTCGTGCACTGCATGACATGAACGGCGTAATGAGTATGGTAATCAGACGGCTGCTGCGGCTTTCGATGGTGCGGCAGGCCATGATGGCCGGCACGTTGCAGCCGAAGCCCATGATGAGCGGGATGAACGACTTGCCGTGCAGGCCGATGCGGTGCATCACGCGGTCCATGATGAAGGCTGCGCGGGCGAGGTAGCCCGAGTCCTCCATGAACGAGATGAAGAGGTAGAGGATCATGATCTGCGGCAGGAAGACGATCACCGACCCCACGCCGCCGATCACGCCGTCCGAGAGCAGGTCGCGCAGCGCCCCTTCGGGCAGCAACGCATTCACGGCATCGCCGATCCAGCCCACCAGCGCGTCGATCCACTCCTGCGGGTAGGCCCCGAGGCTGAACGTGCACCAGAACATGAGCCACATGAGCGCGAAGAAGATCGGGAAGCCCCACAGCTTGTGCGTCACGAAGGTATCGATGAGGGCCGTGGCCGTCGCCTCCTCGCGCTTGCCCGGGGTGAAGGTCTCCCTCAGGGCGCCCTGGATGAAGCCGTATTTCTGGTTGGCGAAGGCCGTCTCGACATCCTCGCCCAGCGCCTCGGCGATGTGCCGCGCCTCGCGGTCGCGGATCGCCGCCCATTCGGTGTAGCGGGGGCATGCCTTCAGGTGCTCTTCGACCTGGGTGTCGCTCTCGAGCATCTTCATGGCATAGTAGCGCGGCGGGAAGGCCTTGGGCAGCTCGTCGCGGTGGGCGCTCATGTCGCTGTTCAGGCGCCGGAGGCTCTCCTCGATGACCGGACCCTGGTTGATGTGGATGTGGCGCACGCGCTCGTCGCGCCCTTCGTAGACGGCGATCACCGTGTCGAGTAGCTCCTCGATGCCCTTGTTGTTGCGCGCCTCGACCGGAACCATCGGCACACCCAGCATGGCCCCCAGCTGCTCGTAGTCGAGCTCTGCGCCGCTGGCCTCCAGCTCGTCGTACATGTTGAGCGCCACGACCATGCGCGGGTTGATGTCGATCAGCTCGGTGGTCAGGTAGAGGTTGCGCTCGATGTTCGATGCCACGACCGAGTTGATGACCACGTCGGGGGTCTTCTCGGCCAGGTGCTGCCGCACGTAGCGCTCCTCGGGCGTGTAGGCCGACAGGGCGTAGGTGCCCGGCAGATCGGTCACCTCGAAGCGGTAGCCCCGGTAGGAGCGGTAGCCCATCTTGGCGCCGACGGTCACGCCGCTGTAGTTGCCCACGTGCTCGTGCCCGCCCGATATGGCGTTGAAGAGCGACGTCTTGCCGCTGTTCGGGTTGCCCACGAGCGCCACGCTGATCGTGTGGCTCTTGCGGGTCACCACCTCGTCGAAGGTGCGGCACCCCGACTCGTCGGGGGCCGGCATGTCGTCGTCGGGGCCGGCTCCGCTGCCGGACCGCTCCCGTTCGAGCGTCGCGAGGTAGGCCTTCGCCTCCTCGTCGGTCAGCACCTCGACCATCTCCGCTTCGCTGCGGCGCAGCGTGATGTCGTATCCCATGATGCGGTATTCGATCGGGTCCTTGAGTGGGGCGTTGAGAATCACCTCGACGCGCTGTCCGCGCACGAAACCCATCTCCATGATGCGGCGCCGGAATCCTCCGTGTCCCGTCACCTTGAGGACGACGGCGGAGTCGCCGGTCTTCAATTCGGAAAGTTTCATCTTCTTGTCAGCTCTTTCGGGGCCCAAAGATACGCTTTTCGGAGGATTTGTACAATCCCCATTTATGGGTATCGGCCCTTTTTTTGCCGGCGGCCGTGCGCGTTTGGGAGAGCCGATCCGGGCGGCGGAGGCTTTCGCGGACGCCTTCCGACGCCTGAAATGCACCTCAAACTCCGTTTTACGGGCTTTTTTGACCGAAAAAAGTCGATTTTTCCCTGCCCGAAAGAGGGAGATTAGATAATTTTTATATCTTTGTACTGATAACAAACCCAAAACAAATTAACACCATGAAAGAACTGATTGAAAAGATCAATGCCGAATACGAGGTATTCGCTGCGAATGCGGCTGCTCAGGCCGAGAAGGGCAACAAGGCTGCCGGCACGCGCGCCCGCAAGTCCGCTCTGGAGATTTCCAAGCTGATGAAGGAGTTCCGCAAGGTTTCCGTGGAGGCAGCGAAGTAATCCGTTCCGACATTGAAACGACACAGAGGGCCGTCTCCCACCGGAGACGGCCCTCTGTGTCATGGCTGCCCGTCATCAGGGTTCGATGCCGTGCCGGCGGAAGACCTCCATGTCTTCGGGCATGAGTCCCGTGCGGACGAACGGCACGGCCTCGTTGTGGTCGTTCAGGTAGCGGCGCGGCGCTTCGCGGTCGAAGTCGCGGCTCACGAGCGACATCCGCCGATCGACATGCCGGCCGCGGATCGACGCCATGTCGGCCATCGTATGGAAGAGCGCATGGGTCGTGGTCGCCGCCGAGGCGTTGGCTTCGGCTGCGGCGACCTTCTCCGGGAAGCAGGTGCGGTACTCCGGCGAGAACCACGCCAGCGACGCCACCCAGAGCTGATAGGCCGTCGTCGTGGGCGAGGCGTGCAGGAAGCGGTGGCGGTCGTCGTCGAGGATGTCCTCGCCGTGGTCGGCACAGTAGAGCAGCGCCGTCGACGTCTGCTCGAGTCCGCGCAGGTAGGTGATCGTCTCGGCCAGGAAGTGATCCGTGTAGACGATCGAGTTGTCGTAGGCGTTGCGGAGCATCTCGACGTTCTGCTCGCTGATGGCCACGTCGTTATCGGGCTTGAAACGGGCAAATTCGCGCGGATACCGCTGGTGATAGCTGAAGTGGGAGCCGTAACAGTGCAGAATGAAAAGCAGTTTCTGCGACGGGCTCTTCTCGATGACCTTCCGCATCTCGTCGAGCAGCTGCATGTCGTGGCGCGGCGAATGGATGTAGATCAGGTGCTTCGCGTCGTGGGCCAAGTGGTCGATCATGGCCCCCTGCGGCGACTGGTTCGAGATGAACCAGGTGTCGAATCCCGCCTCGTTGAAGAGCGCCGGAAGCCCCCGCCGGCGGTACAGCTCCTCGTGTTCGTCGGTTCCGACCGACGAGAGGATCAGCGGCACGCTCTTGTGCGTGGTGTTGCTCTGCGTGAGGATGTCGCGGAAGAGCACCAGGTCGTCGATCTGCGCAAGCCGCGGATTGGTCTCGCGTCCGTAGCCGTAGAGCTGCCAGCTCATCGCACGCGACGCCTCACCGATGATGTAGACGTAGATCTCGCGGCCGGGCGCCTGCTGCGTGCGCTCCGCCCCGTAGGTGAACCCTTGGGCCGTCTTCTCGAAGTTACGCGACTTGCGGAACTCCGAGCCGCTCAATCCCGCGTTGTAGAGGACGTTGATCGGGAAGATCTCGTCGCGCAGGACGTGCTTGCTCTCACTGACGCGGTAGGCCGGCCACAGGGCGAGCGTCCCCAGTGCGAAGAGCACGGCGCCGGTCAGTCCGATGTTCATGCGCGTCATGCGCGTCATGTAGCGCTTCAGGCCGATTTCGCGCGAAGCGAGCCACAGCAGCGGCACGTACATCACGCAGACCAGCACGACGGCCGGGTAGATGTTGCCCAGCAGCTCGCCCGCCTCGCCGGGATTGGTCGTCAGCAGGTTGGTGAACATGTCCGTGGCGATGATCGAGTTGCCGAACAGGTAGAGCAGTACGATCTGGAAGGCGCACAGGAAGATGAACGGGAAGGCCAGCCAGACCATGACGCCCGAGCGGCGCAGG